>ERZ779852.839-NODE-839-length-31556-cov-3.871052_pt1 | contig 31556 bp, 38 predicted proteins | sample MGYA00511559_ERZ779852 | MGnify/ENA primary metagenome ERZ779852 (study PRJEB29588, sample SAMEA2157977) | human gut metagenome | biome: human gut; feature: human-associated habitat; material: faeces | place: Denmark | collected 2008/2010 ...
GACCTCACAGAGGCGGAGATCGCGGATATCATCCAGCGCGCAGGCCGCATCAAGAAATGGCTCACAGATGTCGAGGAGTACGCTCTGCAGGCGGCAAAGGATGGCAAGGTGTGGCCCGGCCTCAAGATGGTCGCCGGGCGCAGCATCCGCAAGATCGCGGACCCGGAGCGGGCGGCCGCCATCCTCGAGAGCCATCACATCCAGGATATCTACAAGCCGCAGGAGCTCAAGACGCTCACGGCGCTCGACAAGCTCGTCGGCGCAAAGAAGCTCGCGGAGCTTCTCGGCGATGTCATCATCAAGCCTGCTGGCAAGCCGACGCTGGTGCCGGAGAGCGACAAGCGCCCGGCCATCGTGCCGGATACCGAGGCCTTCGATGATTCCCTTATTAAAGACGTTTGATTTTTATAGGAGGTATTTTTATGAAATCCATCAAGATGACGACGGGCTTGGTCCGTCTCAGCTATGCCCATCTCTTCCAGCCTGCCGAGGACCTCAGCGGTCACGAGAAATACAGTGCCTCACTCATCATCCCGAAAGGCTCCAATACTGTGGCCATCTACAAGGACCACGTGAAGACCTTGCTCGCGGATCCGGAGGCCAAGGCCATTCTCAAGAATCTCTCGGGCGTGGATGACGGCCTGCGTGACGGCGATGAGAAGCGTCCGGACGATGATGCCTACGCCAAGGCGTACTACGTCAACGCGAAAGCAAACACGGACCACAAACCGAAGATCCTCGACCGCGACCGCAACGAGATTGTGGACCCGGAGGAGGTCTACAGCGGCTGCTATGTGCAAGCGGTCCTCACGCTCTACGTCTACAACACGAGCGGCAACAAGGGCATCGGTGTCAGCCTTAACGCCATCCGCAAGATCAAGGACGGCGAGCGCCTGGCCGGTACGGTCGTATCGGAGTCGGATTGGGATGACAGCCTGCTCGGTGATGTCGATGAACTGATGTAAAGGAGGCGTCGCATATGTCGACCTTATGCATCGACATCGAGACTTACAGCGACGCGGATATCAAGCTGGGAGTCCATAAATACGTGGACTCCCATAATTTTCGCGTATTGCTTTTGGCTTATGCCTTCGACTCGGAGCCGGTCGAGGTCGTGGATCTTGCCCGCGGTGAGTCGATACCAGAGCTCCTCGTGGAGGCGCTCTATGATATGAATATCACGAAGACGGCATTCAATGCAAACTTCGAGATTACCTGCCTGCGCAAACTCTTCCCTGAGCTTCCTGATGGCTCGTGGGAGTGCGATAGTGTGCTTGCCCTATATCATGCCCTGCCGACGTCTCTGGACGCCGTAGGCAAGGCGCTGGGGCTGCCACAGGACAAGATGAAGGATGCGCGGGGCAAGCGCCTCATCACGTATTTCTGCAAGCCCTGCCGACCGACAAAGAAGAATGGCGGCCGGACGCGGAACATGCCGGATGATGCGCCGGAAGATTGGGACATCTTCAAGGAGTACAACCGGCAGGATGTCGTGACGGAGCGAGAGATCCGCCGCCGTCTGCTCTGGCTCAAGCCAGGCGAGCAGGAGCATCGGCTCTGGCTCGTCGACCGGGCCATCAATGGCCGTGGCATCGGCATCGACCGCAAGCTCGTCGAGAGTGCCATCGACCTCAACACGGAGATGGCGCAGGAACTCATGACAAGGGCGCAGGAGCTTACGGGGCTTGAGAACCCGAATAGCATCCAGCAACTCCAAGGGTGGCTGCGCATGAACGGGGTGAAGCTCACGGGGCTCACGAAGGCCAGCGTGGCCGAGGCCCTGCAGGATGGGCATCTCCATCCTGTCGTACAGAAGGTCCTGCGTATCAGGCAGGCGCTAAGCAAGACGAGTATCAAGAAGTATGAGGCGATGAAGAAGTCCATCTGCGAGGACGGACGCGCGCATGACCTCTTTCAGTTCTACGGGGCGGCGCGGACGGGGCGCTGGGCTGGCCGAAATATCCAGCTGCAGAACCTACCGCGCAACTACCTCGAGGATCTAGATGCCGCCCGCGAGACGGTCAAGGAAGACGACTATGGCTGGATGGCCACGATGTACGAGAATGTGCCGGATGTCCTCTCGCAGCTCATCCGCACGGCGCTCGTGCCGCGCCCCGGCAACCGCTTCATTGTGGCCGATTTCTCGGCCATCGAGGCGCGTGTCATCGCCTGGGTGGCGGAGGAGCGCTGGCGACAGAACGCCTTTGCCGAGGGCGCGGATATCTACTGTGCCTCGGCCAGCCAGATGTTTCGCGTGCCGGTCGTCAAGCATGGCGTCAATGGCCACCTGCGCCAGCGCGGCAAGATCGCGGAGCTGGCACTCGGCTATGGCGGCGGCATCAATGCGCTCAAAGCTATGGGAGCCGACAAACTCGGCCTCTCGGATGCAGAACTTGAAGATATCGTCACGAAGTGGCGCGAGGCAAGCCCGTCCATCCCGCGGCTCTGGCACAAGATCGAGTCCGCGGCAATGCGGGCGGTCCGTGCGACGGCACTCAACGATGACGGCAAGGTCTACCGGATGGATACGGGCAAGAGGGAGCTTCGGAAGTTCCCGGTCACGGGCAATATCTACTTTGCTCGTGTGCATGACTGTCTGCTCCTGCACCTGCCGAGTGGCCGCTGGCTCGTCTACCCGAAGGCGCGCATTGGCGAGAACCGCTTCGGCAGTCCATCCATCATCTATGAAGGGCTGGAGCAGACGACGCGGCGCTGGGGTGATCTTGAGACGTATGGCGGCAAGCTGACGGAGAACCTCATCCAGGGCATCGCGCGGGACTGCCTCGGTGCGGCCATGCTGCGCCTCGAGGCGGCGGGCTACAAAATCGTCGCGCACATCCACGACGAGGTCGTACTCGATGTGCCGCAGGGCTTTGGCTCGCTCGCGGACGCCATCCGCATCATGGTGCAGAATGAACCCTGGAACGAGGGCCTGCTCATGAACGCGGACGGCTTCGAGGGCGCGTACTACAAGAAGGATTGATTCTCATGAACGATACTCTTTTTTATATCGCGGTGGCGCCGAGCCGCCAGTCAACGAACTGGCGCAACGTCAAGACGAGCTGGAAGGACTTCCTGCAGGATCATCTGCTGACGCCGTGCCGGACGAATGAGACGATGGCGGAATACGCGGCGATGAAGAAGCCGGAGAGGGACCGCGTCAAGGACCAGGGCGGTTTTGTGGGCGGCTACCTCGAGGGCGGCCGCCGCAAGAAGGAAAGCGTGAAGCTGCGCCAGCTCATCTGCCTTGATGCGGACAACATCCCGAAGGGCGTCGACTTCCCCGCGATGGTCGCGGAGAAGGGCGGCGTGCCGTGCTACGCCATCTACCCGACGCACAGCGCAACGCCTGATAAGCCGCGCTACCGCCTCGTCATCCCCTGCAGCCGCCCGCTGGCGCCGGAGGCGTATGAGCCTGCCGCGCGCATCATCGCGAAGCGCATCGGCATCGAATACTTTGACCCGACGACCTACGAGGCCTCGAGGCTCATGTACTGGCCGACGTGCCCGAAGGATGCGCCGTACCAGTGCCTGCACTTCGAATCTCCTGATGGTGCCTGGGCGGATCCCGACGCGCTCCTTAATGAATACGAGGACTGGCGCGATGCGTCGGCCTGGCCGATCGGCCAGACGGAGACGCAGGCTCATGCGCGTACCATCAAGCGGCTGGGCGACCCTCGCGAGAAACAGGGCATCGTCGGCGCTTTCTGCCGGGCCTACACCATCACGGAGGCCATCTCGGCTTTCCTACCAGACACCTACACGCGGATGGATGGCACTGAGGACCGCTACACCTACGCATACGGCACGACGACGGGCGGCGTAATCATCTATGATGATGACCTGCATGCCTACAGCCATCACGCAACGGACCCCATCAGTGGCAAGGATGTCAACGCCTTCGACCTCGTCCGGCTCAACAAATTCGCGCAGCTGGATGAGGACGTGGACGAAAAGACGCCGGTCAACAAGTATCCGAGCTACACGGCCATGACGGCCTTTGCCCGCCAGGACGAGAAGGTCAGGGGCATCCTCGTCGAAATGGCCGCGCAAGAATTCGACGATGGCCAGCTGGACGATGCGGGCGAGGACGGGGACGATGACAAGAAGGCCATCGCCGAGGCCCGCCATGCGCTCCGCATGAAGCTTGACTGGACGGCCAAGATGACGCGCATCCTCGCAACGGCGAAGAATTTCCTCATGATCCTGAACCTCGACCCGGAGCTTCGCGGCATTGCGGCGCTCGATCATTTCAGCCACCGTATTGTGCTGCGCAAGGATACGCCTTGGCGAAAGCTGCGGGCGGGCGAGAATCCCGTCTGGACGGATGCTGATGATGCGCAGCTGCGCAATTTCATCGGCACGCATTACGGCGGACTTGCCAGCAAGGCGCTCATCGACGATGCCTTCACCGAAGTGACCAGCAAGAATGCTTTCCATCAAGTCAAGGACTGGTGGAAGAATCTTACATGGGATGGCGTGCCGCGCGTCGGTCGGCTGCTCATCGACTACCTCGGCGCGGAGGACAATGCGTACACGCGCGAGGTCACGGAGACGTTCTTCAAGGCTGGCGTGGCGCGCGTCATGCGGCCTGGCACGAAGTTCGACTGCTGTCTCGTGCTGACGGGGCCGCAGGGCATCGGCAAGAGTACGATTCTCGCACGGATGGGCGGCAGATGGTTCAACGACTCCATTGTCTCCATCAAGGGCAAGGACCCGCTCGAGCAGCTCATCGGCTCGCTCATCATCGAGCTGGGCGAGATGCAGGCGGCGACGCGCGCAGAGAATGATGAGCTCAAGGCCTTCATCTCAAGGCAGACCGACAAATTCCGCGCGCCGTATGGACGCAGAACCGAAGAATACCCGCGCCAATGCATCTTCGCGGCGACGACGAATGATGATATCTTCCTCAAGGACCGCACGGGCGGCCGCCGCTTCCTGATCGTGCCCTGTACGGGCAATGCGGCGCGGGATCTCTGGCAGGAATTCACGCCTGCGGAATCGGCCCAATGTTGGGCTGAATGCATCGCGCTCTACAAGGAGAATCCCAGCCTGGAGCTCTCGAAAGAGTCGCGAGTCGCCGCCCGTGAGATGCAGGAGTCGCATACCGAGGGCGCGGAGCTCACTGGACTCGTCGAGGCTTATCTAAATCGCGCGCTGCCGCCGCACTGGGACTCGATGGGCCTTGAGGAGCGCCGGGAATGGCTCGATTCTCCGGCCATCGATGAGCGGGATGAAGGATACGTAAAGAGGGAGCGCGTTTGCACGTTGGAGATCTGGTGCGAGTGCCTGGGCAATTCGCAGAAATCCATGCGGAATCTTGATGCAAGGAATCTCAATACCATTATGCAGCATATGCCTGGCTGGGAAATGTATCGAGGCGACAAAGGCGGGCGGCTGAGGTTTCCTCTGTACGGTACACAGAGGGCGTATGTAAGAAAAGGATCCCTGCTTTGTGTGTCTGGCAAGGACAAAATGAGCAAAGATACGGCAGATGAAGCTGTGAACAGAACTGTGAACGATTTGATGTAGCCCCAAAAACTGTTCACAGCGCGCTGTGAACGATGTGAACGGTTTTAAAATTCCGTTCACGGAATCGTTCACGGCAAAAAGCTAGTAATATCAAGTGGTTAAGGCTATTTGTGAACAGTGTGAACAGTTTTTTATTATAAAGTTATTTTTTTAAAATTAGAGCGTATACGCGCGCGCGAGGGCTTATATTACTCTCTAAACGCTCTATTTTTGCTTACGTAATAAAATCGCTAAAAATCGTTCACACCGGTTCCCCCGGCTATGATTTTTACTTTAGGAGGTGTCCTCTGTATATGAACAAACTGGAACGCGATATCGAGAAGAATCTTGGCATGATTCTTGGGGAGTGGGATTGTCAGTATCTCAAATTCGTCAGCCCAGGTCATGCAGGCGTGCCAGACAGGATCATCCTGACGCCGGGCGGTCATGCCGTCTTTGTCGAGCTGAAGCAGAAAGGCAAGCAGCTCCGCCCGCTGCAGGTCTATTGGCAGAAAACCTTGCAGCGGATGCATTTTGCGGCGTTCGTCGTCAGTGATGATGACTCGGCGCGCAAGTGCCTGCATCACATCCTTGAGGTTCTCCGACAGGAGGAAGATGCGGAGATGAAGGAAGGGTTGAGTGAATATGATATTTAAGCCGCATCCGTATCAGGCGGAGGCCGAGCGCCGGCTCCTCGAGCATCCCTGCTATGGCCTGTTTCTTGACATGGGCCTCGGCAAGACGGTCATCACTTTGTCTGCGATTGCGGAGCTCATCTACGACCGCTTCGAGGTGCGCAAGGTGCTGATTGTTGCGCCAAAGTCTGTGGCGGAGTCGACCTGGCAGGACGAGGCGAAGAAGTGGGAGCACACGAAGTGCCTGCGCTTCTCGACGGTCCTGGGCTCAAAGGCCGAGCGCGAACGGGCCTTGATGGCCGATGCGGACTGCTATGTGACGAACCGCGAGAATCTTGTCTGGCTCATGGAATACTATTTCTATGACCCGCCCTTTGACATGCTGGTCGTCGACGAATCGTCGAGCTTCAAGAATCCGCAGGCCAAGCGCTTCAAGGCGCTGCGCAAGGTGCTGCCGCTTTTCAGCCGCCGCGTCATTTTGACTGGCACGCCAGCGCCGAATACCTTAATGGACCTCTGGAGCCAGATCTACCTGCTGGACGGCGGCAAGCGTCTCGGCAAGAGCCTGACGATGTACCGCAATCACTGGTTCGTGCCTGATCGGCGCAACGGCTTTGTCGTCTACAGCTACCGACTGCGGGATGCAAGCTGTGAGCGGGGCATCTATGACGCGCTGGGCGATATATGTATGAGCCTCAAGGCTGATGATTACATCACCCTACCGGAGCGCATCGACAACGTCATCCGCATCAGGATGCCGCCCGAGTCGCGCAAGGCCTATGACCGGATGCACCGCGACTTGATACTTGAGATGCAGGACGCGGAGATCACGGCGATGAGCGCGGCGGCTCTCAGCAATAAGCTGCTGCAGATGGCCAATGGGCGCGTCTACGATGACGAGCATCAGGTCGTCAATCTGCATCATGCCAAGCTGGATGCCCTCGCCGATATCGTCGAGGCGAATCCGGGGAAGCCCGTCCTCGTATTCTATGCCTACCAGCATGACCTCGATATGCTGCAGGAGGCTTTTCCCAAGGCGCGGGTCTTGCATGGCGCCGAAGAGATGCGGGACTGGAATGCGGGGCGCATCGAGATCTTGCTGGCGCATCCAGCAAGTACGGCCTACGGACTCAATCTGCAGGCAGGAGGCCATATCATTGTGTGGTACGGCCTGACCTGGAGCCTCGAGCAGTACCAGCAGGCCAATGCGCGACTCTATCGGCAGGGACAGAAAGAGCCGGTCATCGTGCATCACCTCGTGACCGATGGTACTATCGATACCAAGGTCATGCAGGCATTATCCCGGAAAGCAGCAGGGCAGGACGCTTTGATGGAAGCTGTGAAAGCAGAGATAAGGAGAGGATAATATGAACAAGAAAGAAATCCATGCCTATCTTGATGAGGCTTTAGAGCGTGAGTATTCGCGCGGGGAAAGAGATGGATACCAGAAGGGTGTGTCGGACGGATATCGGCGTGGCAAGGCGGCGGTTATACTGCCGCATCCTTGCGACGGGCCACTCTATGAGGATTGGACTTGGCCGCAGTATCTCGATAAAATGCGTGAAGAATTCGAAGAGGTCGTAGAAGCTGTTAAGAGCGTACGAGATTGTACGAAAAAGCATCTTGGCGTAGCCGTTCACAGGGAACGCTGTGAGCATTTAATGCGAGAGTGTACGGATTTGATTGTAGCCACCACGACTTTTATGTATCGCACAGGGTATAACGAGTCCGACCGTCAGAGACTCATGTTTGAGGTCAATGAAAGTAATGCCAAGCGCGATGACGGCCAGCGATTTAATAGGGGGTGATGAATCGTGAAGGAAAAGCATTTAGTAAAGCTCAGTGAGATTGAAGAAGCAGCCGTCCTCGGTATGAAGCGGCGGTACTGCCAGAAGTATACGGAGTGCGCTTGCCTGGGCTGTCCGATGGAGGTCGATACGGATGAGAAGCTCGACTGTGCGCTGCTGATCGTGCTGGCGGCACTCAAGAAAGAGAGGGAAGCCGAGGCACGATGTTGAGCCGACAGAAATGATGGTACGCCAGGGAGGCAACGTGTCTCTCTGGCTTTTGTGCGGGGAGGAGATATTGTGAAAGAGCTTAAGGAATACAATGACTACGTTGAAATCGTGAAGCGCTACCTGAGCCAGTACGGTCGGATGCAGGGGACGGCGGAGAGTATGCGCATGCGGGCCAAGACCATCCGAGAGGAGCTTTTGGAGGGATCTGATATTGCGGCACCGATTTCAAAGTACGGGGACCAGGTTGGCGGCGGTTCACCAGAGCTCAATGCCGTGGAGGCGGCCGCTGATCGGCGCAAGAAGAAGGCCAAGATGGCGGCATGGTGCGATGCCCAGGCGGACGCCATCGAACATCGGCTGGAGCTTGTCGACCATGCGCTTTCCTGTCTCGATGAGCGGGAGCAGTATTTGCTGAGGGGCTACTATTTCGAGAAGAAAACATGGGTAGAGCTAGCGATGGACCTGTACCTCTCGGAGACATGGGCGCGGAAGACCGGCGGGCGGGCTGTGAAAACGATGGCTGCCATCATCTTCGGTGAAGATGCCGTCCCAGAGCAGATGGCGTTTCATTTCGCAGTGCTTTGATAAGTCACAAGTGGCTGTGGATAAGTACGAGGGCGAAAACACTTCCGCTTTTGTGCCGGATTTTGATTCAGATCTGTGCGATAATAGTAGTATCGGATGTCTGGATGGGACGACGATAACTCTCCAAAATAATACATCATGGGCGGGGCATTATTCATAATGGCGTTTGAATCCTTGCAATATGCGCGATCCCGCCCGACACGGCAGCTAGGTTACGTGGCAAACCGCTGGGCCCGCAAATCCCAGCAAGCAGGGTTCAAGTCCCTGCGCTGCCTCCATTATGGCGCAAGCGAGGAGACGACACCCGCAAACGTCGGCATTTTGTCACGCCGGAGCCAACACCGGCAGAAAGTTCCTCCTTTCATAAAGTTACCCCTTAGAGACAGGCCTGAAATCTAGGGCCTGTACGAATACTCGAGCACTCACAGCGTGGGTGCTCTTTTTGATGCATAAATAAGACTAGGGAGCGTGGTGAGCATGTGAGATGAAGCTGACAGAGAAGCAGAGGCGTTTCGTCGATTATTATGTCGAGACGGGGAATAAGACCGAGGCCGCGAAAAAGGCTGGCTACAGTGAAAAAACAGCAGCGAGCATCGGGGATGAGAACCTGAGAAAACCTGCAATCAAAGCTGCCATCGATGCCAGGCTCAGAGAACTCGAGGGCAAGCGCATCGCCAAGGCCGACGAGGTCATGCAGTTCCTCACATCGACACTGCGCGGCGAAGTCAATGAAGAGCGCGTCGTCGTCGAAGGGACAGGCGAAGGAAGAAGCGATGCCCGCATTATCAAGGTGCAAGTATCCGCTCGAGACCGCCTCGAGGCGGCGAAGAGCCTGCTCAAGCGCTATCCGATGCAGCTCGATGCCAAGGAACAAAAACTCAAGCTCCAGAAGCTCGAGAACGAGATACGGGCGGCAACGGAGAGCAATCAGGCTGCTGGCAAGGAGCCACTTGTCAGAATCTATTTGCCGGATAACGGTAGAGGTGATAACGCATGATAGAACTTCGGCCGCAGCAGGGCCCGCAGGAGCAGTTCTTGTCTAGCCCTGCTGATATTGCGATATACGGTGGCAGTGCAGGCGGTGGTAAGACCTATGCGCTCTTGCTGGAGCCGTTGCGACATATGGATAATCCCGGCTTCGGTGTAGTCATCTTCCGCCGTGACAGCGGCCAGATCACGAACGAGGGCGGCTTGTGGGATAACGCAAAGGACATCTACCGGCCACTGGGAGCGACGTTCATGGAGTCGGCGCCGAAGCGGGTGATCTTCCCGTCCGGCGCAAAAATCACATTCAACCATCTGCATACGGATGATGCCGTGTATGGCTATCAAGGTGCCCAGGTGGCGCTCATCTGCTTTGACGAGCTGACGCATTTCAGCGAGAAGCAGTTCACGTACATGCTGTCACGCAATCGTTCGACCTGCGGCGTCCGTCCATACGTGAGGGCAACTTGCAATCCGGACTCGGATTCATGGGTGGCGCGCTTCATCTCGTGGTGGATTGACCAGGATACTGGCTATGCCATCCCTGAGCGCTCGGGGCTCCTGCGGTACTTCATCCGCATCGACGGAGAAATCCATTGGGCCGATACGCCGGATGAACTGGCCGCGGAGTTCCACGTCAGCCCGGAACTCTGCAAGAGCGCGACGTTCATTAGCTCCAGCATCTTCGACAACAAGGTCCTTCTGAAAGCGGACCCAGGCTATCTGGCATCGCTGAACGCTCTGAGCCTTGTCGAGAAGGAACGTCTCCTGCGCGGCAACTGGAAGATCCGTCCGGCGGCAGGGCTCTACTTCAAGCGGGACATGTTCCGCATCGTACATGACCTGCCGGACAAGATTGTCAGTGTGGCGAGAGCATGGGATTTGGCGGCGACGACCATCACGCCGAACAGCCCGGACCCTGACCGCACGGCATCGTGCCTCATGGCGCGACTGCGGAATGGCCAGTATATCATCCTGGATGTACAGCGCCGGGCGCTTAATGCGTCCGATGTGCGCGCTCTGATGGTCAATACAGCGATGGCTGACCGGGCACAGTATAAGAATGTGCAGACGGTCATCCCGCAAGATCCGGGGCAGGCGGGCAAAGACCAGGCGGCTAGTTTGGCTTCCTTGCTTGCTGGCTTTCGTGTCTCGACGCATACCGTGACGGGGTCCAAGATCACGCGGGCGGAGCCGTTTGCCGCTCAGGTCCAGCACGGAGCGGTCATGGTGATGGCAGGCGCATGGAATCAAGCGTTCTTCGACGAGCTGGAAGGGTTCCCGGATGCGCTGCATGATGACCAGGTGGATGCGGCGAGCGATGCCTTCAAGGCCGTAACACGCTCGCATGATTGGACGGCATTGATTTCGTGAGGTGATACTGTTTGAAAAGAAAGAATCAGGACGGATACGTCAATGCCGTCATCGGCTACGGCACGCGAAGCCACGACCCGCGGATGCATACTTCATATGCCGGTCAACGCGTGAACGACCGAGAGTACTGGCAAGAGTATGAGGACCTGTTCACCTACAACGGCCTGGCACAGAAAATCATCAAGGCACCTGCGGATGAAGCGGTGCGGGCGGGCTTCTCACTCAAGGATGGCGAGGCTGACATCGAACAGAACGATGTGGTGCAGTCTATTCTCGAAGATCTGGACTTCCAGCAGGTGTTCTCGACAGCACTCTGCTGGGACAGGCTCTTCGGTGGTGGTGCGGTCCTGCTGATGCTGGATGATGGCGGCGAGCTCAGTGAGCCGGTTAACGAGAGACAGCTGCGCCGGATTGAGTGCATGAAGGCCTATGATGCACAGGATGTCAATCCTTTAGCCTACTGCGAGGACCCTGCTGATGAACGCTATGGCCTGCCCAATGTCTACACGGTCATCAACTACAATGGCGCTTCCTTCAATGTGGACGCCAGCCGGCTCCTTATCTTCGATGGCGGCATCGTCAGCAATCGCAGGCGGCGGGAGCGCAATGGCTGGGGCGGGTCCATCATGGAGCAGGTGCAGGACAGCCTCGAGCGCTATAACACGTCGCATGATTTTGCCACGCTGGCGCTCGAGCGGCTCAGCCAGAGCGTCACGAAGTTCGATGGTTTGGCCGATATGCTGAGTACGGAGTTCGGCGAGAAGCAGGTGGAGAAGCGCCTGCAGCTCATCGATATGGCTCGAGGTATGATGAATACCATCGCGCTCGACAAAGAGGATGAATACGACCTCAAGAACGTCACGTTGGCCGGCATCAAGGACGTGCTGGATGAATTCGAGATTGCGCTCTGTGCCGCGGCAGATATTCCGGCAACGGTCCTGTTTGGCCGCAGTCCGAAAGGGGAGAACTCGACGGGCGAGAGCGATCTCGAGAACTACTACAACATGATTGAGCGCATCCAGCAGCGCAAGATCAAGCCGCAGATCTACCGGCTCCTGCATCTGATGGACTGCTGCAGCGAGTATGCACTCACCCTGCCGCAGGATTATACGATTGATTTTGCGAAGCTCTGGAACCCATCGGCCAAGGAGCAGGCGGAGACGAAGCAGATTGAGGCGGACGCAAGGGCGAAAGAGGCCGCGGCCGCCGCTCAGTATGTCAGCCTCGGCGCGCTCGATCCGCAGGAGGTCCGCCAGAAGCTGGACGACGGCGACGAGTACGACCTTGACCGTAGCATCGACAAGGTCATGGGGACGCCAGTAAAGGATGAGAGCGATGACGGAAATCATAGCGAAGCGTAAATGGCGGTATCCTCTGAGCTATGAGCGCAGCTATGCCAAGCTCCTGCGGGATTACGTCAGGCGGAAGTGCAAAGTGATACAGGCCTTCCTGCCGGAGCTCCAGGACGCCGTGCAAAGCCCGTCGGCGGTCAATGCCCGCATCGAGATTGTGCTGGACGGCATTGAGAAAGCAGTCGAGAATGTCGAGACGATGACCACATCTATCCAGCATATCTTCGACCTGGTCAGCCGGTACAATCAGACAGAGTTCGATGCCATCACAAAGAGCCTGTTCGGGGTGCCGCTTTCCGGCAGCCAGCCGCCCGCTGGCATCCATCAGGATGCAGATATCGACGACCTGAAAGAGATGTGGGTCAACCAGAACCTCGACCTCATCAAGAGTATCGACCAGCAGACGCTCCAAAGGCTCAAGCAGGCGATGAATGAGGCTATCATCAACAACGTCAACAGCAGGCTCCTGATGAAGTATCTCGTTGATGAGCTGCAGCGGATTGCAGGCTTGGAGGAGAGTCGGGCGGTACTCATCGGCACCGACCAGGTGGGCAAGCTCAACGGGATGCTCTCACGCTATCGTCAGGAGAATGCAGGCATTGACTCCTACATCTGGGAGACCTGCCACGATTCCCGCGTCAGGCCGTCCCATGCGGACCGTCAGGGGCATAAGTACAAGTGGAACAGTCCGCCGCCCGGCGGCCATCCGGGGATGCCAATCCGTTGCCGATGTGTGGCACTGCCGGTTATTGACCTGGATAAAATTCCCATCCGGCCCAAGACTCAGTCGTATGTGACCGTGGGCTCGCCGATGGACTTCATGGCGCATCATCAGTTCAAGCCGTCGCTGGCCAAGCAGGTAGACACCATAAAGGTCGGGAGCGAAGCAACGGGCGGCCCGTATACCTTCGAGGTACGCCGCGTGACGAACAGCAAGTTCTCGCTCTATGCAGAGGCAGACATCTCGCCTCGTGCTGATGTGATTCGGACGGTAGAGCCCTTGCTGGAAGAAGCTTATGCGGGCATCGCGGATGAGCTTTCCATGCCGACCGTCGTGATTGCAGATCTGGGAGAACACTTCCACGACGATATCATTGGCGGCTATGAGAGTAAGTCTGGGAAGCTGTTCCTGAGTTCCCACTATGATACGCGGGACAAGATCCTAGCCTATATCAAGCGCAGGAACGAGGACGGTCGGCATCAATTTGCCAACCAGACGGTACAGGCAGTTATCTTGCATGAACTTGGGCACAAATTCTACTACGATACGATAAAAAAGATATCGAAAATCAAGAATTTGTCGTATAATAAAAGCAGGGAACTGGTTGACAGTGTTGTCCGGAATTGGGTCAATGAACTTCTGTTGCAGGATAAGTCACTGGATAGAGCTTTATCTATATATGCAGAGGATGGTATTCGAAAGGGTTCCCAGAGTGAAGTAGTGGCTGAAGCGTTTTCTGGGCGCAAGACGAATCTGTATGCAAGAGATCTCATATCGAGGTTGAAAGGGTTGATGACAAAATGATGATCCAGCCAACAGAACGAGAGATGGAGTTGCGGGAGCTTTTGGATAAGGAAAAAGATCCTGAAAAGCGGAAGAAGTATGATGAGGAGTTGACGAAGGAAGTTCGTAACAACCCTACATGGCAGAGATTGAAGAAAATTTTTGCTTGACCCATATCAGGGTAAAATCGAATACTAGCACTTTGCAAATCATGCAAGGTGCTTTTTTGTTGCCCGGAGGTGGTGAGCATTGGGCAGAATCAAGGAAAAGGATTGCATGGCAGGCATCACGGCCAGGCTGAGCCCTAGCGGTGTAATCCGTGCTCGGATGCTGAGCAATCACATTCGGACACAGGAGAGGGCGGTTGTACCGCAGCCGCAAGATCAGGTAATCCTTCCTGATGCAGGATATGATGGCTTAGCGAAGGTGGTCGTCAAGGCCATTCCGAACAATTGGGGTGAGATTATCTGGGATGGAGCTGTCATGACGGTGAAATAGGAGATGATATTATGTCGAAAAGTGTAAAAATCAATGGCGTGACCTATGAAAGCGTGCCGGAAATTGATATCCCGCTCTCTACAGGCGAGGGGTCGGCAAAGTTCTACGATACTTCGGGCGCGAGCGGTGCCGCAGGTGATGTCCTGTCGGGTAAAACCTTCTTTGGCGTCTCCGGCCCGATGACGGGCAGCATGCCAAACAATGGTGCTGTGACTGGCACGTTGGCCAAGAAGGCCGATGTCTACACCGTGCCTGCAGGCTACCATAACGGTGGCGGCAAGGTTGGCATCAGTGAGACGGAGCAAGCCAAGATCATTGAGGGGAATATCCGAGCCGGTGTCAGCATCCTTGGCGTGGCTGGCAAGAGCACCGTCGTGGACACGTCTATCTCTACTGGCGGTGCTTCGGCGAGCACCATTGTCTCTGGGGCCAGCGCGTATGTCAACGGCACGCTGGTGAGAGGTGCGCTGACTCTCGTAAAGGTGACGCAGGATAGCTCGACAAAAGTGCTCAGCATTGCATAGGCGGTGAGGCGTTATGGCCTATGGGTATGCAATCAAGATTGCAGGTGCTACGTATGAGAGCGTGCCAGAAATCAAAATGGTGGATGCCGATACTGGCGACAAGGTTGGATATTATCCCTATATCGACGGCCTGGCCACGGTAGAACAGTCTGGGGGAGCGGCAGGCATAGGCATCCGTACTCGGGTTTCCGATGATGATGTCATCGTGATGAAGGCGAGCGAATTGCACAAGCTGCTCTTGCAGCAGGTGGCATTTGTGACGATGTACGATATCATGGATGCCGCTGGCAAGTCCGTAAGCGTGTTCGGTTTCCAAGAGCAGACGTATACTGGCGGCTTTGGTGTCGGGCGGTTTGCTGATTTTGTGTGAGGTGATGAAGATGTTCCAGATTAGGGGAGACACCATATTCGTGACGAGAGGCGATTCGGCTGTATTCAATCTGGATCTGCTTGACGCGGATGGAAATCCTTTTGCGTTGCAGTCTGGTGACGTCCTGACCTTTACCGTCAAGAAGACGACCTCAGACAAGGATGCACTTATCCAGAAAAATGTCACGGATGCAATCGTATTGAAGCCGTCTGACACAAGCGGCCTCGCCTACGGGAGGTATGTGTATGACCTGCAGCTGACACGGGCGAATGGCTATGTGGAGACAATCATCACGCCATCGACGTTCATCGTCGGTGAAGAAGTGACGTTCTAATGGTTCAGGAGGTGAGGGCATGATTCGCTACGATACGGTGCCGATTCATGCGCAGAAGACGGATGAGGGATTCATCCGGGACAAGCCGGTCATTGGCCGGACGGGAGTCCTTGTATATCGCAATGCGGATGGCTCGGAGAGGCGGGAGTACCGACCGCCGGAAGAAGCCTTTGATAAAGACAGTCTGGCCAGCCTGAAAGGCAAGCCCATCACGATCGGGCATCAGGGCATGGTCACCAACCAGAATGCCGAGAACATCCGGCCACTCGGTACGGTACTGAGCGCGGGTCAGGCAGATGGAGATACCATCACGGCGGATGTCGTGCTCTACAGCCTGCCGACCTCGGCACGTGAGCTTTCCTGTGGGTACAACCTCGACCTCGATGAGACGCCGGGCACGACGCCGGCAGGAGAGCCTTATGACGCGGTCCAGCGCCATATCCGGTACAATCACGTGGCCGTCGTCCCCAAAGGCCGTGCTGGCATTGCACGCCTGAATATGGATGGGGACCAGGAACCAGAAGCAGAGACAGACGAAGGGAGTACGAAGATGGAGAAGATCAGACTCGACAATGGCCTCGAATATGAGGCTGCGCCCGAGGTTGCGGTGCATGTCGCGAAGCTCGAGCAGGACAAGGCCGCCCAGAAGGCGGAACTCGACAAGCTGCAGGCCAAGTATGATGCTGCGCTTGACGACAACAAGAAGCTCAAGGAAGAGGCTGCCAAAGGCCGCGACGAGGCCAAGAAGCATTTCGACGAGGCGGTAGCCGCCCGCGTCATGATGCTCAAGAAGGCAGATGCGTTCAAGATTGAGAAGGCGGACAGCATGGATGACATGGCCATTAAAAAGGCTATCATCAAGAAGGTCCGCGGGGATTCCTTCGACTTGGAAGGCAAGAGTGATGACTACATCAACGCGGCCTATGATATGGTCAAGGATGAAGCGCAGGAGGCGCATGAGGATGGCGCAGGCATGCCTCAGCAGCGCAAGACGGTCATGCAGCCGCTGAAGCAGGATGAAGATGAGGATGAGCTCACGCCGGCCGAGGCGCTCAAGAAGCTCCGCGCAGACGAAGCGGCGCTCTACATGAAGGAGGTCAAGTGATATGGCACAGGCAAAGACGTTCAACTGGTATGGCAGTGAGGATGCTGTCGGCATTCCGGGCATGAAGGCGGATACGACGGGTGATGTGGTGGACTCTCTGGTCGCTGAGAGTGGCTTGAATCCGGGTGATCCTGTCATCCGCGGCACGAGTGCCGGCCAGGTCAAGGCGGTCACGGCGGCAACGGATGGCCCGAAGGCAATCGGCATTGTCCTGCATGTCCATCGTGAGCCGGCAACGGATTCCAAGTACTATGAAGCAGGCTACACGGTGCCGGTCCTGACGTTCGGCGATGTCTACGTCGTAGCGGGCGGCGATGTCGCTGCAGGTGATAAGGCCGATGCAGCTGTCGCAGAAGACGGCTCTATCAGTTTCACGAAATCGGCAGGGGTGAACACCATCCCGGGTGCTGTGTTCCTCGATGCGGGTTCGAAGGGCGACATCGTCCGTCTGCGCATTCGCCAGTAACAGGAGGTCAGAAAATGAAGAGATACGATAAAAAAGAAGCGAACTACATCATGAATACGGGCCGTCTCGATGAGGCGCAGAGTGTATTCCTCGCCCGCCAGCTGACGCATATCCGCGCACAGACGTTGACGGTCAAGAAAGCGCCGCTCAATGCCTTCTTGGTATTCCCTGTCCAGACGGATATCCCGCAGGGCGCTGAGACGGCGGTCCAGTACATCTACGATTCGGTCGGCATGGCTGAGATCATCAGCAACTACGCCGATGATCTGCGCCGCGTCGATGTCGTGGCAAAGGAACAGCCGGTCAAGGTCTTTACGCTCGGCGATGCCTATGGCTATAACTACCGTGAGGTCAAGAATGCGCAGTTTGCCGGCGTCAACCTCTCGGCAATGAAGGCACAGCAGGCCCGCCGCGGCATTGATGTCAAGATCAACAAGATTGCCTGGTTTGGCGACAAGGAGCACAACATCACGGGCTTCCTCGGCAATGACAACCTCTCGAAGGTGGAGCTTGCGGCAGATGGCACGGGCTCGAAGACGGCACTTTCGACCAAGACGGCAGACCAGATGATCCGCGACGTCAACAGCCTCATCGATGCCATTCCGTCGGCGACGAACGAAGTGGAGCAGGCCAACACGGTCCTGCTGGCACCAGCAGCTTACCGTGCGCTCTCGGAGACGCGCATCCCGGATGCAGAAGGCCAGACGGTGCTCGGCTTCCTGAAAGAAGTCCATCCGGAGATTACGCGCTGGATGAAGGTGGGCGAGCTCAAGAAAGCGGGCGCTGACGAGTCGGATGTGATGGTGGCCGGCTACTTCGACCCGATGTACATCAAGCTCGAGATCCCCACGCGCTTTGACCAGCTGCCGGTCCAGTACCGCAACCTCGAGTACATCATCGACTGCGTTGCTGAGGCGGTCGGTGTCACAGTAACGATGCCGATGGCCTTTGCCAAGGTAGAAGGCTGCTGATAGGAGGAATAACGATGGCAATCTTGATCAATCGCACAAATCATGCAATCTTCTTCGGTTCGACGATGCTCGTGCCAGCTCGCCCTACGGAAGTCGTCGGCAAGCTCACGGACATCAAGAAGCAGTATCCCGGCATCGCTTCTGCGATGACCAAGGGCCTCATTGAGTCTGTGACAGCAAAGGCGGCGGCCGAGGCTTTGTCTGAGCTCGCCAGCAAGACGCTGGAGGAGATTCAGGCCTATGCCAAAGAGAAGGGCATCGACCTGACGGGCAAGACGACGAAAGAAGAGATGCTCGCCACCGTAAGTGGGGTGTAAGCTATGGATGGGGTACAAGATGTCCTTGCCTGCGTGCGGCTGCTTGCACCTCAGCTCGAGGAGAAAGCAGATTCCGTCCTTGAAGCGTATATTGGATTGGCCGAACCCTTTGTTGATGCAGAGAAGTTCGGCCCTTTCTATGTGCAGGCTCTGGCGAACTATGCGGCGCATCTTATGACGATACAGTCTGTGATTGCGACGGATGGGGCGACGGGCGGGGCATTGACGGCCGGCAGTATCACGAGCGAGCGCGAGGGCGACCTGCAGCGCAGCTACGGAAACGCCGGAGCGAGCAGCGATGACTTGCTGGCTAAAACGGCCTATGGCAGAGCGTTCCTCGCTATCCGACGCCGGTGTATTGTGCCAATCAAGACGAGGATGGGGTGATGACATGGCAACGACGGTGATAGACATCAATGGAGCATATCAGGCTATCCTGCATCGATTGCAAAATATGCACGGCAATGTCGAGGTCGGGATTTTTGACGATGGGAAAAAAGAACCGAACAAGACCTCTGTCTACGATGTCGCTGTCTACAATGAGTACGGCACGTCACACATCCCTGCCCGCCCATTCATGCGCCAGACGGTCGACAACCATGAGCAGGAGTGGGCGGATATGGCTCAGAAACTCGAGAATCGTGTGGCAAACGGCATGAGTGTCGAGCAGGCCCTCGACATCCTTGGCAACCAGGCTGAAGGTCACATGAAGGAAACCGTCGGCCAAGGAAAGTTCAAGCCAAACTCGCCCAAGACAATCAAGCGGAAAGGCTCTGCTAAGCCACTGATTGATACGGGACTCATGCGTGAGAGCATCACGTACAAGGTCAACAAGTGAGGTGTTGCATATGAGCTTCCGGAGACCAGTCAGGGTGCTGCGGCAGAGTCCTGGCACATATGGCGATGATGGCCGCTACACCAGAGGAACATCGTCTGAGATGGCTATCATGGCGTCAGTCCAGCCGCTCGGCTCTCAGGAACGATACACGGTCGTCGGCCCTGAGGGCGGCAGGAACATCGCTTATATTAAGGTCTATACGGATGTATATCTCAGGCCACAGCGCGCGTCAGAGGCGGGCACAGACGGTCAGGATGCGGATATCATCGAATGGATGGGGCGGCACTTCATGATCGTCCAGTGCGATGCCTATCAGAGCGGTGTCATCAGCCATTACCGAGCCTATGCCAAGGAGGTGCTGGCAGATGACACGTGAGCAGATGGATTTCCTTCACGGCATCATCGCGGAGCTTCTGGCACTGCCGGGCAAGCGGGTCGTATGGGCACAGCAGAATATGCCGCGCCTGTGCCGCCCGTTTGCAACGCTCCAGCTCTTCAGTAAACGGTATGAGGAGAGCGAGGAGCTGCGTCCGACAGGGCCGGGGCAGTACAAGGTTGTCGTGCCGATGACCTGTACGCTCGCAGTGCAGTATTTCGGGGAAGATGCGGCCAGCCACTTGGAGGCGATGACAACTGGACTCAGCCGTCCGACCATCGTCGACCGATGCTTTGCAGCCAAGGTGGCCGTCTATGATGCGGAAGGCACGACGGACCTGTCGGGGCTTCTGGAAGGACAGACTTGGGAGGAACGGGCGGCAGTCGACCTGCATGTCCGGTACAACTCCGAGGTGGATGACACTCCGGGCTACATCGAGAGTGTGGCCATCGAAGCCGATATCGAGAAGCACCTGCCGCAAGATACGGTGATTGAGCCGAATCCTGATGAGCGTCCTGAGACTGGCACAGGAGACGGGGAAGGGGCATCCTCTGGCTCTGGCGGGGAACCTTCGTCGCCTGCCGATGAAACAGAATACTATATTGATACCGTCCAGGTGGACGGTATCTTTGATTGAGGAGGCTATGTAAATGGCGAATATCGATCGCATCGTAAACGTCCAGATCTCGCTGAATACGACGGGCATCACCCAGCTCGGCTTCAGCACGGTCCTGGTTGTCGGTGCTCATGCGCACAGCCTGTCCCGCGTCACGTCCTACACGGATGTGGACGAGATGCTGGATGATGGTTTTGATGTGAGTGAGCCCCTCTACAAGGCGGTCTCGGCCTGCTTCTCGCAGACGCCGCGGCCGAAGGCTGTGAAGGTGGGGCGCATTGCCTGCAATACGGTGAACGTCAATGTGACGAACGTGCTGGCAAGCGGCACCTACACGCTGATCATCAAGACGAAAGACACAGATGGCAACGTCACGAAAAAGACGTATGAATACAAGAACAACGGCGGTGAGGCGTCCGTCATCGCCGCAGGACTCGAGGCGCTGATCACGGCCGATAAGGATGCTGTCGTGACGGCAGCTACCTCAGGGAACGCACTGGTGCTGACTAAGAAGAGTGCGGATTTCGCAGTAGAAACGCCGGCGAATCTCACGGCTACGGCTGGCACGACAAATGAGTCTGTTGCGGCCTCTATGGCGGCCATCTTGGCAGAGGATAATGACTTCTACGGTATCATCCTGGCTGACCGCAGCAATGTGGACACGGTCATGGATATGGCGGCATGGACCGAGACGCACATGAATCTCTTCCTCGTCTCGACGGCAGAGGAAGGGGCTGCAGATGCCTCGGTCACGACGGACCTGCTTTCCAAACTGTCGGGCAAGAACTACTACCGTACTTCGGGCTGGTATCATGCGTTGGCGGATGAATACCCGGAGGCGGCGGTCATGGCGCGCTGCTTTGCCATCGAGCCGGGCGGCGAGACTTGGGCCAACAAGAAGCTGGCTGGCGTGACGGCTGACCATCTGACGGAAACGCAGTACAATGCCATCACCAAGAAGAATGGCAACACGTTCGAGAAGTTCCGCAACGTCTCCATCACGCAGAACGGCAAGGTGGCGGCGGGCGAGTGGATTGATGTCATCCGGTTTCGCGACTGGCTGCAGGAGGAGATTCGTACGAACGAGTTCTACCTGCTCATCAATTCGGACAAGGTACCCTATACGGATGCCGGCATTGCCGCGGTCGAGTCGGTCCTGCGCAAGGCGCTGGAAGATGGCCAGGCTCGTGGTGGCATTGCTCCGACGGAGTACGATGCGGACGGCAACAAGAACCTCGGCTTCACGATTGATGTGCCGCTCGCTTCGAGCATCACGGCCAACCAGAAGGCAAGCCGTGTGCTGAAGGATCTGAAGTTCACGGCGCGCCTTGCTGGTGCTATCCACGCCATCAAGATCACGGGCTCGTTCACGTATGACAATCTCATCGAGACGTCGGCATAAGGAGGGACAGGCATGTCTGATGTATTAACGTATAACCCGAAAAAGAACATCATCATCTACGGCGCCAAGCAGCTCACGGGCTTTGCCGAGGACGACATGATCACCATCAAGCCGCTCGGCGATGGCATGCAGATTTTCAGCGGTGCTGACGGCGAGGTCGGCCGCTCGATTGACCCGAACAGCACGTATGAAGTGACGGTGAGCCTGGCGACATCTTCCAAGTCGAATGACTACTTGTCGAACTGCTTCAACAAGGACCGCAAGACGGGCAACAATATGCTGCCGCTTATCATCAAGGACCTCAGCGGCTCGACACTTTTCTTCGCCAAGCAGGCGTGGATCAAGAATTTCCCAGAGTCGAAACGCGGCCGCAAGATCAGCAATCAGGACTGGACGTTCAACACGGGCCAGGTCGATGACCCCATCATCGGCGGCAATGACTGACGGAGGAGGAATATAAATGTCCATTATTTATCGCGGTGGCGAGACAAAGAAGTATGACCAGGGCGATTACACCTTTGCCATCCGCCCGTTTCCCGCCTTCCACTCCATGAAGGTGCTCGGCGATCTGCAGAAGGTCGTCGTGCCTGCCCTGGGCGGGGCTATCGGCGGTCTCAAGCCGGAGTCGCTGGACATGGATACGAGCGATGTCAAGTTCATCGGTGGGGCCGTGGCGGACGCACTCAACAATCTGGCCAAGACGCTCGACGGTGAGACGCTGGAGCGGGCGGCAGAGCTCCTGCTGGACCCGCAGTATGTCAGCGTGGCACCGCTTCACACGAAGGATTTCCAGCCGCTCGATGAGGGTGCGGTCAATGAGATTTTCAGCGGCCGCATCATCGACCTCATCGCGCTGATGGTCCAGATCTTCAAGGTGAACTATGCGGATTTTTCGAAGCTCTCCAGCGTCCCGACTGGTGTCCGCAAGGCGTTGGGAGAGATCAAGTCATCGTTCCTGGCAAGCTCTCAGACGAATTCGCCAGCATGATCTTCATCTACCGTGCGATTGATTCGGGCATGGTTTCCTACCTGGATGTCAAGCATGGGGCGGTGTCGCTGGCGGACATTATCGGTATTGTCCACTATCTGAATATGAAGAGCGATGTCGAGTATGCCAACATGCATCGTGATATGGAGAAAGGAGGCTACAGATAAATGATTGTCCGCAAACTCATTACAATGATTTCGTTCCAAGTCAACAAGAGCGGGCTCAACACAGCCGCATCGGCTACGAGCCGCATCAAGCAGGCACTTGGCGGCATTGGCGGCGCGAGTGCTTCGGCCGGAGCCTCGTTCTCCCACAGTGCTGCGATGATGTCGGCCTCGGCTTCCCGTGTCACATCGGGCCTGTCGCAAATCAAGTCGTCATTGTCGGGCATTGCTGGCTCGCTTGGGCCGATTGCCGGAGCGATGGCTGCGGCCTTCTCGGTCAGTGCCATCAAGTCGGCAGCGGATGACATGATGAACCTCGATGGACGTCTGCGCACGGTCACGCAGGCGGAGCAGGAGCGTTATGAGCTAGAAGACAAGCTGTATGCAATGGCGCAGAAAGACCGTCAGAGCCTGAACTCGATGGGCGATCTCTACTACAAGGTCGCTCGCGGTGCACAGCGTTTCGGCGTCAGCCAGGAAGACAGCCTGCGCGTCACAGATGTCGTCTCAAAGGCTCTGACCATTGGCGGCGCTAAAGCGCAGGAGGCATCGGCGACCATTCTGCAGCTTGGCCAGGCACTGAGCTCTGGCGTTCTGCAAGGCGATGAGCTTCACTCGCTCGATGAGAACGCTTCACTCCTGATGAATCACATCGCAGATCATTTTGGCGTCACAATGGGTCAGCTCAAGCAGATGGGGTCTCAGGGGCAGCTGACATCGGAGGCCGTCATCGAAGCAATCCTTGCCAGTGGCAGTGCTATCGATGATGAATTCGGCAAGATGCCGATGACCATCGACCAGGCTGAAATAAAAATAAAGAACAGCTGGGATTATCTGATGATGAGTATCCAGCGGGACACGGGAATTTTCTCGTCGATTGCGACGTCGATTGACCAGACATTTGAAGAACTCTTCAAAGACGCGCAGGCCTTTATGGCCATCTGGAATGGTCCAAAAGACGACGATGTTGGCGGAGAGCAGTACCAGAAGCTCAGGGAAGCCCACCCAATCATTTCCCAAGCAGTCGATGACTTGAAAAAGCTCGTCAGTGTCTTGGATGAGCTGGGCGCATCTACAGGTGTCGACAATCTCATCATGAAAATCCTATTGGTCGCCGGATCTGTTACAGCGATTGGCGGCGTGCTAGCCATTGTCGGGTCGGCGGTAAGTGCATTGATTGGCGTCTTTTCGGGATTGTTCAGCGTCGTGTCCGGTGTCGTTGGTTTCCTCGTAGCTGCAGGCTGGCCTATCGTTGCGGCCATTGCAGCGGTGGCGGCGGCCATCTATTTCGTGCAGGAAAACTGGGAGACGGTCGTGCAGGCTTTCCAGCCTGGCATTGACATGATGCTGCAGGGCCTCGGATTCTTGAGTGACGCCTGGCTCCAGCTCCAACCGGTCATTGCCGCACTGTTGCCGATATTGGGAACAATCGCCGAGATCATCGGCATGCTGATTGTTTCAGCCATCAAGACTATGTTCGATATCGCAGCATGGGCGTTCCGTGGAGCTGCGGCTTTTGTGGATACGTTCTGTTCTGTGCTGAATGTTGCCTATAACACGATTGTGTGGATTGCCAATGGCCTTGATTCCATTATCAACAAGGCCAAGGAGTTCCTCGGCATGTCTGGCGAGCTCAATGCCCACAACAGTGCCTTGGAGCGCATGACCAGCAATGCCTTCAGCTACAGCACGACGCAGAACAACACGTTCAACGGCTACAGTGCGGAGGATGCCGGCCAGACGGCAAACTACTTGCTGGGCGGCGGCCAGACGCAATTCTTCCCCTATGGATGATATGAGTGAGGTGATAGTATGGCAGATTTTGGGATTGGCAGCGCTATAGGGGGCGGATTCAGCGGCTTGGGCGGTTTCGGCGCAGGCTTCATGGAGCATAAAAGCCCGACGACGGTCCTGCCGAAGCTCGTAGAACCGGCGCAGATTGGCGATTATCTGGAGTGCGATGTCATCCTGTCACGCACGACAGATTTCAGCGCGGAGGTCACGGAGTATCCTGTCGAGGATGGCTTTTCCATCTCGGACCACTGCATCCGTAAGCCGCTGAAGCTGCAGCTCGAGGTGCTCTTCACGCCGACGCCGGTCACTTGGTGGAATGCGGCTTTTGGTGGGAAGCTCCATACGCTCAACCGTGTCATCAATGCCATCATGGATATCTGGAAGAAGGGTGAGCCGGTCACGATCAAGCTCGTCGATGCCATCTATGATGACATGGTTCTTACGTCGGCACCGATGCCGCGTAAAGCCGAGGATGGCTACTGCTACCGGTGCACCTTGCAATTCACGCACGTTCGCCGTGTGACACAGCGAACCGAGGATATCCCAGAAGATGGCTGCAATGCAGACGCATCGGGGAAGGCCGGACAGACGGGCAAGGATGGCGGCCTGGCGTCCACGCAGGAAATCGGGACGGGCATGCGGACTGTTGAGCCGGATACGTCAGGCGGCAGCATCCTGTCGACGAACAATATCGATCTGAGCCAATTCGGCAGTGTCGGCGTCGGACTGGAAGCGACGGCCTACATGGCCATGGCGACGATATCGAACAGTATGGGAGGTGGTATGCTGTGGTGACGATTGGCATGATGGATGCAAACAGCTTTGCGGAATCGGTCGTACTGGATTCATCGCTTTACCGCCTGCGATTCAACTGGAACGATACCTCGAAGTCTTGGACAATGGATGTCTGCACCAACGACAATGCCGATATCGTGCGGGGGATCTCGGTCGTGCCGAACTTTCCCTTGCTGAACACCTACCGGCGCATCAAGACCCTGCCGCCTGGCGAGCTCATGGCCATCGTGACGAATACCGATATCAAAGGCATCGGGCGCAAGGACTTCGTAACGGGCAAGGCAACGCTCGTGTACATGCCAAAGGAGGAGCTGCGGAATGCTTTGGAATCGTCAGTATAGAGTCAAGTTCCCTGACCTCAATCTAGAGTTTGCCAATACCCTGCGCATCAGCTTCGATGTTACGAAGGACTTGTCGAAGGAGACGAACAAGGGCAAGCTGGTCATCTACAATCTGAGCGATGACACGAGGAAGAAGATTGAGGTGCCGGACACCAAGGTGGAGATCTACGCGGGCTACAAGGACAACGGCGGCCCTGTCCGCCTCTTTGTCGGGTCGGTCATCAGCAGCTCGACAAAGGACGATGGCAAGGATGTCGCGACGGAGCTCAGCCTGTCCGATGGCCAGAAGGCTATTCGTGATACTGCGTTCTCGCTGTCGTTCGGTCCTGGCACGCCGGGCAACACGATCGTCCAGTACATTGCGGATGAGATGGGCCTGCCGGTCGTCTTCGGGGATGGTGTCGAATTTGGCACCTTCAAAGACGGCTACTCTTTCGTCGGTACTGCCCGCGATGCGCTGGACAGTATCTGCTACGGCTCGGGCGTCAAATGGAGCGTCCAGAACGAGATCCTGCAGCTCATTCTCGAGGGCGGGACCGTATCGAACAAGGGGCTTGTCTTCGCGCCGGACAGCGGGCTCATCGGCTCGCCGGAGCATTACACGAAGACAAACGCTCAGCCGAATGCGGCGACGGCGAAGCGCAAGCAGGCACAGCAGGAGAACAAGGACTCCTCGACGGCAGAGAGCGGCTGGAAGATCCGCACGTTGCTGTCGCCGACGCTGAACCCTGGCGACCTCGTCAAGGTCGAATCAAGGTATGTGACGGGATGGCTCAAGGTCAAATCCGCGCATCATAGCGGGGACACGCACAGCGGCGACTGGGCAAGCGAGATTGACCTCGTTGACCGCAATGCCACCTTGCAGTCGCCGGAGAGCGATGCAGCAGGGACAACGGCGGTCTACAGTGATGCGACGGGCGGCAGCTCGGGCGAAGTCAGCGCGAATGTTGACGCAGGCTGTGAGGCCGTCGATGCGGCGCAGGGCGGCTATGTCAACGATGGCTGCGTCTACCGCGTCGCGCAGGCAGGCTCGTACTGGTCGCCGTTCCTCGCGCAGGAATCGCAGAATGGCCAGTGGGGCGTGCAGGGACTCCTGGACGATGCCAATGCGGCCGGCGTCACGGTCGTACCATATGACGGCAGTCAGCTCGCGAAGGGGGATACCATCGTGTTCAGCGACGGCATCAGTCCGGCGCACGTCGGCGTGTACGACGGCCAGGGCGGCATGTGGCACAACAGCTCCTCGCATCAGTGCTGGTATCATGCATCGAGCCTCGACATGGGCAGCCAGTATCCTGAGTACATCATCAAGACATCGGAGGCATGAGTATGGCGCAATCTGCAAATGAGGTCAAGAAAGTGATCACGGGCTGGATGGATGATATGGTCGGCAATATCCACACGGCCATGCCCGGGAAAATCATCTCGTATGATGCCGGCATGGGGCGGGCAGATGTCCAGCCGGTCGGCCAGTACAAGCTCGAAGATGGACGCGGCCTGCCGTATCCTGTCATCCACGGCGCGCCAGTCATCTTCCCGACAGGCTGCGGAGGTCAGGTTGGTGTGACATTCCCCCTGCAGGGCGGAGATGGCTGCCTGCTTGTGTTCGCTGAGGGACAGCTGGATGACTTCCTGAGTGGCGGTGATAGCAGCAATGGGAGGCGTCACGATATCAATGATGCCATCTGCATCCCAGGCCTCTACAACCGCGCGAACCTGATGGCTTCGGGCCATCCCTCTGAGGTATGTGTCTTCAATGGTGGCGTCAAGATGTGCGTCGGGAGCGGCGGCATCACCGTGACGGGCGGGGATTTGGTCGTCAATGGCATCTCGGTCATGCACCACACGCATCCAGGCGATAGCGGCGGCACGACAGGCGGTCCGCAGTGATGATAAGAAGGAGATGAGACTATGGCATATGATCTGGCGATGGATGTCAGCACTTCTGACCTCATCGTGCAGGGTGGCGACCTCATGATCGTCGACAATGCAGAGCGTGTCGCCCAGCAGGTACTCATCACGCTGCGCGAATGGCTCGGCGAGTGGTTCCTCAAGACGAGCGACGGCATCCCGTATCTGGAATACATCCTCGTTAAGAACCCCAACGAAGCGCATATCCGTCAGATTCTAACTCAGGCCATCGAGAGCGTGGAAGGCGTCAAGGACGTGACGGAGCTAGAATTTGCCTACAATCATGTCCTGCGCACTTTGGCAGTGGCCTATGAAATTGATACAGATTATGGCTTGATTACAAGGAAGGAGGTGTTGGGCTATGGCAGATAATGAAGCGGTCTACGGCCTCACAAAAGACGGATTCCGGCGCAAACGTCTGCCGGAGATCCTGACTGATATCAACAAGCGCGTGGCCGACCGCCTTGGTGTAGAAATCCAAACAGGGAGCAACAGCCTTTTCGGACAGTTGCATGGCGTATATGCCTATGAGATTGCGGACCTTTGGGAGCAGGCTGAAGATGCGTACAATGCCATGTATCCGAATACCGCTACGGGGGTGAGCTTGGCGAATGCAGCCGGACTGGCTGGCATCGTGCCGGTGGCCGGTACCAAGAGCATGCTGACTGCAACCTGCTACGGGACCGATGGGACAAGCATCCCGTATGGTGCCCGCATCGCATCATCGGCGCAGAACGGCAGTACCTGGTCGTGCATCGAAGACGATGCTGCTATCACATCGAGCAAGGCAATCTATGCGGCGCTTGTCATCCGCGGCGATATCGTCGCTGGCAGCGCCTACCAGCTGACCGTCAACGATGTTGAGACATCATACACGGCAGTCGACAAGGACACGGCGGTCATCGTTCTCAATGCGCTGTCTAAGAAAGTTGGCAGTGATAGCATCAAGACGTCCATTGACAACAATGTTCTGTCCATCCGGGCGTCTTCGGCCAGAAGTGCATTCCGGATCAGCGCGAAGGGCCTGACGATTACCAGCATCGGCTCACCTGTCCGTTTCCAATGCATCAACATCGGCGTGGTTGACCCCAATACGGGGACGGTGACGAGCATTGTCACGACAATGCCAGGTTGGTCCGCTGTCAATAATGAATATCCGACCGATGTGGGACAGGATGCCGAAAGCGATGTTGCTTTGCGTCAACGCTGGAACAGATCTTTGTATGCGAGAGCGTCAGCTATGACGGATGCGATATCTGCCGGCATTAAGGATAATATCATCGGAGTAAATGATTGCACGACGTATGAGAATAATACAGATGAGGTCGATAGTGATGGTCGGCCACCTCATTCTGTTGAAGTCGTGGTAGATGGCGGCGAGGATGCGGCCATTGCCCAGGAAATTTGGCGATTGAAGGCCGGCGGTATTGATACGTATGGCAGTGAGTCCGCGCTGGCTTCTGATGTGAAAGGTATGCTGCATACCATTCATTTTAATCGTCCTGATCGAATCAAGATCTGGCTCAAGGTGACAGTCAGCAAGAATCCAGATCGAGATCTGGCTCCTTCTGCTGCATCGGACATCGTCAAAGCTCTCTTGGCAAAAGGGCAGACACAGACGATGGGCGAGGATGTTGTCCTGCAACGGTACTTCGCGGCTGTATTCCAGGCCGCGCCAGGCGTCGGCTATATCAGTCTCACCGCTACCTCCGGCGATACCGCAGGGACTTATAGGACGGACAACATTGATATCAGCCTGCGCCAGATAGCGGTCTTTGATGCCGCCCGTATCGAGGTGAATGTATCATGACTCCATCTACTATGCATACGGACCGTATGAAAGAGCACCTGCTGGCTCAGTTTGCGGATAAGCCGGTCATCTATGCTGAATTGGAAGCACTTGGCGCGGAACTTGATTTACTGCATCAGACAATGCTCGACCTGAAAGAAAAGCGTTGGATCGATACAGGCGAAGGAGTGCAGCTGGACAACATCGGGACAATCGTAAATCAGTCTCGCCATATCGACAATGCCATACAGATTGAGTTCTTTGGCTTTGCTGAACAGGCAAACACAAAGACCTTCGATGTTGGCAGATTCAGAAATGATGATGAGACATGGATGAAAAGTACAGATCTGGATGACGATTGGTACCGTAATGTTCTTTGGCTGAAAGTATTCAAGGATACATCCTATGCAACAGCAGACGATATCTTGAACAGTGTATCTGTAGTTTTCAACACGGACTCTGTAATCCTGCATGAAGAAAGAAATGCAAAAGTCATTCTTGGCATTGGCAAGAGCATATCACCTAATGAACTGCTCTTGATCAAATCCATCCAGCTGATTATCTGTGCTGCTGGTGTAGGTATAGATGCTATTGAAACATACGATACAGAATCTTATTTCGGTTTTCTTGGACAGCAGAATGCCAAGACATTTGACCAAGGCGTTTTTGCTGACTTGCTTGATTTGTAGAGAAGGGAGCATCATATATGTCTGATAAGGACCTGAACTTCGACAAGATATGGGGCGCGAATGGTAACATCAATTATGATTTTACCGATGATAATTACCTGACCGGATGGGACTTCATCGGCAACGTGCCGCCAGCGCGAGGCATGTTCAACCGTTTACAGCACGACACCGACCGGAAGCAGAAGTACCTGAATGACCATCTGAAGGCGCTGAGCATCAAACAGTATACCGTTAATGATGCGACGATGCCGACCGGCAATACTGGCCTTCCTGATACCTTGTTCTCAGGTATTGGTAACCGCATTAAGAACATTACCGGCGAGAATGATTGGAAAGCCGCACCGGCTGCCACACTGAGAGAATTGAAAAAGAATCTTGCGGCGCTTGAGGTTAAGAACTACACGGTCAATGATGCAAATGCTCCGAAGGGCAATACAGCCTTGGTGGATGTGCTGCTGTCCGGAATCGGCAACCGACTCAAGAATATCACTGGCGAAAGTGACTGGAAGACTGCGCCGGCTGCTACGATCCGTGCATTGAAGAACGCCTTGGACGATTTGGACGCTTTGCCGAACCAGCAGTACACGCTCGACGACACGAAGGCTCCGGCGACAAACACGGCCACACTCCTGACACTCATCAGCAATCTGGCAAATGAAGTGAAGAAGAACAAGGGCACATCCGATTGGAAGACCGCTCCAGCAACGAACCTTGCCACACTGGCAACACTGGCCAGCAATCTAGCCAGCGGCGCTGATGTGACTTGGTCAGGCAACAAGTTCACTAACGCCAAGCTCGGCATCACCGGCTTGATGGAGCAGAATGGGTACATCTGTTTCGGCAAAAATTTCGGCGGCCTGATTCTACAGTGGGGAAATTGCGTTTTACCTTCACGCGACTGGAACGAAGTAAAGTTCCCAATAAAATTTCCTAACGCTTGCTACATAGTTTCCTCTTGCATAATGGCGGCTAATAGTACTACTAGTGGTTCGCCGGTGACGGTAAAAAACTACTCGCAGGACAGCTTCTTTGCCGCAGTACGCGATGGGTACGAATGGAATTGCAACTGGTTTGCTATCGGTAATTAATAACCTACGGCAAACCAGTACGAAGTACCACTGTTTGTACCCCATATAAAGTCAGTCTTGCTTATCATCATGACGCGGCTCGCATTTTTGTGTTGATCTCCAGTACTGTTTACATTTTGCGTTACAGTTACCATAAAGCAAGCAGATGAGAAAGTGATAGGGAAAGTAGTAGTATTGCGAGCGTTACCAGCATTACCCGTTGTATTTCCCCACTGTT
>ERZ779852.841-NODE-841-length-31525-cov-7.723642_pt1 | contig 31525 bp, 35 predicted proteins | sample MGYA00511559_ERZ779852 | MGnify/ENA primary metagenome ERZ779852 (study PRJEB29588, sample SAMEA2157977) | human gut metagenome | biome: human gut; feature: human-associated habitat; material: faeces | place: Denmark | collected 2008/2010 ...
CGCACTACGTTCGGGACGTAGGGGTCGGGCGTTCGAGTCGCCTCATTCCGACAGACAGGGCTTAACTATCAATTAGTTAAGCCTTTTTTGTTCCGTTTTTGTTCCGCAAAATCCCGAATTTATTGTTTTTTCGGGTCAGCGGATTTACAATTAGTTGCATCAGGACAAAGCGCAAAAGTTATCTTTCGGTATTGTTCCCGGCATTTCATCAAAGAATAGGCTCAAAGACCGTGCCGGGTGTGGCTGGTGCTACTGAAAGTCTATTTGAACGCACATAGCGTCACCACTCGTGTATAATCCATGCAAGCGAAGGAAGACCGCTATCAACAGACAAAATCCGTATCTGCTTATGTCCTGTATCTCACGTCCCACTATGTTGGGGTGTGGGGGCGGTGTGCATCTGCTCCCTATCCAGTTCTCGCCACTGGTTGCCGTTCAGTCCGTCAATAGGGGAAATGGGGTCGGAATTATACCGACCCCCGAAAATAGTTTAGTAAAGTCCTGTTTAGTTAGTCATGAGTAATACTAAGCAAATACTCGTTTGCTTGTATTTCCGCTTCTTTCTCACTGCATCCAATAATGATGTAGTGATACTTCAAAGATGTTTTCATACGATCCAGCAGATAATTACGCCTGTCTTGTGTCGTGCCATTGCTGGTTGCTTCCTGTTCCATGTACTTACACCCCTGCCAGACAGCATCAGCCAGTACAGCCGTATTCAGTCCAACGCCGTTTACCATGATGTTACCGGTGATAACGTTACCTTCCATGTCTTTTACTTCACCCGTTACAGGGTCAAATGTTCCTACTAATTTATCCATAATGTTTTTATTTGGTTTGCCCTCTATCAGCTTAAGGCGTTGCTTCTTCTTCAAAAAGACCAAGCTTCCAGCCGGAGAAAGCAAACAGGCATAAGCCTATTATGTTGCTTTGTCCGTATTCACTCTCAGTACCTGCCAGCAGGATAAAGCCCACAATCAGCAGGATAATTAATGCTGTTGTTTTCATTGCTCTATAACGCATGTTCTTGATGTGTCTTTCCCTTTCATATCTCCTTAAAGTCTAATTGCGCTAAATTGTCATTTATGGACTTAATGATACTTTCCTGTATTAAAATTGCGCTTTTGGTAGTTAATTGTATAAACTGGTCTGTTTCATTGTCTGATACAAGCCCGTACTTGTTCTTCCAGTTGCAGAATGAGTTTTCTATATCCTGCAATCCTGCCAACATAATTAATAACTCCCTTGTCTTGTCGCTTATACCTGCATAACGCATAGTATCAGCGGTACGATGTTCGATTACTTCTACTGTTTCCATTGACTAATATGTTTTATTATGTATTTCATTATAATCTCGGCGCAAATATAAGGTTATAAATTATAATAGCAAAATAAATAGAATAGAAATATTATGTCAGAAATAATATTTGATTGATATTTATAATATAAAAGAATATAAAGTGCTATATTTGCACTATAATATAAAATGTTATAATATGGAACTAAGAATCAAAGAAGCATTGAAAGAAAGAAAAATGACAGTTGTTTCCCTTGCTGCCAGCGTGGGAATAGCCCAACCATCTATGAGTAATATTGTTAATGGTAAAACAATGCCAAGTCTTGAAACATTGGAAAAAATTGCTGAGGCTATCGGTTGCCCGGTAACGGAACTATTCGAGCACCCCAATAAAGACAGCACGGTTATCACTTGTCCGAAATGTGGAACGGATATAAAAATAAAGGTGGAATGATCCAAGCCCAACTTTGCGTTGAGTGTATAGAGGGTTGCAGACGTGCAGCCCTTTTTAAGCCGTTTTTATTCATTTGCCTATATCTTAGAAAAGCCGACACAGGCAAAAAGAATAAGCCAAAGGCCAACTTTAAGAGAATTAGGCTTAAATGAATAAATGTCCCTTTTTAGGTGCACACATTCACGTAATGAGGTGCTGCAAAAATGCTGTCAAGTTGTTGTTAAAAAACACCCCGAACTGAAACTACTCAGAACGGGGTATTTTTAATGTGTATAAAGTGTAAACTTTTTGAGGATGTTTGTTTGACAGACACCCATAAGGGGGCATTTTGGAAACCCCAACAAATGGAGTCAGGCAAACTTACGCCACACGCCATTCTGGTGTATGCAAATCGGCTGAAATCTGACTAAAGGATTTTAGGGCGTGAAAATCAATCATTTGTTTCGTTATCCTGTTCCGGTTCTTCATCCCCAGTTCTTTTCATCAGCTCCAGAAACCAGTTTTCACGGACATCGTTCAGTTCTCTGCAATCCTCCGTGTCGATATATCCACGTTTGAGCCATTTCAGTATTATCAGTTTCTTTTCTCGATCAATCGGTATTCTCATAGTATATCATTGTTTATTCCTATAAATTGTAACAACACTTGTGCGTTATTTATGTCAAATTTATTTCGGATGCAATATTCTTTATAGTCCTTATATTTTACATCAGCAATAATTTGTACATTATAAGAAAGCAATGCACCCAATACATTTTGTTTCGGGTTACTCCTTATAAGCATTATATCTAATGAATTATAATTAATTTCACCAGAAATACATCTTAGTCCAAACAAATTCTCTAATTTACTGAATTGCATTTGTTTTAACGGGTATGAATAAATCAAGGTATTTTTAATACATGTCTTTCCTTTATAATCATACCCATAAAAACCACGTTTATTTATATTTATTCTTACCGACAGCATACTATTTTATATTATAATTTATCATCGTCAATTCCTCCAGTAAGTTTATTAATCACCGTGTCAAGTTGTTCATCAGAAAGCGAATCAAAGTCTATTTTAGCCTGTACAGCCGCCTGTTTGGGCATTGCGTATTCTATCAGCTTGAAAAGATAGTGCAGCCGCTCCTTTGGTTCCAAGGCTTGCAAGTCCTGTTCAACCTGTTTACGGTTGTTATCCAGAAGACTAATAAGCCACTCTTTCAGTGTTGCGGTCGCCTTGTTGGGTGTTCCTTTTTTCCGACCGCCTGTTTTCGGTGTTCCTTTAGCTCTCCCCATATTCTACCCCTTTCTACTTTAGATAAAGCCACGCTTTCGGGCTTCATCCTCCAGCTCATCCACCACATAGGGGAACCCGTCCTTATCAAGACGTGTATGTTTGTTGAAAAACGGACATTCCCCAGTCCTCATCACTTTTTGAATTTCGTTTGACATCAACGGGTCAGGTAATATCGTCTGCCACCTGGCAGCACATTTTACCCGCCATCCTTCGTACTCGTGAAACGTCTTTATCTTATTTATACACTTGTCACAAAGTCCCATATTTGCAGAAGCAATAGCCTATCCCTCACAGTGGAAAGGGATAGGCTTGTTAATACTCAATACCCTCTTATGATGCTTAACAGTTCCTCATCATCATCCGCATCGTCTTCACCGTTTATTATCGCATCTACAGCCTCATCTATCTGTTTATAGCTATCAAGTTTGCGGATCTCGGTTTTTACTTTATCCATTCTGAAACGTAAGTCCTCTTTCCTCTTTTCGCATTCTTCATCCAAGGAACCGGAATGTACCAGCGTGTCATATTCCTCTTTTAATTCTTCCAAGCAATCATCCAACGCTATACGTCTAAGTTCGTCTTTATCCATTCGTGCCATAACTTCCAGTATTTAACGGTTGCAAATGATTTTCAGTTTACGATATACGTCCAAAACTGCATCTCTCGATACGGCAAATGATTCAAGACCGGCCTTTTTGGTTATTGCCTTACCCATTATATCGTACGTCTTTACGTCCGTATCAATAGACAAAATATTACCTAATGTTTTCTTCAAACGCTCAGCTTCAACCTTTTCGATAGTGTACACCATGCAGCCTATAGTAACTTTGATAGCCTGCTCCTCCTGAGTAATCTCAAATCTCATTTTCTTTTCCATAATCATTAATTTTACGTACAAATTTACAAATAAATAATTGATAGTTAAAATATTAAATATCATTCTACATTTTCTTTTTACTTTCCAACCGCTCTGCTGAATTGAGCACAATTCCAGCAAATGTTTTCGCCATTTTTGCCGACATATCAACATAGGTATTCTTTATATGAATCCTTATTTTGTCGGGGAAATCCTCGATTTTTATGTAACCCCATTTCCTTACATTTTCCATAAATCTAAAAAATTAAATGTTGGTAAATAATTGTTTCTGCTCGTTCACCTCCAAAAGAGCAAACTCTATCCGGGGGTTGTACTTGTCTATTTTCTTTTCTGCTTCAATCTGGAAACACAACTTATCATCCGTTATCGCTCCTACCATTTGCAGACAGTCCAATAACGTTTTTAAGCTGTTATCAAGGTCGAAACGTAGTGAACTATGGAATACACGCACAAACAGGCGAAAACGGCTTGAAATGCCCTTATTTCGATAAATCCTACACTGCTGCATGAAGCTATGCTCATAGGCTCGTATCTTATCGTCTTTAATGATACGTTTTGCTCCAGACTTTCCCGGTACGGTTTGATAATGGTTTGCCTTTGCGATAATCTGACCGTGTATTACCTCCACTTCCATACACATACTATTTAAATGTTATCCCGTAGTCCTTGCATATCTCGAAAAAAGAACCAATCCCTATACGTTTCCCGGTACGCAACAAGTTTGAGAACTTATTGTCGGTTTCAGCGTATTTGTATTTTGCATTCTGACTACTGCACACATGAAAGAAAGAACGTCCGCTTTCACCCAACGAAGCCAGCGCACAACCGACCGTAAACCAGTCCTTATAATCACCTGTAATGTCTATCCCGTTGGCTTCAATCTTCTCACAACACTTTGCCACCTTATCCAGCACATTATCACCGCCCGAATACTGATAAGTGTTTGCCGGGCGTGGTTCTTTGTAATATCCATCGTAAGGCATTGCCTCAGCATTGACATAAGGATCTGCATCGTAGGACAAACAGCGCATCCTGGTAACATCACCGCAGGCAGGATCTATAATGATACCTATCCTGGCAAAGTCCTGTTTCAGCTTCTCGAATTGTCCTTTGTGTGCGTGTGGGTATTTCAACGGGATAATGACAAAGTAGCCGTTACCGCTTACCGAAAGACTGATATAGGCTATTTCTTTCAGTTTGCAAAGCTCCTGTTTCAGTTCGTCCCAGTTGTCGATATGTAAGTTGTCCTTTCTGTCAATATCCACACAGATAAGCCCGGAATGTCTTACAAGGTTTTCAACTTTCCGTGTCGGTTGGAATAATCCACTTATGCAAGCCATAGGCAAACGTTTCTTTATCTCGTTCTTTTCTTCTTTTGTAGGCAAAGAACGCAGGCGTTCAATCTCTGAAACGTGCTTTTTGCTGAAAAGGAAATCACGGAGTTTGCAGGTTGTGCCGTACACATCCTTCACACCGTTGTAAACGGAAATCTCTACATCAAAAATATCTTTCTTCATAATTTCAAATTTTATTAGGTGGTTGTGAGGTTGTAGGTTGTATTCTTATTAAATATTTGTTTGTCAATTTGTTATGAATAATTTACCTACAACCTCTATTGTTGTGCTATCTCAATAACATAAATCACGAGGTTGTATCTATTTTGTTTGTATCTTCTTTATTTTCAATACATTCACTTTCATACAACCTACAACCTGACAACTTAGGGTATTTTTTTAAGCATTTCGATATGAATTGCTGCGTTACCCCTAAAGCATCGGCGACCGCACTCTGACTTTTCGGATTATTGGCATAGTACACACGTGCTATCGCTTCCTCGTTCCCTATTGGCTTTGTTTCCGTTCGCTTCCTGTTTTCCGTCAGCTTCATGTACACCTTTCCAGCACATCGTTCAAAGTACCTCATACACCGTATAGAATACTCCATTTCAGAGGGTAAAATACGGCTCATTCCCGTATTATCTCCCAACAGGTGCGTTATCAAAGCCCATCGCTCCACTATGATTTGCAGTTTTGAATAGACTGCACTCATGTAGCTGTCATCCGTGCTTTGCTTTTTTACCTGCAATTCATTATAGTATTCGATATAGAGCCGTTTAGCCTCATCAATGATGTAAACCGTATCGCATCTTCCAGCCTTGAAATCTGCATCCAATAAAGAGTTGATATAATTACTCCATGCTTCCCGTACATCTTTGCTGATAGCCTTCTCCGAATACATTGCAGACGGATTATCATCAGGATAAACGAATAGCCATCTTTGATTAAACCCATTGTTCATAAGTAAATCGTTCCCGAATGTGTCAGCAAGTACATCGGGCTGGATTGTTCCCAAAATGTTCATAAATGGTTCTTCGATTAAAAGCGTATCATCAGACTTTCGATTTATTACAATGCTATCAGAATCAAAAACCGATAATAATTGACTTACCTCACCACTTTTGTTATATCGCCCTATATCGTCAAGAAAGCCCTTTATTTCGTCCCTGTAAAGCAATATCCCGTTTTGGCTGGTAGATAATACCTGATTTCTTGCTTCTGGTGTAGAATCGCTTAAAAGCAACTGTTTAAATACAGGTTTTTCCTTATGCTCGTCCTTTGACTCTTTGAAAATCCTCAATTCCTCTCTGTATACCTTATATCCGATTGCGTCCCTATCCTTTAAAGGTTGTAGAAGAAAGCGTACAGGGGTGGACTTGTTAGAGCCGGACGGAGCAACCGCACACACCCATAGACACGGATAGTTGAAATACTTGTTATCGGAAACGATCACTTTTTTCCCGACCGCCACACCGACCGAACTAAACATTGCCGCCAGCACTATATCACGGCTGCACTGGTACACCTCCGATATTTCCTTAACTATCTCTTGGGCGTTCACAGAAAGCCCGTCAATAGGCAATACAGGAACGCTGGACAAAGTTTCATTATTTACGTTTATGTTCATCGTTTTAATTTTATACCGTTCCAAAAATCAAAAGTAAGTTGCTTTTTTTCCGGGAATAGTTCCGGGTTAGTGGTTAGAAATTCCACATTCTTAGAGTGTTTTATCGGGCATTCCCCTTTGTGGTGTACTTTCACCTTGTTTTGTTCAAAGAGTTGGCCAACATAATAACATACTGAATTAATCCAGATATTCGTAATGTACGCAACTTGTGCCCTCGTGCGTGGTTCTTCAAATAAACATCTGAAAACCTTTTGTTTATCTCGTAAATTATCACTACCTTTGTCCCTGCTTGGTAGGGAACTGGTAGCCGTTGAGGCTGCCTTTTTCTGTTTTACGTCCATAATGTATAAGTTTCGTGTATCTTCACACGATTTTAATTGTAAGTTAAATTACTTGGAAATCTTTTTCAAAGCTTCTTCTATATCTTTTTCGGTATAATATACACGTCCCCCAATACGGTGGGCGGTTATAAACCCGGCTTTCGTCCACGTATCCAAGGTTACAAGGGAAACACGCAATTTTGCAGCGGCTTCTTTACGTTTGTTCAATCCGCTTTTAGGGGTTTCTTCCTGCTGTGGAATGGATTCTAAGATATTAGCCAGCTTCTTATCAAGTAAACGGCTGATCATGTTTTCAAAGTCGCTCATTGTTGCGCCTTGAATAAGCATTGAATTAGGGGATAAAAAATTTGCATCCATAATCTAAAAATTTTGTTATTCTTAGTTTTATGGATGCAAAAATATAGGGATAATAATGCTGTAATATCGCTTGTAATATTACAATTAGATTGTTCTTTGCTTAATTTTTCCTTTTTCGTACTCTACCCCAATGAGTGCAAATTTTTCTTTTAAGACTTCCTCATTTTCATAGCCTGTATTCGGAGATAACCCGTTAACTCTTATAGATTGAGCACTACCACCACAAAGCCACGATATAAACTGAGACAAATTCACATCCGAATTTGCTTCAACTCCTGCACTCTTTAATAGCGTTCTTACAACATCTACCTGCTCAGTAGTTTTTGCAGTAGCTGGTTTCTTTCCTTTTTGGCCAGATTTAGGCTTTTCACTATACTCTTCAAAAACGGTCATGTTTAGGTTTTCAGTATCTTTTAGCGTTATTTTAGCCAGTTCCATTATACTACGTCCTGTAAAATCGAAATATATTTGCCCTAAAAAAAAGAGCATTTGGCGCGCTACAACAAGCAAGGATATACAAAGGTTCATCAGTTCATCGACGCTAAACTTCTCATCGCTTGGTGTCGTATGAAATCTTTCCTTTTCTCCGTATTTAACAAACATAAGCAAATATTTTGTACAGCCTGATTCCTTTCCCAACAATGACAATATGTCTTTTGCACGTCTTATAAATCGTGCAGTAGTCCCCCTTCTGCAACCAGTAGGTAGTTTTATAAATAAATCCTCTAAAATACGCTCAAAATCCTCACCGGTCTTGTCAATCCAACCAAAAGCACAACGATTATCGTCTTTAGCTGCTTCTTCCAAATCTTCATCATCTATATTATCCTTGATATTGTATTTACGAATAAAAGCCGGGACATCATCTAAAATAAATTGTCCAGTTTCATTTGGGGATATAGTAAAATAGGGGATTTCATCTTGAATTTTAAACACATTCTTTATGATCATTACCGCTTTTCCTGCATCTTCCAATAGTTCTACTATTTGTCTTACCTCCTCCATATCATTTAACTTTTGACGGGTTGTTAATACTTTCCCAATGCTTCATCAGCATTTTTGCGTGTTCCTCTTTCGTTACCTTGATATACTTCAAAAAGCTGCTTTCAGTCTTATGCCCGGTTATCTGCATAATGCTTATACTTGGAAAGCCCGACTTATACAGGTTGGTTGCAAAACTCCTTCGTGCTGTATGGCTGCTTACCAGTTCCCACTTTTCATACACGGTTGAAATCTTCTTGCCCCCTTTGGTTATAGACTTTATTACCCGGTCATTCAAGCCAGCATCTTTGCATACGTCTTTCAAGTTATCATTAAACTTTTGGTTGCTGATATTGGCAGGCAGCACACCGTTATATTTGTTCCATATCGAAAGAAATACAGGATGCAGGGGGATAGTAACAAATTCATTCGTTTTCTGCTGCTGTATCGTCAGAAAATTGTCTTTGATATTCTCCTGCTTGATACGTGTAAAGTCTGAAAAGCGTAGCCCAGTCCAGCAGCCTATCAGAAACAGATCACGTGTCCTTTCCAGTCGTGGGGATTTGGAAAAGTCATACTTTGCCAGCAAATCAAGTTCTTTCTCAGATAATGCGATAGCTTGACTTTCTTCAGACACATTTTTGAATGTGGTGTATTTGGTATTGTCTGTAAGTTCCTGTTCGTTGGCGGCCTTCATTACGGCCTTGATACTTACTGTTTTGTGCCAAATAGTATTTGTACTCAATCCCAGTTCTTGAAGATATGCTACAAAGTCATTGAAAAACAATTTGTCGATATTGCGGAACTCCAGCTTTATTTTGCGATTTTTTTCGTATTCCTGTATGTAATAGTAGGTACGTGCATACTCCCTCTTTGTCTTGTAGTCTATGGTTTGCCCTCCTCGTCTTGGACTTAGCCGGGTATCACACAATTCTATAAACTCCTCAAAGAATGAATGAAAGTCTTTTGCTTTGTCTTTCACTTTACCGAAATGAATATCCAGCAGATTCTTTAATGAATCCTTTGATACGGTTACATTGTCAGAGGTTGCAGACTGAGCAATAAAAGACTTTACTAACGCTTCGATAGCGTTTAAAGCTCCGTTCACTTCATCCCGATAAGTACAGTACTTGGAGTTTTTTACACGTTCCTCTTTTTCGTTCCAAAAGATAGGCTCAACCTTTAGAGGGGTGGCATACATCAGCTTTTCGTTTCGCCCGAATCGTGAGGAAACATAAACGGTCTGCTCCGTTTCCGCTTCCATGTCACGGATAAGAAATTTAATATTTGCCATAATGTTTACTTTTGAATCCATGACAAAGATAAGAGTTTAGCGGAACAATTTCTTATTTTGTTCCGTTTTTGTTCCGCAAAATCTTTGTTTTTCTTATTTTCGCTTTGTTTTTCTTTGTTGAGGCTACTTTTATAAAATACTGATAAGCAAATGATTTAAGCATAAAATAACAAAGTATGAAAAATAACGAAAAAGTAGGTTTCGAGTCGCCTCATTCCGACAGAAATACGGCAGATGATTTTTCATCCGCCGTATTTTTTACATCATCCCCATCAAGGCATGGACTTCAGTCCTTCCCAACGCACATCCCATGTACCATCTTTCGGAAAACCAGGATTATCCACCTCACATCCATCCCATCCGGCACACATCATGGCAATAGCCGTCAAAAGGCCACCATTACCAGGCAGATAACAACGTAGACGCCCATCCTGATAATTATGCCCGTTCAGTAAGTATGTATTGGTGCGTTTCTCCATCAACAAAGCACCTACGGCCTTCTCAGGTTCACCCATACGGGCGGCATTCATGGCGGTCATCGGATAGTCCCATCCCCAGGTCTTTCCCCAATTCCAATTGTCCCACACCCAATGGAGCGTATTTTTCATATAATCTTCTCGAATCAAAGAATTCATCGGCAGGATTCCTACGGCCCCCAATACAGCCATATGATCGCTCGTGAAGCGTATATCCTTATATGTATCCGTAGCATCTTCTGAAGCCAAATACAATCCTTCCTCATTATAAGCCAGAGGGGAGAGTTTGTCTATCAGTTCATCCCATGCCAAGTTGCGCTCCATGCCTGCCCGTTCGCGCCACTTCTGAGCCACTTGCATGGCATAGTGCCAATAGGAAAGTTCGAAAGGAGGATTGATAGTGGTAGCAGCACGAAGAGTTTCCTGAGCAGGAATGCATCCTTTCAAGAGGAAACGTGCCCCCATTTCGTCATACGTAGCAAAGGAATACATGAAAGCTGCCGTCTCCTGCACTAATCGATTATAACGACGGATAATTTCTTCTGAAGGATGGGCACGATAAACCAATTCGGCCAAATAAATGAAATGAGGCTGTTGCCATATCAGGAAAGAACCCACATTCGAAGGAGCTTCCATTCCGCTGGGATCTGTCATTTTCATCCAACGTACGCCTTCAAAACCTTGACGACGAGCTATCTCACGAGCAACGGGTTCAACCGTCTCATACCACCCCAACGTACGCTCCAACAAATTCTCATGTCCCCACAAAGCAAGCCAAGACTGATGCCACCAAATCATCTCCAGATGAAATTTTCCAAACCAAGAATTATATGTCAAACCTGTTTCCTGTGGCGGAAAACTACCAGCAGATTGAATAGCCAGAAGATATTGGGACAATACTACGCGACGTTCCAACTCCTTAGCTCTAGGATCGGTGCAATGAGAAAAATCAACGGCAGCACCATTTGTCCAAAACTCTTTCCAATGGACGGCACTCTCGACGGAAGTTTCTTCAAAAGTCGGTAGCGTTTCAACTACAGACGCATCGGACGTTTCCTTAAGAAGTTCGGAGGTAAAACAACAAGAGAAAGCCAACGTATCCGCTTCAGGTTCCAGAATGTAATAGTTCCTTTCTTTCTCCAACAGATGGGCTTTTCCTTCCCAAGAGAGAGTCACGTAGTAAGATGTTTCATCCAATGTACGCTTCAAGACCGCACATTGAGCATCCTGACGCACCACTTCCGTTGCATGCTTGTCATTAGCCAGCCAATCGCAAGCATCGTCCGAATGCTGGCCAGTAGGATAAGGAAAACGAAGATTAATGCCCGAACGGGCCTCATCCACAACCTTTGCCGAAATCATATCTAAAGTGGGATGGCACACCGTCTGCACCTCATAGTCAACACCGTTCAGTGTAAAATTGCTACTTACTATTCCCTTCCACATATCAAGGCTTTGATGCACATCAGTCAAGTCTTCTACCTCCACACTATCTCCCAATTCCAAACCAACGACACCCAAATGCAGACGATGTGGATTCATCCGCAACCAGTTGGAAGCATCTTGCTGACGCCCTGCCTCTTTGAACTGGCAAGCATAAAGTTCCTTGTGCCCACGGCCGAAATCAAACTCTTTCAACGCATCTTCCGGCTGAAAGTTTTGAGGATTTGGAAAACTATGCCACCCCCACTGGCTCTGTGTTCCCAAAGGCACACCTTTGGAATAGCGTTCAGGGAAAGTCTGCAAACCCGTCACATCTACCGTAAAGGCAAACTCCCCATTACCCACAGACAATGAAGCCAATGAATCGAATGCAGAAACCTGCGGATTGTTTCGCGCCACCAACGCCTCGCGATCAATAGGCTCCTGCCTTTCGACACCGCAAGCCGCCAAGGTGCATATCAGAATCGAATAAAAAAACTTTTTCATGGTATCCAATACAAATCTAAATAACAAATGACACTTTTAGTACTCCTAAAACATAGAGATACGGACAGGAAAACACCCTTTTCCTAAAAAGGAAAGGCCGCACTCCCTATCCATACAAAATTGACCGAAAAGGAAGTACAGCCTTCGCATCGCTCCATAACCCTAAAATGGAGGCAACACAACATGCAAATTATCAATAAGCCTGACGATAAAGAGCTTCAATATCTTCAATGGAAGTAGGACGAGGATTACCACCCGTACAAACATCGTTGAAGGCGTCGATAGCCAACTGATGCAGGTCTTCCTCGCGAACACCAATCTCGTGCAGCTTCTGAGGAATACCGATGCTCAATGACAACTGACGAACAGCATCAACGGCCGCACGCACACCTTCAGCCTCGCTCATGCCTTCCGTATTGACACCCATAGCCTTGGCTATCTGAAGATACTTGGGAGCAGCTGGAGAATTGGCATTATACTCCATGACATAGGGAAGCAGGAGGGCATTGGCCACGCCATGCGGCGTATCATAGTGGGCACCCAACGGATGAGCCATCGAGTGTACGATGCCCAAGCCTACGTTGCTGAAGCCCATACCAGCGATGTATTGAGCTTGCGACATAGCTTCGCGCGCAACAGTATCGTTACCATTGTCTACGGCTGCCTTCAAGTTGGCAGCAATCATTTCGATAGCTTTCAGTTCGAACATATCGGACATTACCCAAGCACCAGGCGTGATGAAGCTTTCAATAGCGTGGGTCAAAGCGTCCATACCCGTAGCGGCGGTCAGCCCTTTCGGCATGGAGTACATCAGTTCGGGGTCAACGATGGCTACCGAGGGGATGTCGTTCGGATCGACACAAACCATCTTCTTCTTGGCATCCTCGTCGATGATAACGTAGTTGATGGTCACCTCGGCCGCCGTACCAGCAGTGGTAGGCAAGGCAAAAGTAGGCACTGCCTTCTGACGGGTGTTGGCCACGCCTTCCAAGGACTTCACATCGGCAAAATCGGGATTGTTCACTACGATACCGATACCCTTAGCCGTGTCGATGGAAGAACCGCCTCCCAAAGCCACGATGAAATCGGCACCCGATGCCTTGAAGGCCTCTACACCATGTTGTACGTTGGCAATGGTCGGATTGGCCTTTACGTCGCTGAACAGTTCATAAGGGATATTATTCTTTTCGAAAACTTCGATTACCTTGTCGGCTACATGAAAACGGATCAGGTCTTTGTCGGTTACGAAGAAGGCTTTCTTGAAACCTCTGCGGGCAGCCTCAACGGCAATGTTCTCACGACATCCTGCACCGAAATAGGATGTCTCGTTCAATATCATTCTATACATAATACTTGCTTTATTTAGGTAAGTTAAACGCTACAGACATCTCCTTCATCTGCTCCTGGCTCATGCCGTCGGGCTCGAAGCCCATGTTCTTAGCGGCGATATAAATCAGGGCGGACTTGTTCAGTACATCGATCTGGTCGAAAGCAGCCATGACATCGACATCGACCGCAAACACGCCATGCTTTTCCCACATAACGACGTCATAGTCGTCGAGTTCGCGAATAGTGGCTTCGGCCAATTCTACTGAGCTGGGCAATTTATAAGGAATGATACCCAAACCACGCGGACAGAAAGCTTTTGTCTCAGGGATCATGCTCCACAACAAATTGCTGGCAACGTCTTTTTCCAAGAATTTCTTGTTGTGCGACATGGCCACCAACTCGATAGGATGTGTATGAACAGATGCCTTATAGGGAAGGCCTTTTGAAATCAAATAATTGTGTACACTCAAGTGAGAAGGAAGCTCGGAAGTGGGCATCACAGGGCTGTCTGCAATGATCACATAGCTGGCGCAATCATCGAGAATGCGGATGATAGAGCCATTCTCCATCGGACGGCGTGCCAAGTCGCGCATACGCTTCTGGGTACCCTTGCAATAGAAATAGCATCCTTTCAGGTGAGGGAGCACGGCTCCTATCGGTTTCACTTCGCTAATGGCAGGCATCGCCTTGATGGCGTCGTCCACATATTCGGTCACATTTACTGTAATGTTACCGCCATTGCGTTCGGCCCAACCTTTTTGCCACAAATAGCCAGCCACTTCGGCTACCTTTTCTACTTCGGCTGCCAGAGCCGGACGATTGTTCAAAATTGATTCCATAAATACTCTTTCTAAACTACAAATTTACAATAATTCAAGACTGCGCCATGGCCACTACTACGATAGAAGCGACCAATACAACCAAGCCTATGACGAGCACTGAGATGGTACGTGCCCCACATCCTTTCCATTCTTTCAACAAGATACCCCATACGTTACTGAACGTGACGTTCAACGACATCAGGATACTCCACGAGAAAGCGAGCAGGACAGGACTTTCGGTCAAAAAACTTTTTCCCATCTCCAGGCCGAAGAATTGCGAATACCACAAAACGCCTGCCAAGGCGCAGAACAACAGGTTGTTTACAAAGATACTACTTTTCACTGAAAAATAGTCCTTGCCAGTCTTGTTCTTTACATTTTGTTGAATACAATAAGCAGCATTGGTGCAGAAGCCTCCCAAAGTCACCAGAAAAATGACGGGCAAGCCAGCATACAAAGGCTCTACCCCACCAGCCAAAGCCGCTTCTTTGATAGGTGTACCAGCATCGAGGCCCAAGGCAAAACAAGCGCTCATCACACCAGCCAGCAAGGCTACCAGCAGACCTTTGGTCAACGCAAAGTCCTTAACCGCAGCCTTCTTCTCTTCTTCCGTCATGTTTTTCGAACGAAGACTACCTGCATAGCCGATCGTGGCAATACCCGCCAACGTGATGCACACTCCAATAAGCAACATCAGGCCATCACCATGCAGGAGGTCTTTACCTGCAAACAAAGCAGGGAACAATGTACCAAAAGCCGCACAAGTACCCAAAGAAATGCTTTGTCCCAAAGCGACCCCCAAATATCGCATGCTCAACCCAAACGTCAATCCGCCTACGCCCCAAAGTATTCCATAGACAATGGCAGGAAGTGCACCACCCGAGCTCCACAGGTCGAGCAAGTTTCCTCCGTCAGGTATGCCTAGGAAAGCCCCCAACAAAGGGAAAACCAACCAGGCAAAAACGCCCTGAACCAACCAAAAGCTCTCCCAAGACCACTCCTTCACTTTATTGATGGGCACATACGAACTGCTCTGTCCGAAGCTGCCAATCGCTATAATCAACAATCCTATCAGTGTATTCATGCTATTTATTCTTTTGCTACAGCAGAAAGGGACAAGCGCCTTCCGACACTTGTCCCGTCCTACGATGTATATTAATTACGTTTGGAAGTAACCTCCGCTTCATATTTCTCAACTTCTGCGATGAACTCCTCGCCCACAGGCACATTGTTCTTCAAGCAGAACATATCCCAAACGGCATTCCAAGGCAACGACTTGGCTTCTTCCAACAGAGCCAGACGTTCAAATCCCTGGTCGTTAGCTTCATACTTGCGCAATGTATCCAACGGTTCCAACAGGGCTTGGAGCATACATTTCTGTGTAGCACGGCTACCGATGACATAAGCACCAATGCGGTTGATGCTCGCATCAAAGTAATCCAAACCAATGTGTACACGATCCAACGCATCGCAACGTACGATTTCCTTGCACAAATCCAATGTATCATCATTCATGATGGTTACGTGGTCGCTATCCCAACGTACAGGACGGCTAACGTGAAGCATCACTTCAGGGATAAATAGAAGCAAAGAAGACAACTTGTCGGCTACGCTTTCAGTCGGATGGAAATGACCGGTATCCAATGTCACAATCTTGTTGTGGCTTGCACCATAAGCAGTATAGAAATCACTTGAACCCACAGTATAGCTTTCCAGTCCAATACCAAATACTTTAGATTCTACACAATCCTTCATATTCTTGTACTCAGTGGCAAAAATTTCATCCAACGAGTTCTTCAGGATTTCACGATACTTCATGCGATTGACGGTGATGTCTTTGCTACCATCGTGTATCCACAGGTTCATGATACAAGGATCGCCCTGGCGCTTACCCATTTCTTCGGCAATGGCACGACAACGCTTGGTGTGCTCAATCCAGAAGTCACGAATAGACTTGTCAGGATTGGAGAGAGACAAGCTACCACTTTTCGGATGTGAGAAGGAAGTAGAGTTGAAGTCGAGCTTCATATTATGCTCGGCTGCCCATTGCATCCAGCTTTCAAAATGCTTGGGTTCTACCTGATCACGATCTACAAACTGGCCGCCAAAATCGCCATAGATTTCATGCAAATTCAAACGATGGTTACCAGGAATATAGCTGGCAGCCTTCAGCACATCCTGACGAAGTTCTTCAATGTTGCGCGCTTTACCGGGATAGTTACCGGTAGCCTGAATGCCACCTGTCAATTCGCCAGCCGACTCAAAGCCAGTCACATCATCAGCCTGCCAGCAATGCAGGGAGAGTTGTACCTTCTGCAAGGCATCCATCGCCTTGTCTGTATCCATACCGATGGCCGCATAACGTTCTTTGGCCACTTCATAAGCCTTTACAATCAGTTCTTCTTTCATGGTTTTATCTTATTTATTATGGTTATAATTATCGTACAATACGTTTGAATTGAGCATAAGCTTCACTCCACACGGCATCATCTTGAGGCTGGAAAGTCTTCAAAGGAATGGATGCCGCTACCAGCTTACGCATGGAAGGAACGTCCTGAGCCTTGCCTGCCGAAATGGCCTGCAACATGATGTTTCCGATAGCGGTAGCCTCTGACGGGCCTGCTACTACGGGGATACCCACGGCATTGGCCGTCCATTGGTTCAACAAATCGTTGCGGCTTCCTCCACCTATCACATGTAATGTATCTATCGGGCGGGAAAACAAGGCACGCAAATCATCGAGAACCTGACGATAACGCAATGAAAGGCTCTCGAAAATACAACGTACAATCTGACCACGGGTTTCAGGTACTGGCTGGCCGGTAGACTTGCAATAGTCTTTGATAGCCTGCTCCATATCCGACGGATTGGCAAACGAAGCATCATCTGGATAAATCAAGCTACGGAAAGCTTCACAAGCATTCGCTTCAGCTATCAGCTCGGGATAAGAAGTCTCGCCCCATTGCAGACGGCAACGCTCGAGTAGCCACATGCCACAAATATTCTTCAGGAAACGGATGGTGCCTTCCACACCACCCTCATTGGTGTAATTCAATGCTTCTGTCTCAGGAGTTATAATAGGCGCATCCGCCTCTATACCCATCAACGACCAGGTACCGCTACTCAGGTAAGCAAAATGGCTACTCTGGGCAGGAACGGCGGCAACGGCAGAAGCCGTGTCATGTCCAGCTACGGCAATCACTGGAATAGCACCCAAACCAGTCATGCGCTGTACTTCAGCCGAAAGTTCACCCACCTTCTCGCCTGGATAGACAAAGCGTCCAAAATGGGACTCCGTAAGACCTACAGCCTGCAATAATTTACTTTCCAATTTGCGTGTTGAAGCATTGACCAGTTGAGCTGTAGTCGCAATGGTATATTCGGTCACCATCTCGCCCGTCAACAAATAGCTCAAGGCATCGGGGGTAAAAAGTATTTTCTCAGCGGCAGCTAACGCACTATCACCCGCACGTCGCATCGCATCCAGCTGGAAAAGAGAATTAAAATTCATCACCTGAATACCCGTCAATTCATAGACATGCTTCCGAGGTACGCGCGAGAAGAAAGCTTCTGGTGCACCTTCTGTATGTGGGTCGCGATAAGAATAAGGCTGGCGCAAGAGATGTCCGTCCTTACCTACGCACACGAAATCCACCCCCCACGTATCAATACCAATAGAAACGATTTCTACATTTTCCTTGCGAGAGGCCAATTTCAGACCTTCAATGATATTGCGATAGAGTTCATAAATATCCCAATAGAAATGTCCGTTTACTTCAATCAGATGGTTAGGGAAACGATTGACTTCTTCCATTTCTAAACCATTCGAAGTAAAACTTCCCAAAATAGTACGACCGCTGGTTGCTCCCAAATCAACCGCGAAAAAACATTGTTTCATGGTCATTAGTTATATATTTTTATTGATGATACAAAAGTAACCGTTTATACTTCAACAAGTGATGTCTATTTTGATACTAAATCTGTTATATTTGACAATCACCTTTTTTCAAAATAAACGAAGGATAAACAGATCACCAGTTAAATTCATTCTTCCAAATTCTTCATCGGTATCAGCGAGACAGGCCCCAACAAGCCACTCGGCATAGGATCCCAACCTGCATAATTCCCTTCTTTATAGCCCAATGCCGCAATATTGATATCCTTGAAAATACGCCATTCAACTCCACGTTTATCCATATCAGCTATACGGTTAGCAGGCAAGTTCGTCACTTCAATTTCCAGTACATTCTCACCCGCACGCAGGTATTTGCCCACCTCGCAACGGTAGGGGACAGCCCATAATGTAGCTACTTCGACACCATTGATACGAACACGTGCACTCTCGCGGACATCTCCCAACGAAAGTATCCATCCAGAAGCATTCTCAGGTGCATCCAGCTTAAAGCTCTTAGTATAGCAAGCAGTACCCATTGTCGTACGCGCACCTTCAAAATCTAAATCAGTCCAAGAACCTAACGCAACCTCATCAGGTACATCACTTACCGTCGGCATACTCTGTACAAAACGGAATTTCCATTCACCATCCAAACGGATTTGATCCTGCATCGGAGTAGCATACGTCCATGCCTGTACTTGTACATCATCTTTCGTAAACGTTTTTAATATCAACGATTCACCCGACCGCATCTGCATAAATACTTCCGTTCTTCCACCCTTTTGACGCAGGCGAGCCTTTCCCGAAGTACCATCCATCGGATTATAAAAAATCGCCGACCGAGCCTCTACTGCTAAGGGTATCCAGGCTTCTGTATCCCTATCTGTCAAAGCAGCTATAAAATAATGATAACCTTCGGCATGGCTCCTGCGAATACAACTCAATCCATATTGAGTTTTCATCATCTCAGGAACAGCAGAGGTTTGCGCCAAAGTCTGTGCATAATCTTTGCCAAACAAGATATGTGCACCACCCGCTTGCTTCATAGATTGCATTTTTTTCCAAACGGCTTTAAAAGCGCTTCTACGACTCTCCAAATCCCCAAATCCAGGCACATCTTCAGGATACTGATCCAAGAAAACAATAGTAGCCCCCTCGTTAGCCAGCTGGCAAAGCTTTTCAAGCACATCTGCCGGCATCAGACGAACCCCAGGTACCACTAAAGCCTTGTATTTAGTACCCCCCGAAGTTTCTAACTTACCATCGCGGAAACACAAGGTACGTACAAATGCATCTGATATATAATCCATGTCATAGCCGGCATCATTGATGCGATGTACTGCCTCGATAAATCGGGGAGCTCTTTCGGCCATTTTATGAATATCAAACATTAAAAGGCGTCCATTTTGTTCCTGCCACATGTCGTACACGGGCAAATATACTAAGAAATCGTTGTCCGGCTTGCCCATCTGCAAGAAACTTTGGCAACGAGTAATGTACTGAAAGAAAGCTGGTGCGTCATGCCAGATACTATTCGTCGGACTCATGTCGACCGTCGCATAGAATTTCCATCCCGGCCAGGCAGCATCGGCAGGAGAATAAGTAGTACCATGAAAATAAGCATGGTTGACACCCGAAACAAACATCAGGTCGATATCTGGCTTACACTGAGATAAGGAGGTACGAAAATGTTCCGTCAGCCACGTAAATGTTTCAGAAGAAGTATAAGGTTTTCCCGCAATATGTGCCGCCGAGGAAGCATATTTCAGCATGGATAGATCTGAGTCATTCGGACGAGTCAACGAGTCCTTACGCAGACCCTTAATACCAAAATCAGAAAGGCCGAATCCTTCACACTCAGGAATATCAACCGTCGCATACAGATCAATCAAGTTGCCAGGAGAACCATGTGCCTGGTTACGCGTCTTTGCTCCATGTCGATGAGCCCACTCCGTCCATTGGCGCGTAAAATTTTCCTGGAGCATTTCAGCCAATGTTTCACGATAGTCGGATACAATGCGGCGTGCCACATCCGTCCGCCCCTCCTCCGACAGAAACTCAGGCAGATATTCTTCCAATTTATACCCACGCCGCGACAAAAACTCGTCGAATAGTCCTTTCGTCCAATCAGCTCCATAAACTTCATAAGAATCATTAAAGAAGTTATGAGGGTAAGGAATATTCCCCTGCATGCCTTCAAAAGCCTTATCAAAACGGCCTAAATAACGTTCAACAGCCTCATGCGAAAAGTGATTCATCACATATCCTTCCCCGCCAGGAGCAGCCCGCTTCACCTTTTGGAATGTTTTACCACAAAATGCGGCAATCAGTCGCCAGTTTCCTTTTGGAGCCTTCCAGTCCAACCGGCCTTCGTGTACCTTATCGGTCAAATCCAAACATTTTCCATCCTCAGAAAAGGCCATCAGTCTCTCCAGTACTGCATAAGGTTTCTGTTTGCTATCCGTAGTCTCCACCTTCTGGTCCAGGCGCTCCCCTTTCTTCAACTGATATTCTTCGATAAGCAGACGACAGGCGGCATCCTCAATAGTCACTTCTGGTCCTCCAAACGGCCAACCTGTACCCGTATTCATATCCATCTGCATACCCAACCTAGCAGCTTCACTTTCTGCATGTCCCAACATTTCCATCCACTGAGGAGAAAGAAATGAAATATCACGTGCCTCGTTTCCTTTAACACCATAAATGGGAGTTATTTCCATTGTACCCATACCAGCGGCAGCATATTCTTCCAAACTGCGGGTAAGATTCGCCTTATCAACGGCGCTTCCCATCCACCACCAACGAGCGCCCGGCTTAGCCTCAACCGACATTTCCGGCCATGCGATATCTTGGGCGCTTAACAATCCGCATGCGCCCAAAGCCAGTACACAAGTCATCAATCGTTTATTCATAATATTCACAGGTTTTGTATTGGTAAATAAATCAGATTCATTTTTCCATATGACAAAAATACACAACTTTCTCCAAAACTCCTCTCTTTATTTTGGCTGTAATCTTATTGATTTTGCCACTTAGCAATGCCAAGTTATCTTTTAAAGTATATATATGAAGAATTAAGCCCTAAAAAAATGCTCATTTTTGCATATTCTTTCAAATATATTCTCTAATTTTGCACCCAGTTAGAATAAACATGCAAAAAGATGAAGAAGAAAGCCAATCGGTTAGACGCCATCAAGATGATTATTTCGAGTAAGGAAATCGGTTCGCAGGAAGAGCTGCTCCAAGCCCTGGGGCAGGAAGGATTCGAACTGACGCAAGCCACCCTTTCGCGCGACTTGAAGCAGCTAAAGGTAGCCAAAGCGGCCAATACAAATGGGAAATATGTATACGTACTCCCCAATGACATCATGTATAAGCGCCACAACCACCAAAGCGCAAGCGAAATGCTTATGTCTAGCGGCTTCGTGTCGTTGCAATTCTCGCATAACATTGCTGTCATCCGTACCCGCCCCGGCTATGCCAGCAGCATCGCTTACGATATTGATAACCGCGAATGCCCCCACATCCTCGGAACCATTGCCGGCGACGACACCATCATGCTAGTACTGGCCGAAGAAACCTCACATAATGACGTGCGCACTTTCCTCTCCGAAATCATACCGAATATTTAAACAAAACAATAAGATAGAAATGGATTCTAAACAAATTGATGTGATGGTGGCAGACGCCTCACATGAAGTTTATGTGGATACAATTCTCGACACCATAAGGGAAGCCGCCAAGAAACGCGGCACAGGAATTGCCGAACGCACACACGAATATGTAGCCACCAAAATGAAAGAGGGAAAAGCCATCATCGCCCTCTGTGGCAACGAGTTTGCTGGCTTCACCTACATCGAAAGCTGGGGCAACAAGCAATACGTAGCTACTTCTGGCTTGATTGTCCATCCCAAATATCAGGGTATCGGACTAGCCAAGCGTATCAAACAGGCCTCCTTCCGCCTGGCACGCCTCCGCTGGCCGTGGGCCAAGATATTCAGCCTTACCAGCGGCGCGGCCGTCATGAAGATGAACACCGAACTGGGCTATGTACCCGTCACTTTCAACGAGCTGACCGACGACGAGGCTTTCTGGAAAGGATGTGAAGGTTGCATCAACCACGACATCCTGGTGGCCAAGAACCGCAAGTTCTGTATCTGCACGGCCATGCTCTATGACCCTGCCCTGCACGAGGAGGATAAAATCTAAGAAGAAATGAATAAATAAACACATATTGAACAATGGAAGCAAAGAAGAAAAAAGTAGTGGTCGCTTTCAGCGGCGGATTGGATACCTCGTTCACCGTGATGTATCTGGCCAAGGAGAAAGGTTATGAAGTATATGCAGCCTGTGCCAACACGGGCGGATTCAGCGCCGAGCAGCTGAAAACCAACGAAGAGAATGCCTACAAGCTGGGTGCCGTGAAGTATGTCACCCTCGACGTAACGCAGGAATACTACGAAAAGAGCTTGAAATACATGGTCTATGGCAACGTGTTGCGCAACGGTACCTACCCCATCTCCGTCAGCTCCGAACGTATCTTCCAGGCACTGGCCATCGCCCGCTACGCCAACGAGATAGGCGCCGATGCCATTGCCCACGGCTCTACGGGTGCCGGCAACGACCAGGTGCGCTTCGACATGACCTTCCTCGTCATGGCTCCGGGTGTGGAAATCATCACCCTGACCCGCGACATGGCCCTGAGCCGCCAGGAAGAAATCGACTACCTGAACAAGCACGGCTTTGCCGCCGACTTTGCCAAACTGAAATATTCCTATAACGTAGGTATCTGGGGCACGAGCATTTGCGGAGGCGAAATCCTCGACTCGGCACAGGGTCTGCCAGAGAGTGCCTACCTGAAGCATTGCACCAAGGAAGGCTCCGAGCAGCTGCGCCTCACCTTCGAGAAGGGTGAACTGAAGGCCGTGAACGGCGAACGCTTCGACGACCCCATCAAGGCCATCCAGAAGGTTGAAGAAATCGGTGCGGCCTATGGCATCGGACGCGACATGCACGTGGGCGACACCATCATCGGCATCAAGGGCCGCGTGGGCTTCGAAGCCGCCGCCCCCATGCTGATTATCGGCGCACACCGCTTCCTCGAGAAATACACCCTGAGCAAATGGCAGCAGTACTGGAAGGACCAGGTGGCCAACTGGTATGGCATGTTCCTCCACGAAAGCCAGTACCTGGAGCCCGTGATGCGCGACATCGAAGCCATGCTGACCGAGAGCCAGCGCAACGTGAATGGTACCGCCATCCTCGAACTCCGTCCGCTGGGCTTCCACACCGTAGGCGTGGAGAGCGCCGACGACCTGGTAAAGAACAAGTTCGGCGAATATGGCGAGATGCAGAAGGGCTGGACGGCCGAAGACGCCAAGGGCTTCATCAAAGTTTCGTCCACTCCGCTCCGTGCCTACTACGCCACGCACAAGGATGAACTGAACAACATCTGATTTTTCCGCCATGGAAGCAGAAAAGAAACTCAGACGCCCGCGCACCGGCCGCATGCTGGCCGGTGTATGCGCCGGCATCGCAAACTACTTTGCACTCGACCCCACCGTCATCCGCGTTGTCTACACGCTCGCGACCGTATTCACCGCCTTCTCGGGTGTCATCATCTACTTTCTGCTGATGCTGATTATCCCCGAAGAGGAAAACCGTTACTTTCAAGATTAAAACAGACAGATATTACATATTATGATTAAAGTAGGAATTATCGGCGGAGCCGGCTACACGGCAGGCGAACTCATCCGCCTGTTGCTGAACCATCCGGAGGCGGAAATCGTCTTCGTCAACAGCTCGAGCAACGCCGGCAACAAGATAACCGACGTGCACGAAGGTCTCTACGGCGAAACCGACCTGACCTTCACCGACCAGCTCCCGCTGGACGATATCGACGTGCTCTTCTTCTGCACCGCCCATGGCGACACGCGCAAGTTCCTGGAGAGCCACAACGTACCCGAAGACCTGAAAATCATCGACCTCTCGATGGACTACCGCCTCAAGAGCGACGACCACGACTTCATCTACGGCCTTCCCGAGCTGAACCGTCGCGCCACCTGCACGGCCAAGCACGTAGCCAATCCCGGCTGCTTCGCCACCTGCATCCAGCTGGGCCTGCTCCCCCTGGCCAAGAACCTAATGCTGAACGACGACATCATGGTGAACGCCATCACGGGCAGCACGGGCGCAGGCGTCAAGCCGGGTGCCACGAGCCACTTCAGCTGGCGCAACAACAACCTGAGTGTCTACAAGGCTTTCGAACACCAGCACGTGCCCGAAATCAAGCAGTCGCTCCGTCAGCTCCAGAACAGCTTCAACTCCGAAATCGACTTCATCCCCTATCGTGGTGACTTCGCCCGCGGCATCTTCGCCACCATTGTCGTAAAGACCAAGGTAGCTCTCGAGGAAATCCGCCGCATGTACGAAGAATACTATGCCAAGGATTCCTTCACGCACATCGTCGACAAGAACATCGACCTGAAGCAGGTAGTCAACACCAACAAGTGCCTCATCCACCTGGAGAAGCACGGCGACAAGCTGCTCATCATCTCGTGCATCGACAACCTGCTGAAGGGTGCCAGTGGCCAGGCCGTCCACAACATGAACCTGATGTTCAACCTCGAAGAGACGGTAGGACTGAGGCTGAAGCCGAGTGCTTTTTAATGAAGAATGAAGAACGAAGAATGAAGAATTCACGCAACAGGAAGGATTCGTTACTGCATGCCAAGAGTTACGCTTTTGCATTGAGGGTAATCGGCATGAACAGGTACTTGAGAGAGCAGGAACAAGAATTCGTGCTGAGTAAGCAAGTTCTTCGTTCGGGTACGGCCATCGGCGCACTGGTCCGTGAATCGGAGTTTGCCCAAAGCCAAGCCGACTTCATTAACAAACTGAGCGTAGCGTTGAAAGAAGCAAACGAGACGGATTATTGGCTCAATCTGCTTCACGATTCGCAATACATAAACGACAATTCGTTCGAAAGCATGGAAAACGATTGTGGCGAACTCATCGCCCTACTCATTTCCTCCATCCGAACAGTAAAAAATAACCAGAAAAAGAGTGAGGAATAAACTCTGAAATTCTTAATTCTTAATTCTTAATTCTTCATTTAAAATATGAACTTATTCGATGTATATCCTTTGTTCGACATCAACATCGTCAAAGGGAAAGGCTGCCACGTGTGGGACGAGAACGGTACGGAGTACCTCGACCTCTACGGCGGCCATGCCGTCATCTCCATCGGCCACGCCCATCCGCACTACGTGGAGATGATCAGCCACCAGGTAGCCACCCTGGGCTTCTACTCCAACTCCGTCATCAACAAGCTCCAACAGCAGGTGGCCGAACGCCTGGGCAAGGCCAGTGGCTACGAAGACTACTCGCTCTTCCTCATCAATAGCGGTGCCGAAGCCAACGAAAACGCCCTCAAGCTGGCCTCCTTCCACAACGGACGCACACGGGTGGTGTCCTTTGCCAAGGCCTTCCACGGCCGTACGTCACTGGCCGTCGAAGTGACCAACAATCCCAAAATCATCGCCCCCATCAACGATTGCGGCCACGTCACCTACCTGCCGCTCAACGACACGGCCGCCATGCAGGCCGAGCTGGCCAAGGGTGATGTCTGCGCCGTCATCATCGAAGGCATCCAGGGCGTAGGCGGCATCCAGCTACCCACCGACGAATTCATGCACGCCCTCCGTCAGGCCTGTACGGAGACGGGCACCGTGCTCATCCTCGACGAAATACAGAGCGGCTACGGACGTAGCGGCAAGTTCTTCTCCCACCAGCACCAGGGCATCCGTCCCGACATCATCACCGTAGCCAAGGGCATCGGCAACGGCTTCCCCATGGCCGGCGTGCTCATCAGCCCCATGTTCACACCCGTCTACGGCCAGCTGGGCACCACCTTCGGAGGCAACCACCTGGCCTGCTCCGCCGCCCTGGCCGTGCTCGATGTCATGGAGCAGGAACACCTGGTGGAGAATGCCGCCCGTGTAGGTACCTACCTGCTGGATGAGCTGAAGAAATTGCCCCAAATCAAGGACGTACGCGGCCGCGGCCTGATGATCGGCCTCGAGTTCGACGAACCCATCAAAGACCTGCGCCTGCGCCTGCTCAAGGAGCAGCACGTCTTTACGGGCGTGAGCGGCACCAACGTCATCCGCCTCCTGCCGCCCCTCTGCCTGTCCATGGACGAGGCCAGCCTCTTCCTCGAGCGGTTCAAGAAAGTGCTAGGCTGATACCTTTTTATCTCTCTTCCCTTTCGGCGTGAATGGCATAAGCATCTTCGGACACTTATGTTCTCCACGCCGAAGTCTTTTCATACCGGTCTAATTTTTCTGTCGACAACAAAAAGCAAGGTTCCCATTGCATTTTTCTGGCAAGGTGTACAAATTTCTTTCCAAAACTTATTAACTTTGCCAGAAATCAATCTTTATCTAAAACAAACGCTTATGAGAACAGCCATCATCGGAGCAGGAAACATGGGCGGAGCCATCGCCCGCGGACTGGCAAAAGGCACCATTATCCCTGCCTCAGAGATTATCGTTTCGAACCCCACGCAAGACAAACTCGACGTTCTGAAAGCCGAAATTCCCGACATACAGGTAACCTCAAGCAACCGGAAGGCAGCAAAAGACGCCGATCTCATCATTCTGGCCGTAAAACCCTGGCTGGTAAACGATGTACTTAGCGAAATAAAGCCGAAAGCTCCACAAATGCTGATATCCATTGCCGCCGGCATCAACTTGGGCGAACTGTGGAACATGCTGAATTGTCAGCCACTTCCCCTTTTTCGTGTGATTCCCAACACCGGTATCAGCGAGATGCAAAGCATGACGCTCATTACCAGCGCCTACGCTACCTCTGAACAGGCCAAACAGGTACTGGATATTTTCAACGAAATGGGGCTTGCCATACTCCTACCCGAAGAGAAGTTTGCCGCCGCCACGTCTATGACCTCCTGCGGCATTGCCTATGCACTGAAGTACATCCAGGCTGCCATGCAAGCCGGTGTGGAGCTGGGCATCCGTCCCACAGACGGCATGAAAATGGTAGCCCAGTCTCTCAAAGGTGCCGCTGAGCTCATCCTCAACAACGATACGCACCCTGCCCTCGAAATAGACAAAGTGTGTACCCCCGGCGGACTCACCATCAAAGGTATCAACAGCCTGGAGCACGACGGATTCACATCGGCCATTATCAATGCAATAAAAGCAAGTACCACTTAACCATTTATCATTCTAATCACTAAATAACAGTATGGACGAACAGATTAAACAAATAGCCGAGCGCCTGCGCGGATTGCGCGACGCCATGGAACTGACTCCCAACGACATTGCCAACGAATGCGGCATCGACAAGGACGAATACGAACGCGCCGAGTCGGGCGAACACGACATCTCCGTGAGCATGCTCCAGCAGATAGCACGCCACTACAACATTGCCCTCGACGCGCTGATGTTCGGCGAAGAACCCAAGATGAGCACCTACTTCCTGACGCGTGCCGGCAAGGGCATCAGCGTGGAGCGCACCAAGGCCTACAAGTACCAGTCGCTGGCTGCCGGATTCAAGGACCGCAAGGCCGACCCCTTCATCGTGACCGTAGAGCCCAACGACCGCCCCATGCACTACAACACGCATGCCGGACAGGAGTTCAACCTCGTCATCGAAGGTACCCTGCTCCTGAGCATCGGCGGCAAGGAACTCACCCTGACCCCAGGCGACAGCATCTACTTCAACTCCAGCCTGCCCCACGGCATGAAGGCCCTCGACGGCAAGACCGTGCGCTTCCTGGCAATCATCATGTAAAATTAGCACAACTATGATAGAAAGATTTCTCCAACAAACCACATTTACTTCCCAACAGGATTTTATAGATAACCTAAAGATAAACGTACCCGACAACTTCAACTTCGGCTACGACGTCGTGGACGCTTGGGCCGCCGAGCAACCCGACAAACCCGCCCTGCTCTGGACCAACGACAAGGGCGAGCACCGCCAGTTCAGCTTCGGCGACATGAAGCGCTATACCGACATGACGGCCAGCTACTTCCAGAGCCTCGGCATCGGCCGCGGCGACATGGTGATGCTCATCCTGAAGCGCCGCTACGAGTTCTGGTTCAGCATCGTGGCCCTCCACAAGCTGGGCGCCGTCGTCATCCCCGCCACCCACCTGCTGACGAAGAAAGACATCGTCTACCGTTGCAACGCCGCAGACATCAAGATGATTGTCTGCGCGGGCGAACCGGTCATCACCGACCACATCACCGCCGCCATGCCCCAGTCGCCCAGCGTGAAGCGTCTGGTCAGCGTAGGCCCCGAGGTGCCCGAAGGCTACGAAGACTTCCACAAGGGCATCGAGGCCGCCGCACCCTTCGTCAAGCCCGAACACCCCAATACGAACGACGACATCTCGCTAATGTACTTCACCAGCGGCACCACGGGCGAGCCCAAGATGGTGGCCCACGACTTCACCTATCCACTGGGACACATCGTCACGGGTTACATCTGGCACAACCTGAAGCCCGACAGCCTCCACCTCACCATCGCCGACACGGGCTGGGGCAAGGCCGTGTGGGGCAAGCTCTACGGCCAGTGGATAGCCGGCGCCAACGTCTTCGTCTACGACCACGAGAAGTTCACCCCCGCCGACATCCTGCAGAAGATACAGGACTACCACGTCACCTCGCTCTGCGCGCCGCCCACCATCTTCCGCTTCCTCATCCACGAAGACCTCACCAAGTACGACCTGTCGCACCTCGAGTACTGCACCATCGCGGGCGAGGCGCTGAACCCCGCCGTGTTCGACACCTTCAAGAAGCTCACGGGCATCCGCCTGATGGAAGGCTTCGGACAGACCGAAACCACCCTGACCGTGGCCACCATGCCCTGGATGGAGCCGAAACCCGGCAGCATGGGCCTGCCCAACCCGCAATACGACGTGGACCTCATCGACTCCGAAGGCCGCTCCGTCGAAGCCGGCGAGCAGGGACAAATCGTCATCCGCACCGACAAGGGCAAGCCCCTCGGCCTGTTCAAGGAATACTACCGCGACCCCGAGCGCACCCGTGAAGCCTGGCACGACGGCATCTACTACACGGGCGACGTGGCCTGGAAAGACGAAGACGGCTACCTGTGGTTCGTGGGGCGTGCGGACGACGTCATCAAGAGCTCGGGCTACCGCATCGGCCCGTTCGAAGTGGAAAGCGCGCTGATGACCCATCCCGCCGTCGTAGAGTGTGCCATCACCGGCGTGCCCGACGAGATCCGCGGCCAGGTTGTCAAGGCCACCATCGTCCTCTCCAAGGCCTACAAGGACAAGGCCGGCGACGCCCTCATCAAGGAGCTTCAGAACCACGTGAAGCGCGTCACCGCCCCCTACAAGTATCCGCGTGTCATCGAGTTTGTGGACGAGTTGCCCAAGACCATCAGCGGCAAGATACGTCGCGTCGAAATCCGCAAGAACGACGAGAAACAATAAGCCGCGGGCTTACCCTTCATAGCCTCAGCCGAAACCTCTTTTCCTAACATCAGAAAAAGGGGTTTCGGCTTTTTCTATTTACTCAACATAACCATGAACTTGGCGTTTCTAAAGTAGATAGTTACGCGGCTAATGTAGGTAGTTAGCAGGCTAATGTAGGCAATTAAAACATTTGTGAAAGCAATTCCCTTTCCCATTCTACCTATATCAAACTATATTAGTGAAAGTTTCACGCCTTCACAAAATCATAATTCCCTGTAAATAAGAGCTATATAGTGAAACATAGACGGGAAAGACAAATTATAGCTGAAAATCAAAAACAGGTTGAAGTTCCTCCAAAAATTGTGCTGCATGAGCTCCGTCCATCTGTGTATGATGGAACTGGAATGAAACGGTCAAGTATTTCCTGAAGAAACGGTTTTTGATTCTTCCCCATATCAGGAATGGATTGTTGAATATACCGCTATACATACCAACAGCACCATCTATTTCATAATTTACAAGAGCAGAGGTCCCAATAACCATACTTTCAGTCAAATCATGATTTTGACATGTTTCAGCAACTTGACCAGTTAGCCGGATATAATCACTATTAAATTGATTCAGATCTTCTGAAAAAGGAATATCACAGGAACTTACTTCCCCTAATCTATTGGCAACAATCGTATTCACGGCAATTGTATCATATTGAATCAGCTTGTCGCCAACTGGAAGCATATAGAATTCCTTGATGTCGGAAGCAGCCTTGCCGATACACCAACACATCAGCATGTTTAGTTTTAGCCCTTTCTTTTTACTAATTCTTACAAGATTAGTCACATCAAGCGTCTTGAAAAATGTGACCATTGGCATAGGGGCCTGCATCCACATTTCGTATGCGTACGCACGTGTTGTTAAGGCGGGATTTATTTCTTTCATTTCTATGTGTCCTTTAAAATTAGGGCACAAAAATAATACGGGACTTTGATTATGGATAGAATAAAAGAGACATTATAATGGAGTGGTAAACAAATCGGAATATGGCTCACATATTTCTCTTAGTGATAAGGGAGTATACCCACTGAGCGTTCTAAATTCACGGATAAAATGTGACTGGTCCGAATAACCGCATTGATATGCTATCTGTGCCAGACTAAGACTTTCAGGTTGGTTTTGCATAAGCTTAAGAGATTTCTGAAATCGTACGATTCGTGCATACTCCTTCGGATTCATACCGACCATGGCAAGGAAAACCCGTTCAAACTGTTTCTTGCTTAGGCAAGCAATAGATGCAAGTTCAGAAATCCTAATATCAGGAGTAGAATACATCTGACGGATAACTGCCGTAATCCGGTCAATATCCAGTTCACGCTTTGATGTCGAATGGTTTCTTAATTGTGAAAGCAACCATTGTTCTATAAGATTTATACAGTAGTCATTATCTTCGCAATCCAAAACTCTCGCAGCAAGACCATTTAAAATCTTATTCTCCAGTCCATAACCCGACACTTCCCTATTATAGAATAGAGATGTGGGGACATTAAGAAAGGTGCTCATGGCATATGGATGAAATACAACTACAATCATTTCAATACTATCCTCAGCACTGATATGAGACGAAAAATTCACCTGCCCGCTAATAGTCAGTTTATCCTGTTTCGTGTTTAATTCTGGAATATATAAAGCCGACTTTTTATGAAATATAATCACTAGTGGGCACTTTAAATTAAACATCGTTCTTTGAAATCTTTGATAATCG
>ERZ779852.851-NODE-851-length-31348-cov-9.813281_pt1 | contig 31348 bp, 30 predicted proteins | sample MGYA00511559_ERZ779852 | MGnify/ENA primary metagenome ERZ779852 (study PRJEB29588, sample SAMEA2157977) | human gut metagenome | biome: human gut; feature: human-associated habitat; material: faeces | place: Denmark | collected 2008/2010 ...
TATCGCATGCTCCGGGAGTTCGTGGATTTTGCCAATGTATTTCACTAACTTTCAAGTTAAAATAAGAAGGGTGAGCTTTACAGCTCACCCTTCTTATATTTTGCAACGATATTCTGAATTCTTTCATTCGGATTCAGCAGATCACTGATGGAAGAATCGTGGTTCAAAGTATCAATGATGTAAGCGATGTACTTACTCATATCGCAGTTAATGTACCATTCTCTCTGAAGTAATTCCGGAGTCTGGTAGATCAGGTTGGTGGTCAGTACCTTATCGATGATGCCGTTCTCATAAGCTTTGTCGAACTTGTCCAGACCGTTGGTGAAGAGACCAAAGGTGGAGAAGACGAAGATCTTATTTGCCTTGCGCTCCTTCAGAGCAGCGGCTACTTCCAGCATGCTTTCGCCGGAGGAGATCATATCATCAATGATGATCATATCCTTGCCCTCTACGCTGGTGCCCAGGAACTCATGAGCTACAATGGGATTACGACCGTTGACGATGCGGGTGTAATCTCTTCTCTTATAGAACATACCCATATCCAGACCTAAAACGTTGGCCACATAAATAGCACGTCCCATACCGCCTTCATCCGGGCTGATGACCATCATGTGGTTGGAATCTAACTGAAGATCCTTCACATTGCGGAGCAGACCTTTGATAAATTGGTATGCAGGCTGTACAGTCTCGAAACCGTGCAGAGGAATTGCATTCTGTACACGAGGATCGTGAGCATCGAAAGTGATGATGTTGTCTACACCCATGCTTACCAGCTCCTGCAGTGCCAGCGCACAGTCCAGAGACTCACGGGAAGATCTCTTGTGCTGACGGCTCTCGTACAGGAAAGGCATGATGACCGTGATACGACGGGCCTTACCACCGACTGCTGCGATGATACGCTTCAGATCCTGATAGTGATCATCGGGAGACATATGATTCTCATTACCGCACAGGGAATAAGTCATGGAGTAGTTCAGTACATCTACTAACAGGTAGAGATCGGTACCGCGGACGGATTCTAAGATCTGACCTTTTGCTTCGCCGGAACCGAAACGGGGCACCTTTGCATCCAGCAGATAGGAATCTCTCTGATAACCTGCAAATGCCAAAGATTCTTTATGCTCGCTTTCTCTCTCAGCTCTCCATTTTACAAGATACTGGTCTACCTTTTCTCCTAAGGGCTTACAGCCGGGCAGGGAAATAATGCCCAGAGAGCCGACGGGGATGGTCTCCAGATTTCTTTTTTCTTCACGATTCGCCATTGGGGTAATCCTCACTTTCTGATTCTGTATACTGTTCGGTTACAATAAAATGATTAATTGTCAGATGCATTCTGCATACGCTTTTTGCACATACGGATATCGGGACCGGTCAGTTTACACAGGTCATAATGACTTGTAATGCGGGAAAATACACGGTCGGAATAACGGTCACGTAATTCTTCCAGACTCAAATTTGTAGAGATGATTGTGGAGTTTTTCCGCAAATGCCTCTCATTCAGGCAGGAGAACAGCTGGGATGCCACAAAAGTATTGGTCATCTCCGTGCCGAGGTCATCAATGATCAGCAGATCACAGCTGTAGATATCCTCGTAGAATCCGGAGAGAGCTTCCTTTGCCCCGGCGTTAAAAGTATAACGGGCAAGGGTATCAAATAACCCGGAAGCACTGAAATAGATTACGGAATGCCCGTTCTGCAGCAATTCACTGGCGATACATCCCGACAAAAAGCTTTTTCCAGTACCTACTGTACCATAAAAGAATAAATTGTGGTAGTCTTGTTTGAAGTTTTGTACAAAATTGTGACAGACATCGACGCATTTTCGGAAATGCGCCAGATCTTCTCCCTGATAGTATTCGTAAGACAGGCTGGAAAAATTCTCGGAAGCGATCATATCCCGGATATGAGACTGCTCATAGAGAATATCCAGTTCCTGCTGATGAAAACAATGACATTTTTTGCGAAGACCATTGTCACCTTCGATATAACCGGTATCCTTACAGTCCGGGCAGGTGTAGACCGGTTCTAAATAATCGGCAGGATAACCGGCCGAGACGAGCAATTCCTTTTTCCGGCGGGAAATATCCTTCAGAGAAAAGCGCAGCCTGGTAAGCGCCTCATCATCACCGTTTAATAAAAGCTTTGCCTGGGCTACGGATAGCTCACCAACAGATTCATCCAGCCTGCCGTATTCTGGAAGCTTTGTATAGACCTCCCGGCGGCGCTGCTCCGCCAGATGACGATTGCGGTCCCTGGTCTGTTCATAGTCTTTCATAATGGAATTGTATTGTGCGTTAGTCAGTGACACGACATGCTCCCCTTTACCTGCAAATATTTCGGTTAATTACTTAAGAGCTCTTTTTCCAGAGCGGCAAAGTCATAACTGTTCTGGGCAAATTGCGTGAAACGGTTGGAGGATGCGGCAGCAGGCTTTGTGGCCTTTTTCTTCTGGTAAGTGGCATCCGCCTGCTGGATATCCGTTTTGTGATGGATCCCTGCGTCTTTCCAGCTGCTTAAGATTCCTTCAGCATACTCGAAACGATGCCTGTCCGTAGCAAGGGAACTGCGCTCACAGGCTTCCAATATAATATCGGTGCTGAAGCCGTACTCTCTGGTCCAACGATTGATGAATTCCAGTTCCTTTGCTGTGGGAGAAGTACTGCGTCCTAAGCTGTTCATGATGGAATAGACATTTTTATCGTAACGGGTAGAGAATTTTTGCGCCTGTTTTGGCGTGGTGATACCCTCCTCTGCCCAGTTGACAGCAACTTTTTCTATGTATTTGAAATCTTTCTTTCCACGTTCTACGCAGTACTGCAGCAGATAATCGATCAGATCATCCGAAAAATGCAGCACATCTGTGAAGAACAGAATCGTTTTGATCTCGGAGGGGGTCAGAGGCTTACCAATATATGCTTCTGCGATGAACAAAAGCTGGGAAGTCTCTTCTCTTTCTTTAAATTCCCGCAACTGATCCAGGGAATAGGCGGGCTTGGTATAGACAGGAGTTGCCTCCTGCGGTGTAGTCTGCACACGCTGTGCAGCAGCGCTGATCATGGAGCTTCCTGCAGTATTCTGCGCCTGTACGGAACCGGAAGTTAACAGTACATTGTGCTGGGGGGCAGGGTTGGCCTGGGCGCTCAGATCACGGAGATGGATACCTACCAGAGCCTTATTCTCATCAAAGTCCAGATCCAGAATCTGCTGCTTCTCCCAATATTTCAATGCACGGATCACATCCTTTTCCGTGTGGTTGAACTTGTCCGCAATTCCGGACACACTGATGGCCTGATCCGCATTCAGCATGCGCAGCAGATAGAAATAGACCTTCAGCTGTGCGTCGTTGGCATCCTTCATATATTCATCAATAAACAGATTGGACACTACCGTCGAATCTGCATAATTATCCTTATAGAGCGCTATTCGTGCCATAACACACAATACCTTCTTTCACAAATTTCACAAATCATTCCTTTTTCAAAGTAAGACCAAGTATAGCATAAGACCTGTGAAAAAGAAATAGTCAATTTGCCGGAAAACCTTGTAAACACTGGGTTTGCGGACACACGAAGCAAAATGTGGAAACGGTGGATATTGTGGATACCTACAGACGGTGTATCGGAAAAAGCTTATATATCGGCAAATATGCGTCAAAATTCGACACGGAATTATCCACAAGGGAACAATAAAATATCCACAGGGAAAGAAGGGATAATCCCCAACATTCTCTGTGGATAATGTGGATAACTATTTACCAAGCAGGTTTTCACCGATTTTTACTACATCTCCGGCACCCATAGTTATCAACAGGTCACCGTTTATGCAATTTTCTAATAAGAAGTTTTCAATTTCATCAAAAGAAGGAAAATAGTAGCATTCATGCCCCAGTGCCTGGATCTCTGCCTGCAGGGTCTCAGAACTGATTCCCAGGGTGTCGGTTTCGCGGGCAGCATAGATATCTGCCAGGACGACCTTGTCTGCCAGACTTAAGGCTTTGGCGAAATCTTTCATAAACGCCTTGGTCCTGGTGTAGGTATGGGGCTGGAAGACGCACCAGAGAGTCTTGTGAGGGTAGTTGGCTGCGGCATGCAGAGTGGCTGCGATCTCTGTGGGATGATGCGCGTAGTCATCGATAATGGTAACGCCACCGATGGTTCCCTTATATTCAAATCTACGGTCCGTGCCCGTGAAGTCGTGCAGTGCGGAAACGGTAATTCCACGGTCAATCGACAACAGATCGGCTAACGCAATGGAAGCTACTGCATTGCAGACATTGTGTTCTCCGGGAACCTGCAGGGAAAAACTGCCGGATACCTCGCCATGGCAATGAAGCGTAAAGGAAGGATACCCCAATTCATCATAAGTAATATCCGAAGGATAATAGTCTGCAGCAGAACCGTCACTGTTGACAGCTTCTTTATTAAAAGTGATCACACGGCAGTCAAGATCACCTGTGATCTCCTGCAGTTTGTCAATGGCACCGTTGATGATCAGACAGCCATCTGCGGGCAGGAGTTTTGCAAACTTATGGAAAGAATTTCTGATATCGTTAATATCCTTGAAAAAGTCCAGATGATCCTCTTCGATATTTAAGATCATACCGATCCTGGGGAAAAAGCTTAAAAAACTGTTGGTATATTCGCAGGCTTCCGTAACGAACAGGTCGGTATTGCCTACGCGGATATTGCCGCCGATACTTTTTAACATTCCACCGATGGACAGAGTGGGATCTGTGCCGGCATGCAGCAGGATCTCACTGACCATGGATGTCGTGGTAGTCTTGCCATGGGTACCGCTGATAGCGATGGGTGTTTTGTAATTCTGCATGATCTCACCTAAGAGCTGGGCTCTGGTCAGATGCGGGATGCCTTTTTCCATCGTGGCGATATATTCGGGATTATCCTTATGGATCGCACTGGTAAATACGACGCAGTCGATATCATCAGTAATATTCGCGGCACGTTGTCCATAAAATACAGTAATCCCCTTTCTTTCCAGAGTCTCGGTAAGGGGGCTTTTGGAACGGTCGGAGCCGGAGACACGAAAACCGGCATCCGCAAGGATCTCTGCGAGACCACTCATACTGATACCGCCGATACCTACAAAATAAATGGACGAGGGGTGATTAAAGTCTATCTGATACATGTTGACACTTCCTTAATATAATGTAATGGCATTACTTATTAATTAACATTATATACATATAGACGAAAAAAAACAATCCGTAGGCATGATTTTGAAAAAATGTGTAACATTACAATTTTGCGCAAAGTTGCTCTGTACGGAACTGGTAGAAACTTACAAAAAGATAAAAAATGGAACGACAATTATGTAAAAAATGAATATAAAAATTGTAAAAAGGCAAAAAATCCTAGTAATAAATATTCACTTTCAGGTATTGGTGTGATATAATCAGATTATCACATCCGAAGGAAAGAGCAGACGCTTTTTCGAGTCAGATGGATACATCGGATAATAGCCGCAAGCGACTATTTATTACAACAGGTGGAAGGCTAGATAGAGGTGAGGATATGATTAAGAAAGAAATGATAGCTATGCTATTGGCTGGAGGACAGGGAAGCCGTCTTGGTGTTCTGACATCCAAGGTTGCCAAGCCTGCCGTTGCATTTGGAGGTAAGTACCGCATTATCGATTTTCCCCTTTCTAATTGTATTAATTCGGGAGTGGATACGGTAGGCGTACTGACACAGTATCAGCCGCTCAGACTGAATACCCATATCGGGATCGGTATTCCCTGGGATCTGGATCGCAATATCGGAGGTGTGACCGTACTGCCTCCCTATGAGAAGAGTAGCAACAGTGAATGGTATACAGGTACTGCAAATGCGATCTATCAGAACCTGGAATATATGGAGAGCTACAATCCCGAATATGTTCTGATCCTTTCCGGAGATCATATTTATAAGATGGATTATGAAGTTATGTTGGACTTCCATAAGGCCAACAATGCAGAGGTTACCATTGCGGTAATGCCGGTTCCCATTGAGGAGGCAAGCCGTTTCGGTATCATGATCGCAGATGAGAACCATCGTATCACCGAGTTTGAAGAGAAACCGGAACATCCCAGAAGCAATCTTGCAAGTATGGGTATTTACATATTCAACTGGAAGACATTGAAGGAAGCATTGATTGCTATGGCAGATCAGCCGGCACTGGATTTCGGCAAGCATGTCATTCCTTATTGTCATGAAAAGGGAGCTCCGCTGTATGCATACGAGTTCACCGGTTACTGGAAGGACGTAGGTACCTTAAGCTCCTATTGGGAAGCTAATATGGAACTGATCGATATTGTGCCCGAGTTCAACCTGTATGAGGAGTACTGGAAGATTTATACCAAGAGTGAGATCCAGCCCCCCGATTACATCGCTGGAGACAGTGTGGTAGAGAGAAGTATCATCGGCGAAGGTTCCGATATCTATGGAGAGGTATATAATTCCGTCATCGGATGCGGCGTAACGATCGGCAAGGGAACCGTGATCCGCGATTCCATTATCATGAACCAGACACAGATCGGTGAAGGATGCGAGATCAATAAGGCAATTATCGCAGAGAACGTTGTGGTAGGTAATCAGGTAAAATTAGGTGTTGGTGAAGAAACAGAGAATGATACTGCACCTCATATTTACAACCACGGACTTGTAACCATCGGTGAGAAGAGCGTGATTCCTGACGGTATCAGCGTAGGCAAAAACTCAGTGATATCCGGAGTGACAGCTGCTGCAGATTATGAGGATTCCCAGCTCGCAAGCGGCAAAACATTAATTAAGGCAGGTGAATAGCAGTGAGAGCGATTGGAATTATTTTAGCAGGCGGTAACAATCACAGAATGCGGGAACTCTCCCAGAAGAGAGCAATATGCGCTATGCCTATCGCAGGCAGCTACCGCAGTATTGACTTTACACTGAGTAACATGACCAACTCTCATATTCAGAAAGTGGCAGTATTTACCCAGTATAATGCAAGAAGTCTGAACGAACATCTGAACTCCTCCAAATGGTGGGATTTCGGACGCAAACAGGGTGGATTGTATGTATTCACTCCCGCTGTGACAGCAGAGAACAGCAACTGGTACAGAGGAACTGCGGATGCTATTTATCAGAATCTCAGCTTCCTAAAGAACAGCCATGAACCTTATGTGGTCATTGCTTCCGGTGACTGTGTATATAAGCTGGATTATAATAAGGTGCTGGAATATCACATTGAGAAAAAGGCAGATATCACTGTAGTCTGCCGCGATATGGAAGCCGGTACCAATGTAGAGCGTTTCGGTACGATCCGCATGAATGAGGAAAGCCGTATCGAAGAATTTGAGGAAAAGCCTCTGCAGGCCAAGACCAATACCATCTCCTGCGGTATTTATGTGGTACGTCGGCGACTGCTCATTGAGATGATCGAGAAGTGTGCTGAGGAAGACCGCTATGATTTTGTAAGAGATATTCTGATCCGCTACAAGGATCTGAAGAGAATCTACGGATATAAGTTCAAGGATTACTGGAGAAATATCGCATCGGTAGACGATTATTACAGTACCAACATGGATTTCCTGAAAGCAGATGTGAGAAATTACTTCTTCAAACAGTATCCGGATGTATATTCCAAGGTAGACGATCTGCCTCCCGCAAAATACAATCCCGGTTCCCAGGTGCGCAACAGCCTGGTATCCAGCGGATGTATCGTGAATGGTGTGGTAGAGAATTCCGTCATTTTCAAAAAGAGCTATATTGGCAATAATTGTGTGATCAAGAATTCCATTATCCTCAATGACGTATATATTGGAGATAACACGCATATTGAGAATTGTATTGTGGAGAGCCGTGATACGATCCGGGCAAATTCGTACTTTGTGGGAGAAGGCGAAGTCAAGATCGTAGTAGAACGTAATGAAAGGTATGTCATTTAAGTGATCCGGATCCGAGATCGTTACAGTGCGGAAAAATGCGTAGGGATTACTGCAACAATACCAAGGGGGTTAGCAAATGCAGATTACAGATGTACGTGTTCGTAAGATCACCAAGGAAGGCAAGATGAAAGCGGTTGTATCCATTACACTGGATGACGAATTCGTAGTGCATGATATTAAAGTGATCGAAGGCGAAAAAGGATTATTCATTGCAATGCCCAGCAAGAAGGCAACGGATGGAGAATATCGGGATATTGCACATCCCATCAATTCTTCCACCAGAGAGAATTTACAGAAAGTAATCCTGGAGAGTTACGAGAAAGCATTAGAAGAGCCGGAAGAGGCAATTTAAATCATCAAAAGACATATAAAAACTGCTGTCGTCAGAGAAATCTGCGGCAGCAGTTTTTTATGCGGAAAATTAAAATCTTTGATAAGCACACAATCCATTTTCAAAATGAAGTCTGTCAATTAACTCCAAAGAACCGCCGACTCTTCGGTACAATTCAATGGTTCCGACAGCAGTGCCGCCCTCCCATAGAGGAGCGGGAGAGACTTTTCCATCCGGATTTTCATAGAGCAGGGGCATCATCTGTTCCTTACTGCAGCTTCCTGAGATGCGTATGACGGAAGTACGGTTCTGCGCTTTGAAATGCCAGATAAAACGTTTGTTGGTTTCTTTTATCTTCCATTTGCAACGGGGCAACGTAAGCGGTTTGCCGAAATGATATTCGAAATCTTCTCCGGTATAAGTCAGCTGCATCAGGATTCTTCGCCGCATGGGGAAAAATAAAAACTTCGGACAACAGCCGTCGATGGCGAGAGCAGAATGTTTCAGCTCACGACCACTGCGTTCACTGATCAGATGACCGGAAGCAAACTGCAGCCATGGCTGATTGTAGCTGCGTCCCCAATGCTTGTCTGCATAGCCGTAGGAAGTCTCCGGTGTAATATCATAGGTGACACCGTTTAAATTAACAGTTCCGCGGAAAAAGGTCCGGATTCCCTCACCGTGCCAGAAGCTTTCCAACGCATGAATCACCGTAAAAAACGCATTTGCAATATATCCGGTATGGCAGGCTACCGCCTTGTGCATTTCCAGATCCCATACAAAACTGCCGGCATCGGTCATCAGAGAGCGATGCCGTGCGGTATCCTCGGAGATCTCGATGGCGCCACTGATGCGATTTTCACTTAAGACACATTCCTCAATCTGCATATAAAAAGGATCCTGTGCTACCTGTAGAGAGGTCATGGGATAGTAGGACTGCAATTGCAGCCCACCGTCACCGTTCTTAGGGAAAACGCCTGCTTTGATACAGACATAAGAAGGCTTCATGCCATGCCGTTTGTAATAGGGGTGTTGTCCGAGAATCGGCTGTGTGGTTCCGAGAGCCGGATTCAGAATACTATATTCCACAAAAAAAGTGCGGGTCTCCTGCGTCGTGGGACAAACGCCCTGGAAAGAATGCCACCAGCGCATGTAACCACGTTTTGCATCAGAACCGCGCAACATATATGCATTTCGTTTCAGATCAGATAAATTCATTGATGAAAGACTCCCCCGCTTTAGTACCCCTTAAAACAACATTTCGTAGATAACGTCTATATTATAATACTATATATTGTGAATGACAAGGGTGTCGGAAGAATCTTAAGAAAGTTTTAGAGATTTTCTTTGATCCGGATATCCACCGCGGTATAATTGTATTCCTTCTCCGGAGTCTCTCCGGTGGTCAGATAGGCGAACAGCAGGGAAAGCGGTTTGCTGCCCTGAATTTTTGGCTGCTGGCAGATAATAGCGGCAATCGTGCCATTTTCCAACATCTGTCTCGTGGTAGGGACCAGATCGAAAGCAATGATCCGGACGGAACCTTTTCGCTCCAAAGCTTCCACACTGCGGCAACCGCCATAGACACCGCCGGCAGCAAAAAACAGCGCATTGATCTCGGGGTGTTCTGATAACAGTGCAGTGGTCTTCTCGTAGCTTTCCACTTCATCGTCGTGGATCTCCACCGTGTCTATCACGTGGATCCGGTCACGGTAAGGGACTAAGGTTTTCATAAATCCGGCAATGCGCTCCGTATGGCAGAGGATATTGGAAGAACCGGTGACGATTCCAATGTTTACCGTACCGGAAGTCATCAGCTGTAAAAGCCCGGCGGCAGTGGCACCACTGCGGGTATAATTGCTGCCCACATAAGCGAGGCGTCTGGAATTTTCAATGTCTGTATTCAGCGTGACTACGGGGATGCCTTGTTCATATAACGCATTGATACGGTTGCGGATCCGGGCGTCATTATAAGGAGTCATGGCGATGCCGTTTACCTCTTCCGCCAGTAGCTCGTCGATTGTCTGCAGCTGTGCCTCCACACCGAAGGAGATCTTCTTTGTAATTACAGTGCAGTTGTAATTTGCCAGCTCTTCCGCTTTTTCATCGATTCCTGCCAATACATCCTGGAAAAAGGGATTCCCGGTGGAAAACAGAATGACGCCTAACTTCAATCTCTTTTTCTGGGCAGCCAGGACCAGACCGGCACGATTGGGTTTATAGTCCAGTTCTTTTGCTATTTTTCTGATTTTCTCAGCAGTCTCCGGGTTTACTGCACCGCGATCATTCAAGACACGGTCCACGGTGCCGCGGGATACTCCGGCAAGAGCTGCAATTTCTTTGATTGTAGCCATAAAAAGCCCCCTATATTTTGTTATAAAAGTATCACAATTTCCACATAAAGTCAATTAATGTTGCTCACTTGTCCGAGCACGGTTTGGATAGACGGACATCGGGAGCATACAGCTTCATTTTTTAGAGAAAATCATAGGAAAAATAAAATTTCTACTTGAAAATATTTCTCACAGCAGTTATGATTAATACATAGCGTGCACGAGCACATAAAGGCGGCGAAACGGAAGTAAACAGTAAACACAAATAAAATGAAACTTATGGGACAAAAAATGCCGTACAGATTAAAATGGGAGGAAGAGTATGCTATATATTGGGATTGATCTTGGTACGTCAGCGGTAAAACTGTTGTTAATGGATAGTCAGGGGAATATTTGCAATATTGTATCCCGGGAATACCCCTTGTATTTCCCGCATCCCGGCTGGTCGGAACAGAATCCTCAGGACTGGTATGAACAGACCATGGAGGGCATCCGGGAGCTTTTAAAAGACGCAGACAAGAATCAGGTGGCAGGCATCAGCTTTGGAGGACAGATGCATGGACTTGTCATTCTGGACGAGAAGGATCAGGTGATCCGCCCGGCGATTCTATGGAATGACGGCAGAACCACCGAGGAATGTGACTACCTGAACAACGTGATCGGCAAGGATAAGCTGTCGGAGTATACCGCGAATATCTCCTTTACCGGTTTTACCGCACCGAAGATCCTCTGGGTGAAAAAGAATGAGCCGGAGAATTTTGCAAGGATCAAAAAGATCATGCTTCCGAAGGATTACATTGCGTATAGGCTGACCGGTGTACATTGTACGGATGTATCGGATGCTTCCGGTATGCTCTTGTTTGATGTGAAGAATCGCTGCTGGTCAAAGGAAATGTGTGAGATCTGCGGTGTGAGGGAAGAGCAGCTGGCGACCTGTTATGAAAGCTATGAAAAGGTGGGCTGCGTATTGCCTGAGGTGGCAGACGAACTTGGACTTCCGCACAATGTAGTGGTAGCGGCGGGAGCCGGAGACAATGCGGCAGCGGCTGTGGGAACCGGAACCGTTGGGGATAATATGTGTAATATTTCTCTGGGAACCAGTGGAACGATTTTTATCTCTTCTGATCATTTCGGTGTGGATCAGAACAATGCTCTGCATTCTTTTGCACATGCAGACGGTCATTATCATCTTATGGGCTGCATGCTAAGTGCTGCATCCTGCAATAAGTGGTGGATGGATGAGATCATCGGAACGAAGGATTACGCAGCGGAACAGGCACAGATCAGTAAGCTTGGAGAGAATCATGTCTATTTCCTGCCGTACCTCATGGGTGAGCGTTCTCCACATAACGATCCCAATGCCAGAGGTACCTTTATCGGCATGACCATGGACACCTCAAGAGCCGATATGACCCAGGCGGTATTGGAAGGTGTAGCATTTGCCCTGAGAGATTCTCTGGAGGTGGCGAAGTCTCTGGGAATCCATCTGGAACGGACCAAGATCTGTGGCGGCGGAGCGAAGAGCCCGCTGTGGAAGAAGATGATCGCCAACATCCTGAATCTGAAGGTGGATGTGATTGAGAGTGAAGAGGGTCCGGCCATGGGTGGTGCCATGCTGGCAGCGGTAGCCTGCGGCGAATATGCAAGTGTGGAAGAGATCGCAGAGAAGTTTGTGAAAGTCACAGGAACCGTAGAACCGGATCCGGAGCTGGTGGCAAAATATGAAGACCGCTATCAGAAATTCCGCCAGATCTATCCGGCATGCAAACCGCTATTTGAGATTATTAAATAACATCATAGAAAAATCAAACAACGACATAACAAAATGAACCTCGTTATTTTTAGATTGTGCTATAATAGAGAAAGGTTGGTAGAGTAGAATGAAAATTTTGTCGGTAAAGGATCCTGCGTTTCGAAAATACGGCAGAGTGATCACCAACGTGAATTTCACAGAACTGGTGGAGGAGATGAAGAAGACTCCGATTCCTGAGGGCGTGGTATATGAGCCCGGAATCAACGCCTTGGAAGCATTGCCTGTGAAAAAAGAACTGGAGACCATTACTTACGGGGAGATGCCCGTGCAGATCGGTTATTGTAATGGTCATAATTCCAAATTAAATGCCGTGGAATATCATAGAAGTTCAGAAATTAATGTGGCGGCAACAGACGCCATTCTGCTCCTCGGACAGTTGGCAGATGTGGCAGAGGATTTTACCTATGATACTTCTAAGATGGAAGCATTTTTAGTACCGGCGGGTACCGGTGTAGAGGTCTTCGCAACTTCTCTGCATTATGCTCCCTGTGGAGTAAACGGACAGGGATTTCAGGTAGCCATCGTGTTACCTCAGGGCACTAACTATCCGTTAGAAGGAGCACATCAGAAGGTGGAGCAGGGCAAGGCACTCAGCGAGGATGCGCTGCTTGCCGCTACGAACAAATGGCTGATCGGTCATGCGGAGGGCGGACTTTCCGAGGGAAGCTTTATCGGACTGATTGGAGAGAATTTGGATGTCAGCAAATAATGGTGGCAGAATAAAAAGATTTGAACGCCGGAATCCCCTGCATGGATGTATGACGGCGGTAAAATAAATGGTGTAGAGAAAAAGAAAACGAAAACAGGAGGATTACAAAATGAGTAATTTACCCGAAGTAAAAATTGGCGTTGTGGCTGTCAGCCGTGACTGTTTCCCCGAGAGCCTTTCCGTGAACAGAAGAAAAGCTCTGATGAAGGCTTATACCGAGAAGTACGGCGCCGACAGTGTCTATGAGTGTCCCGTATGTATCGTGGAGAGCGAGATCCATATGGTGCAGGCATTGGAAGATATTAAGAAGGCAGGTTGTAATGCACTGTGCGTATATCTGGGCAACTTCGGCCCCGAGATCTCCGAGACCTTACTGGCAAAGCATTTTGACGGTCCTGCCATGTTCATCGCGGCAGCAGAAGAGACCCAGAACGATCTGGTAGGAGGCAGAGGCGATGCTTACTGCGGTATGCTGAATGCCAGTTACAACTTAAAGCTTCGTAATATCAAGGCTTATATCCCTGAGAATCCTGTGGGAACTGCAGCAGAGTGCGCAGATATGTTGCATGAGTTCATTCCCATTGCAAGAGCTATCGTGGGCTTAAGCGATCTGAAGATCATTTCCTTTGGACCCAGACCTCTGAATTTCTTAGCTTGTAACGCACCGATCAAGCAGCTGTACAATCTGGGTGTGGAGATCGAGGAGAACTCCGAGCTGGATCTGTTCGAAGCTTTCAAGAAGCATGACGGAGATGAGAGAATTCCGGCTAAGGTAAAAGAGATGGAAGCAGAGCTGGGCGCAGGCAATCATAAGCCTGAGGTACTGCCTAAGCTGGCTCAGTATGAGCTGACCCTGTTAGATTGGATCGAGGCGCACAAGGGGTATCGTAAGTATGTAGCGATTGCCGGTAAATGCTGGCCTGCATTCCAGACCCAGTTTGGTTTCGTACCCTGCTATGTGAACAGCCGTCTCACCGGTATGGGAATTCCCGTATCCTGTGAGGTAGATATCTACGGCTGCTTAAGTGAGTTCATCGGAACCTGTGTCAGCGCAGATACCGTAACTCTGTTAGATATTAACAATACCGTTCCCGATGATATGTACGAAGAGTCCATCAAGGGCAAATTTAACTATACTCACAATGATACCTTCATGGGCTTCCATTGCGGCAATACCAACTCCAAGAAGCTGACCTCCTGCAACATGAAGTACCAGATGATCATGGCAAGAACCCTTCCCGAAGAAGTGACCCAGGGTACTCTGGAAGGAGATATTCTTCCCGGAGACATCACCTTCTACCGCTTACAGTCTACTGCAGACAGCAAGCTGCGCGCTTACATTGCACAGGGTGAAGTCCTTCCCGTTGCGACCAGATCCTTCGGCGGTATCGGTATTTTCGCTATTCCCGAGATGGGACGTTTCTATCGTCACGTACTGATCGAGAAGAACTTCCCTCACCACGGTGCCGTAGCATTCGGACACTTCGGCAAGGCTCTGTACGAAGTATTCAAGTACATTGGCGTACCAGTAGAAGATCTGAATTTCAACCAGCCGAAGGGAATGCTGTATCCGACCGAGAATCCTTTCGCGTAAAAAGAACTTAAGTAACTGGCAAGCTACGAAAGCATAGCCGTGCATAGACAAAAATAAGACAGTGACCGGGAGCTTGCTCATAGGGCACTGTCTTTTTTGCCGTGATGCGGTGAACGCTGCGATAGACAAACGATGGAAGGCGTCCTTTGCCGACAATCTTATGAATAGCGTGGGTCTATAGCAGAAAATCTTCTCTCCAGATACTTTTGAAGCTGTCAAATGCCTTCAAAATAAGAAAAATGGGTCTATACAGAAAAATTTCCTTCTGAGATACTTATTTTTCTTATTTTGAGTATCTCCTGAGCAAGTTTTTTTGTATAGACCCAAAACACTCTGAACAAACAAAAACTCCCAGAGTTATCTGCTCACTTTGAGAGTTCTATGGTTCTAAAGTTTTCAGTAAACCAGTAGCTCCGGTTGTATATAAGTTAGGTAACTTGCTATTTAGCAGGAGATTTCTTCCGGGCTTTCACAACATACACAATGGCGATCACCACATCCACGCAGTAGATAAAACATCCGACTCCCATGAAGATGGCACCGGGCAGGGATACAAGCCCTTCTTTACGCATGCGGACGCTGCAGCCAATGGAACTGATGCCGGTGAGCAGAATCGTCAAAAGATCAATGAGTACCGCCCATAGGAGAAAGCCGATACCCCAGACACTCATGGCAAGTCCGATAAAGCCGAGAATAAAGTGCATGATATAAGCGGGAATCTGCACACATTTGATGATCAGGTTCATTCTTGCCGCCTGCCTTGCGGTCATTATCCCCTTCGCTGCCTGCACCGCATTGACGATCACGATGATAAAGGAATACAGATTATAAATCACTGCAACGATCAACAGCCCAATCAGTGCGACATCAGTGTAATCTTCCGGCAGAATACCTGCGAACAATAAAAAGATAGCAAGAATCAATACATAAATATAAGGATAGATAATTACAGGTATCATTTTCAGATACTTCAAAAATTCGTTCATGATAATTCCCCTCTCACAATAATAATCCTCGTAAAAAATAACAAAAATAGTATAGCAAAAAAGCATAAAATGTGCAAAAAAAGATATTGCTTTTTTGGAGCGCCGCGTATATACTCTCAACGATAGAAATAACAGGAAACACTGATAAATTCAGTGCCTGCGGTTGATTGGAAAACCAGAGAGGATATTACCATGACAAAAGACCTGACAAAAGGCAGCCCCATGAAACTTATCATCAGCTTTGCTGTGCCGTTATTATTCGGATTTTTATTCCAGCAGTTTTATAATCTGGTAGATACCATGATCGTAGGACGTTTCTTAGGCGTGGATGATCTGGCAGCAGTGGGTTCCACCGGCTCCATCAACTTCCTGGTGATCGGTTTCTGCATGGGTGTCTGTAACGGATTTGCCATCCCTGTATCTCATAAATTCGGTGCCGGAGATTATGTAGGCATGCGTAAGTATGTGGCGAACTGTGCCTGGCTGGGACTGGTATTTTCCGTGGTTATGACCGTGGTGACGGCAATTCTGTGCCGGAATATTCTGGTCTGGATGAAGACACCGGCGAATATTATTGATGGGGCTTATGATTATATTTTTATTATTTTCATCGGTATCCCTACAGTGTATCTGTATAATATCGTGGCAGGCGTGATCCGTGCTACCGGCGACAGTAAGACTCCCGTGGTATTTTTAGTGCTGTCTTCCATTATTAATATTGTGCTGGATCTGTATTTTATTATCTCCCTGCACATGGGCGTGGCGGGGGCAGCCTGGGCAACGGTGATCTCCCAGGGAGTCTCCGGTGTGGCGTGTCTGGTCTATATGGTGAAAAAGTTCGAGATCCTGCGGATCCGCAGGGAAGAATGGAAAGTGGACGGACATATGATGATGGTGCTGTGCGGCATGGGCGTTCCCATGGGATTACAATATTCCATTACCGCCATTGGCAGCGTAATCTTACAGACTGCAGCCAACACCTTAGGTTCTGCGGCAGTTGCGGCCATGACCGCAGGCGGCAAAATCGGTAACTTCTTAGCCTGTCCTTTTGATGCCATGGGTTCCACCATGGCAACCTATGGTGGACAGAATGTGGGCGCCGGTAAACTGGATCGTCTCGGCAAGGGACTGAAAGCCTGTGTAACACTGGGTGTGGGATATTCTGTCATTGCTTTTCTGATCGCCGTATTTTTCGGCGGTCCGCTGGCGCAGCTATTCGTGGACGGCGGCGAGGCAGAGATCATTGCCAACGTGCGTGCTTTTCTGTTATGGAATACAGCATTCTATATTCCGCTTGCACTGGTGAATATTGTCCGCTTCCTGATCCAGGGCATGGGTTTCCCGAAATTCGCCATTTTAGCGGGTGTCTTCGAAATGATAGCAAGATCATTAGCAGGCTTTGGACTGGTGCCCATCATCGGCTTCACCGGGGTATGCCTGGGCAGCCCCATTGCATGGCTGATGGCAGATGCCTTCCTTATTCCGGCTTATTTCCATGTGAGTAAGGTGCTGCAAAAGAGGATGGTGCCGCGAACGGATGTCCCACAGGCAGTTTGACAACACGACGGTCGTAAGTCACCAGACCGTTGACTTCTTCCTCCACATCGGAGAGCTGCGTGTATACCGCACCGCTCAAGCCCTTTGAGATCAGAGGAAATAACTGTCTGGAAAATAACTGCTTCAGGGCAGCAGCCATTTCTTCCGGGGTGTCGTACTTTTGATATCCATAGACGCGGTTCACACTGGAATGCCCAGCGATATGGCAGGCGTAGCCACCATATTCCGAGATAACGAAAGCCCTTTTTCCATCCAATTTTACCTGTAATGGACGGAAGTAGTTATGAATACTGCGGAAATCCCCGCCTTTCTGGTCAAACCAGCCGCTGGCATGGTCTACCGGACGGGTGGGGTCTTTTTTTGCCACCATGTTCGCGATACGGGCGGCATCGAACTGCCCCCAGCCCTCGTTGAAAGGCACCCACACGGCAATGGAAGGCACATTGTACAGATGATCTATGGTGTCTAAACATTCCTGCTCCCAGCTTTTCCGGCCTTCCTCGGAGCTACGGGAGAACAGTTCGTAATGATTGTCCTTCGTGTGGGCGGACATGTGGGGGAACAATGTTGGCATATAACACACCCAGGGCATATGATAGGTAGAGCCACCGCTGACCATATCCTGCCATACGATCATTCCCAGACGATCGCAGTGGTAATACCAGCGCAGAGACTCGATCTTGATATGTTTCCGGAGCATGTTGAAGCCCAGGCCTTTTGCAAGGTTAATATCATAGACAAAGGCCTCATCGCAGGGAGCGGTCATCAGTCCGTCGGACCAGTAGCCCTGATCCAGGATCCCATGGAGAAAATAGGGCTTGTGATTCAGGCAGAAGCGGGGGATACCCTTAGAATCTCGCTCTACGGAGTAGCAGCGCATGGCAAAATACCCTTCCACGGTATCACCATCGGCAGTCAGAGTAAAGGGATACAGCCAGGGGTGTTCCGGACTCCAGGGCTTGAAATTCACAGGCTCCGGTGCATCAGCGGGATCTGCTGCGGAATAGGTGACGCTGGCGGGAAAAGAAAGTACTACCGTGGTATGCGTGAGCCCAAAGGAATCCTGTTGCTCAGAAATTTTACGTACACGCATCCGCGTGAGTGAACCGGTATTTTCCTGCGCGAGGGTTCCGTCGCAGGAGGGAATGTTCACCCGGAATTCCAAATGGTTGAACGGCTTCGGAGAACACAGAACGAAGGTTACGGAAGCCTTGTTGTACTCCGGAGTGATCTTATAATTGATCACATAGTTTTCCGGAACCCATTCGTACCAGACACTCTGCCAGATGCCGCTCTGGGCAGTGTAGAACATGCCGCCGCGGTTCAGGGTCTGCTTTCCCCTGGTGGCGTAACCGGTGTCGGTCAGATCCCGGACTTTTACGTAGAGGGATACAGGATCCTCATTTACATACTCCGTGATGTCTAAGGAAAAAGGAAGGTAGCCGCCACTGTGGATGCCAAGCTGCTTTGTGCCGAGGAAAACGGTTGCCTCCTGATCTACCGCGTCAAAATGCAGAATGCAGTGCATGTTTTCCTCTTTTTGGGAAAGCTCTTCCGTGGAAAAAGAAAGTTCCCGGTGGTACCACAGGTACTCCGTGGGCTCCAGTCGTCTGTGAACTCTGGAAAGCAGGGCTTCCGGAGAAAAAGGAACCCGGATGATACCCTGAGCGGTAAAATGTGCAGGATCCTCCGAGGAACTGCTCCCATCTGCGGGCACAAAGGCATATTCCCAAAGACCGTTCAGCATATGATAATCTGTACGTCTCATCTGCGGCCGGGGATATTCGGACAGGATATCATCATAAGAACCGGATCGCATCAGTAATTCCCCCCAGGGAGTATAGAGGGGATGCAGGGTATCCTCCGGGTGTGCCTGATTCAGATTCGCAGCAGCATCTTTTAAGTTCATGCGAAAACCTTCTTTCCTAAAATAGATTATTTATAGTATACTACATTTGGAAGTATAGCACATGAAAAATGATACGATTCTTTGAGAAAAAAGTTTAGATAAGCCATCCAGAGAATTAATTCTGAAAAAATGAGGTAGTACAGATGAATATATTGACTGTTGACAATATTACCAAAAGTTATGGAGTACGCAAGATTTTTGACGGAGCCTCCTTTTTCCTACAGGAAGGGGAAAAGGCCGGAATCATTGGTATTAACGGAACCGGCAAATCTACACTATTAAAAATAATTGCCGGGCTGGAAGAGACTGATGACGGTACCGTGATCAAGGCAAATCACTGTCTGGTGCGTTATCTGCCGCAGAATCCGGAGTTCGCACCGGAAGAGACCGTACTGGAAGCGGTGCTGCGGGGCAACCGCGTGGAGGAAAACGCAGGAACCATCGAGGCGGATGCCAAAAGCATGCTGACAAAACTGGGTGTTACGGAATTTGACCAGCCCTGCGGGCAGTTGTCCGGCGGACAGCGCAAGCGTCTGGCACTGGTATCGGTACTATTGTCCCCGGCGGAGATCCTGTTATTGGACGAGCCTACCAACCATCTGGACAATTCCATGTCCGACTGGCTGGAGGAGCAGCTGCGCCGCAGAAAAGGTGCCATGATCATGGTCACTCACGACCGGTATTTCCTGGACAGCGTCACTGACCGGATCCTGGAGCTGGACAAGGGGAAGATCTATTCTTATGATGCCAACTATTCCGGCTATCTGGAACTGAAAATGCAGCGGGAAGAGATGGCGCAGGCCAGTGAGAAAAAGCGTCTGAACATTTTACGGAATGAGCTTGCCTGGGTGCAGCGCGGTGCCAGAGCCCGCTCCACGAAGCAGAAGGCGAGATTACAGCGTTTTGAGGAACTGAAAAATGTGAAAGGTCCTGTGACAGACGGTAAGGTAGAGCTGGCTTCCGCAGCATCAAGACTGGGACGGACCACCGTGGAGATCGAGAATGTGTCCAAGAGTTATGGGGATAAAGTCCTGATCCGCGATTTTACTTATCTGTTCGGCAAGGATGACCGGGTAGGATTCATCGGACCCAACGGAAGCGGCAAGACTACATTAATGAAAATGATTCTGGGTGAAGTGGCTCCGGACAGCGGACACATCGAGATCGGACAGACCGTGAAGCTGGGATATTATGCCCAGGAGATCGACGACACTATGATGCATCCGGAGCAGAGAGTCATTGATTACATCCGGGATGTGGCAGAATATATCATCACGGAGGATGGGCAGATCACGGCAGCGAGAATGTTGGAGAGGTTTCTTTTTTCCGGGGAGGACCAGTACGGACAGCTGGGAAAACTGTCCGGTGGAGAGCGGCGCAGACTGCAGTTATGCAAAGTCCTGATGGGGGCACCGAATGTTTTGATCCTGGATGTAAACTATAGCCCCCTTTTTAAGTGTGCATAGAGTGTATTGAGTAACAAAATAGGCAAGAAAGGTACAGTATACACAAAGATGTTATGTGATTGTGTATGCTGTACGAGAAATTATAACTGAAAGAGGCAATAGCATGAATCTGATCAACATAGAAAAACTGACTAAGTCCTATACCGAAAGAAAGTTATTTGAAGATGCTTCTTTTTCTCTTCAGGAGGGAGAAAAGGTTGGTGTTATCGGTATCAATGGAACAGGCAAGACCACGTTACTGCGGATGATTATGGGAACAGAAGAAGCAGAGGAAGGAAACATCACGGTAGCCAATCATGTGGTAATGCGTTATCTTCCACAGCACCCGGAATTTTCACCTGAGAAAAGCAGTTTGGAATGTGTATTGGAAGGAAATGTGACCGAGGAAAACAGGTGGTCTATAGAAAGCGATGCCAAGGCAATGATGACTAGACTTGGGATTAAAGATTATTCGCAGCCTGTCGGACAATTGTCTGGCGGACAGAGAAAACGTCTTGCGTTGATTTCAGTGCTTTTATCTCCTGCGGATATTCTGCTTTTGGATGAGCCGACCAACCATTTAGATAATGATATGGCGGACTGGCTGGAGGATTATCTGAAAAAGTGGAGAGGTGCCTTGATTATGGTTACCCATGACAGATACTTTCTTGACAGCGTATGTAATCGAATTGTGGAGATTGATAAAGGGAAAATTTATAGCTATCAGACAAATTATTCGGGATTTCTGGAACTGAAAACACAGCGCCAGGAGATGGAGGTTGCAAGTGAGCGAAAACGTCAGTCAATCCTGCGAGTGGAACTGGAATGGATACGCAGAGGAGCCAGAGCACGTTCCACCAAACAAAAAGCACATATTCAGCGTTATGAGGAACTGAGGGATAAACAGGCTCCGGTACAGGATTCACAGGTGGAATTGAGTTCTATTTCTACAAGATTGGGAAAAACTACCGTAGAGCTGGATCATATCTGCAAGTCCTATGGAGGGAAAAAATTGATTGATGATTTTTCCTATAATTTTTTGAAAGGGGACAGAGTAGGATTTATTGGCCCTAATGGATGCGGAAAATCGACACTGATGAAAATGATTGCAGGAATTATTTCTCCGGATTCTGGAAAAGTTATTATTGGTCAGACAGTCAAAATGGGATATTATGCGCAGGAGATCGCCTCAGAGAAACCCACAGATGAAACAGAAATAGATCTGTCTTATATGGATCCGAACCAGAGAGTGATTGATTATGTGAAGGATACAGCAGAATACATCCAGACAGTAGACGGGCTGATGTCTGCATCAGTGATGCTGGATCGATTCTTGTTCCCACCAGAAAAGCAGTACAGCCTGATTGGAAAACTATCCGGTGGTGAGAAGAAAAGATTGAACTTACTTCGAGTGCTGGCATCGAGCCCTAACCTGCTCATTCTCGATGAACCGACCAACAATCTGGATATCGCTACGCTGACCATACTGGAGGATTACTTGGATCGCTATGAAGGAATTGTCGTTACGGTATCTCATGACCGATACTTCCTGGATAGAACGATGAGACGCATCTTTGCTTTTGAGGGCGATGGAAAAATCAGACAGTACGAAGGCGGCTATACCGATTATGCCTTAAAAAAACAGGCAGAGAGGGAAGCCGAAGAAACAGAAACACCCAAGAAAGCGGAAACGGCAACCGGAGCAACACAAAAGGGACAGCGTACCCGCGGCCCCCAGAAGTTAAAGTTTACTTATCAGGAACAGAAAGACTATGAAACTATAGAAGCGGACATTGCTGCGCTGGAAGGGAAAGTAGAAAAGCTTGATAAGGAAATGGAGACAGCATCGACGGATTTTGTAAAATTGAATCAATTGGTAACAGAAAAAGAAACAACAGAAAAGCTGTTGGAAGAGAAAATGGATCGGTGGATGTATCTGGAAGATCTTGCGACAAGGATTACGGAGCAATAAAAATAGTTTGAAAAAGTGACCTCATGGGGTCACTTTTTTAGTGCCTGCAAATCTAGAAGGTGATAAATGGAGTCTTAGTATAAGGACATATAAAGACGAGGGGCAGAGATGATATAGGAAAGGAATTGCATGAAACGAAGAAAAGGGTACCAGGTAGAATATTAGGGAAAAAAATATGACTCATTAAGTGAACTTAGTAAAGACTTAGAACTACCATATTCTCCGCTTATGCATAAATATTATCGAACGAAAGATGTAGATAAGGCCGTGAAAATAGCACAGAGGGCAAAGGAAGCAGAAACTTATGTCGTATGGGGAAGAAAATATAAGAGTGTCTCAATGATTGCAAATGAGTATGGAATTAAACGATCAACTATTTTCAAAAAAATGGAGCAGGGAAACACGTTAGAAGAGGCTCTCACAGAAATACTTAAAAAAGAAGTTATTTTTTTTCAAGGAAAAAAATTTCACGGATTGACGGAGCTTAGCTGTTATTATGGTCAGGATGTGTCATTGGTATGGGAGAGATTAGCATATGGAATGAATTTGGAAGAAGCATTGTTCAGCCCGATCAGGAGAAGGAATAAGCCTCAATGCAAAATAGAGTATCACGGAATAACATATGAAAGTAAAAGAGATTTCTCGCGGAAAAAGAAAATAAGTGTTGGCTGCATTCATGAAATGATGGTCAATAATAACGTAGACTTTGAAACTGCTGCAGACATTTTACTGGAGGTAAAAGAGAAAGCGGGGATACCGGCGGACCGTATGATAAGTCGAATTCCTATGTGTATTATCCGGGGAAAGGAGTATAAAAGTATTGCTGAACTGGCATCTGAATTAAAAATTACAACAAGGGCCATTAGTACCTACAAAGCAAGAAATGGATGTGCCGGAATTTTGGAAGCATTAGCTCGAATGCAGAAGGAGAAACGAGAAAAACATATTATAAACGGGAAAGCAATTTCCTATGAGGAAATGAGTAAGATGGGATACTCTAAGTACAAATGTGGGAAAGTTCCCAAACAAGAGTTTCCTTTATACCCGCAGCTTATAGGATATGATTTTGCCACAGATTGTATAGATGTTGCTCAAATCTACGCGGAGGTAAAAGCAGAAAAGCTGGAACAGGTGAGGGGAATGATCATGGAAATATAGAGAAGCATTTTTATAGAACAGGGAAGACAATTATGAGACAGGAGGAGAGGAATGAAAATTACAATATTAATCGGAGGACATAGAAGTATTGAACTTCCGCTGTCAGATGAAGAACTAAATTTTCAAATGAGACAGATGGGCATTAGAGAAACGATACCTAAGGGCAAACTTGTGAAAGTGTCAGAGAAGGATAATCCCTTACAAAAACTGGAAGGACAGTTTCTGAATATGGATGAGGTAAATTTCTTTGCCAGGAGAATGGAGCATCTGACAGAATATGAAAGAAAGGTTTTGGAGGCTTATGCCAATAACTGTGGTGTGAGTACAATGAAGGATTTGATCAATCTGACATTTAGTATGAAAGGCCTTTCTCTGCTCACAGATTTTTCAGATGCCAGTCAGGTGGGAGTACGTCTTTATACGGACGAGTTTTCAGAAATACCAGAAGAGCAGATGGATTTCACAGAGTTTGCAAAAAACGCCTTAAAGGAGAGCAATGTGAAAGTACTACCTTATGGAGTGTTGGTAGATCATGGATTTGAATTGTTGGAAGTATATAATGGAAAGACATTCCCGAAATTTATTGTATCAGAGGAGACGGTGGCAGTTGTCGAGGTACAGAATACTACTGGGGATAGAGAATATCTGTATCTGCCTACGGATATCTGTTCCATGGATAAAGTAAAAGAAAGGCTGCAGGTGAGGGAATATCGGGAGCTTAAAGTGACGGAAGTGGAAAATCTGCGTTTACCTGACACTCTTGTGCCGATACCGGAGGATATAAATGAGGTTCAGCAGTTAACCTTGTTTAATGAAATGTGTCGAAAAGTCAGGAGATTTCAAGAAGCAGAACTGAAGCAGCTTGCGGCGGCCGTGCAGTTTACTGGTTTATTCAATTCCTCTAATGTTGCTTATATTGCGACGCATCTTAACGAGTTTGAAATTAATCCTACGGTACATAACGATGAAGAATATGGAAAGTATTTAATAACGGAATCGGGATTGTTTGAAGTGGATGAGTTGTTGCTGCCGCATATTAATTATGCAGCCTTTGGAGCGGATAAAAAAGCGGGGACATTTGAAGTAAGCGGTTATGTAGATGATGGATTTGTAGGGGTAACCAGACCGATAGAAGAGTATAGTCAGTACAAGGGAGAATTTGCGGATCCATTGGAAATTACGGAGGAGGGCTTGGAAAAATTCTGTCTGTTTAGTCCATTGATTGCAAATCTGAACATGAGAGGAATAGCTGAAGGAGAACTGTACGGCAGTGATCTTGTACAGTATTTAGAAATAATAGAGGAGGCAATTGAAAGAGAAAGGTGTGAGGGGGAAGAAGCAAGAGGTCTTATGCACTATTTCGATGAAAGCAGGGAAGTGGCAGCAAAAGTAGTATCGGCACATCCAAAGGTAGCTGATGTGGATGGTGAACTGTATGGTGTGCTGGAATGTAAAATCAGGGATCCTTTAACGGAAGAAGAAATCAAGATATTGAAAGACTTTTGGACAGGACAGATGAGTGATGGATGGGGAGAAGGATTTGAACAGCAACCACTTACAGTAGAAGATGGGGAAATCTATATCAGCTTTTGGAGCAGAAAAAGTTTTTGGAGTGTCATGACAGAGAGAGAACTTATAGGGGAACAACAGGTACAGAATACGGAAACACAGATGCATATATAAAGCGGCGCTTATTAAAAAATAGGCGCTGCTTTTTTATGAAAAATAAAGGAGGATAATATTTTTATGGCAGGATTGTTTTGTAACAGCCCGGAACTGCAAAGACTGGAGAAACAGATGCGGCAGCCCCCTGGATATCGGGCGAGGGGACATGGCAGCATAGAAGACATGAGTGAGTGGAAGGAGATGGGAGCTTACTCTGAAATCGTGGATTATGTTATTGACCGTATGCACTTGGAATATTTGAAAACAAGAATCAGTGAGATCTTCGATCAGACAGAGGATGAACTCTTTTTCTATGACAGTGACCACAAAAAAAGATTCTATTTATTATGGTCGGGATCGAAAGAGAATACGCTGTCCAGGTTACCGAACTATGCAGCTACTGTTTTTTTACTTTCTGCGGATGAAAAACTGTGGGAAAAAACACGCAGGCAGATGTCAGATACCGGAATCTATTTTAATCAGGTTCGGTTGGGAAGTGTTACTCTGGAACAATATATTCTGTTCCATGCGGCAAAAGACGCTTATCACGGGACAAAGCATATCCGCCTGTCGGAATTGACAGACAGAGAACTGGTACCGGATGAGATATTGAGACTTATTGTAAATGCTTTTGTGATAGAAAGATATGGCATGGATATTGTGGAACAGAAAATGTGTGAAGAAATCCTGGAAGAACGGAATTACACAGTACTTGCGCAGAGCTAATAATGTCACAGTAGAAGAAAATACAAGGAGGAAGCAGTGTTAAGCAAAGCAGAAGTAGATGAAATTAAAAGAATGTATCCGCAGGGGATGAAAATCCGCTTGATTGAGATGCAGGGGGAACCTCAGATGCCGGATGGACTTGAAGGAAAGGTCAAGATGGTAGACGATGCCGGACAGATTCATGTGGCATGGAGTAACGGAAGCAGTCTGGCGCTGAATACACAAAAAGATTATTTCGAGGCTGTTATTACGCAGGAATATTTAGATCAGAGACGTAGAGAAGCCATGGAGGAAAAACAGAATTCCAGAGAAAACCCCGAGGAAAGTGGCTCGGAAATAACCCAGAATATGATGTGATACAGGGAAGGAGCAAAGCTTGAACAGTATAATCAGTTGGGTCGGCGGGAAAAAGGCATTGCGGGATCTGATTTATCTGCGAATGCCGCCGCAATATGACCGCTACATAGAAGTGTTTGGTGGTGGAGGCTGGGTATTATTCGGAAAGCCACCGGATAAATGTATGGAGGTTTACAATGATTTCAATTCGAATCTTGCAAATCTCTTTTATTGTGTCAGGGAGAGACCTATGGCTCTCATTAAAGAGCTGTCTTTTTTACCGTTGAATTCCAGGGATGAGTTTGTAACGCTACGGAAGTTTTTGACAATGGAGGAATTTAAGAGTGAACATCTTTCGGAAGAACTGGAGATCGCCACGCATTTCTTAAAAGAACCGGAGGCGGCAGAGATCCGTGACATTCTTATGGAGCGGGCGGCGTTGGGAGATGTGAAGAGAGCAGCGGCATTTTATAAAATTATCCGCTACAGTTACGGAAGCGGATGCACCTCTTATGGATGCCAGCCTTTTGACATCCGCAAGACATTCACAATTATATGGGAAGCAAACCGGAGATTGAAAGATACCGTAATAGAGAATAAGGATTTTGAGGCACTCATCTGTCAATATGACAGACCGAATGCCTTTTTTTATTGTGATCCTCCCTATTATGAGACAGAGGGACATTACGAAGTGGTGTTCCGCAAGGAAGACCATGTAAGACTCCGCGATACTTTAAAAGGAATTCAGGGGAAATTCATGGTTTCTTACAATGACTGTGAATATATCAGGGAATTATATCGGGACTTTCAGATCGAAGCTGTAACCAGAATTAATAATATGGCACAGAGGTATGACAGTGGTAGTGAATTCCCGGAGGTGCTGATCGCTAATTATGACATGGGAGAGCGTAAGAAAAATCAGCCTAGGCAGATCAGTTTATTTGAAATGGGTGCAGAGGAAACTTCGATTTTATGGAGAGGAAAGGAGAAAGAATGCTCCAGTTAGTGGAAATGGAAGGAAGAGTGACAGAGAACGGGTGTATAGAGATTCCTATGACGGTACTGGATCAGACAGGGATCTGCACCGGTGATGCGATAAAACTGATTTACATGGCAGAGGAGGAAGAAGTTAAGAGTGCGTCAAAAGAATTTCTGGTTGTGAGAAATGATCAGGATGTAGTGGAGGAACTGGCAAGGGAGCAGCGTGTGTCACTACAGATCCCGGAAGAACTGTTACAGGATGCAGGAATTTCGATGGATGCAGATCTTGACATTGTGTGCCAGAACGGCCGGATTGTCATTTTTTCATCGGAACTTTTGAAAGAGACGGAGATCCCGGAAGAAGTTATGGAAATCTGTAATGAACTGGGAATCTCAGAAGACAAGGTAAAGATCATATTGAATACTACGGAAGGGGGATCGGATGAAAAAACAGGTACATAAGCTGTTGGATGAAAAAGGACGAATTCTGATTCCGAAGGAATTTCGTCAGATGACAGAAATGGAATGTGGAGACATTGTAAAGCTGTCTGTGAGTGGCGGAAAAATTATATTATCCAAAGTAGATATTGTAGAAATGGGAAGTCAGGATCCGGAGACCATGGAAGCCTATGTGAATGCCGCAGTAAAGCAGTTGAACCCTGCAAAGCAGGTGGCACTTGCTGCAAGGATTTTGAAATTCGCACAACAGGAAACGTAGAGCAGGAATATTTTTCCAAACAGCGTGGTGGGGAGGACAGATGAAGAGAATAGATATTGTGAATGGAATCCTGTATTACTATGGAAATCCGGCTGGCTGTGTCAGTGGCGAAACTGCTATCCTCGATACCATGTTTCAGAAAGAGGAGCTGATACGTTTTTTAACAGAAAAAGGGATAGAGAATCCGGTATTCCGTGGCGGCGTATATGATCAACTATCGGAAGATAGTGGTATAGAAAAAACGATAACTATCGACAGAAAAGAGTCAAAAAAATTCAGGATCTATCAACTGGGACAGAAGAGTCCTGTTACGATGCGGTTTATCAGTCTGGCAGAGCGAAGGAAAAGAGGGTATGACAGACCGCATCGAGGGGAATATGTTCTGGTTCATGAAGAGGAGATCGAAAAATTCAATCTGGAAGAAGTCTGGGAGAAATATGGACAGGCGGTTCCCGAAAACTTTGAGGGACATGCCTTGGCTATCTCGGACGTTATAGAGTTTGCGGATGGTGATGCCAACCGCTTTTTCTATATAGACGCTGCCGGATATGAAGAAATTCAATTCTGATAAGGAGGAAGATTATGCCCAGAGAAAAGGCATCCCAACCAGGGGGAGAAAGCACAGAGAAAAGAGAACAGCCCAGTGAAGCACACAAGGAGGCAGCGCCGATGCAGCTTGAGGTGCGTATCCATTCGATCCGACCGAGTGACAGCATCAAGGGAACGGCATCTGTGAATATCAATGGAGCATTTGCTGTTCGGGGAATCAAGATCATCGAAGGAAGCAATGGGCTGTTTGTATCCATGCCAAGCTATAAGGCCGGTAATGAATACAAGGATATTTGTTTCCCCATCACGCAGGAGTGCAGAAAGCAGCTTCATGATGCAGTAATAGGTGCTTACGAGCAGGCAATCACACAGGGACAGGACACAGTATTATGCTTGGTGAGGATGCGGGAAGTGGCGGCAAAGAAAAGATTATTTGTGTATTAGAAAAGCTGGAACCAAAACAAACGAGTAAGATTCAGGATATACTTAAAATTTTATCCGAATTGTGTGAAGTAATATAAATTCAGTTAATAAATAGCATTGTTTAGTAAAAAAGGAAATATTGTCCTCTGCTTTGCAGGATAATGTGAAAAACATTAGTGAGGTGGAGGGTTTTATGAAATTTTGTAGAAGAATGTCTTTTTGGTGGACAAATAGTATTTTTTGCTCACGATATATAGGATTGAATAGTTTAATAAAAACAGAAAAGTATACCCTTCCGAAAGTGATTTTGGAGGGGTTTTTGATATTTATCCAAAGTAAGACACCATATATACAATCATTACGTTTTTAGTATACATCCGGAGTAATGGATTGTGTTTTTAGTTGGAGTCTTCTGTGGTATACATAGAGGCAGAGATCCGCCATGTGTTCTTCACTTCAAGAATTTTAGGAATGGAGAATACAAAATGTCAAAATGTATAAAGATTAGAATAAAGGATTTCTACAAAGATGCAGTCGGCGAAACTGAATATACATATGTCACCGAGGAGGTCTATGAAGCTTTGGTTAATACTTTCCGAAAAGAAACTCATGCAGAAGAAATGAGAGATTTACGGCACATAACAGTAAACGGTTATGTGGAAGGAATGACAGAAGATTTAATCAAGGAAACAGGGATCTCTCTGGAGGATATGGTAATCAGGCAGATTGAAATAGAGATTTTACAAAAAGCGATGCAGTCACTCACGGAAGTACAAAAAGAGCGACTGCATCTTTATTTTTTTAAGGGAATGACAACTAGAGAAATTGCTGATAAACTGGGTGTTTCTCAAAATGTTGTTTGGAAGTCTATCCGGGGATCTATAAATACTTTAAAAAAATTTTTTGAGTAGAGGGGTGTCAAACGCCGATTTTGTGTGAGTACCTTATGAGAGGTGCTTTATCGGACGGATGGTCTCTTCCGAAAATCTTCTCATGATACGCACATTGACAAATGCCGGAGAAGAGTTTTTACACTTGCTTCGAGAGCAACACAGAATTACACCGTGCTTTGCCAGCCATACCCAGCAATCCAGATACATTAGCCATTTCTTGAGCCGTAAACGGGGCGCGAAGATACTCCTGCATTTGTATGCCAAATGTAAAAAAGATTGCATCTAAGGAGTTGAGCGAGACAACCGAGGATACAGCCGGTCTGTGGTAGACAGGTGCGAAGAAAGAAATGGTCTATAATGATACTCCTTGAGATTAGCCAGCACGCAGTGGTGGAGGTGAGATTCCTGTGATGTCTGTCTGCCTTTTACGGTAGGAACCGCAGACAGTCTGGATTGACTGCCCAGCAAATGCCTTGATGTTTATTCTTTCTGTCTTTGCGGCATTTCGGTTCCGGGGAGTAGTGTCGAATAGGAACCAGAGTATTAAAAGTGAAGGATTATGGCAGTAAGACTTAATAACAGAATTCATGCGGCGGAGGGAGACTTCCGCCGTATTCTTGTGGTATTAAGGTTACCCAAAGGACAAAACGGAGGAAAGCAGAAAATGAAAAAAGAAGATCGGGAAATGATTGAGAAAATCATGGCAACAGAAAAAGTGGGGTATGCGTATGTGTACCCGATGGACGGTGATATTGAAACGTGTAGCAGTCTCATTGAGGAATTATCGGAGTGGAGTAGACATGTAGAAGAGCAGCAGATGATGGGAATGTAAAGGCATGATAGGAGAATAATTAGCTGGATATAATTACCGGTATGTGGTAGTGTATGGAGTAGAAAAGCCCGAAATACAAGGAGAACGGATCGTGAAACAATATGCGGTAAAGGCGCTGACGGAAGGTAGACATAAGCTGTTCTACATACAGGATAACGAAAGCTATGAAATAGTTTTACATCCCAGTAAGTATCTGAAATACAAAATAGATACGAACTGTTCTCCCAACACGGTGAGAAGAATTGCCTTTGCATTGAGCTATTATATGGAATATCTCAGTCAGCAGGAACTGGAACTGATTGAGGTAGGAGAACTGGGGTATGAGGAGCAAAATAGACACTTTGTACAATTTTTGTATTGGCTGTTAGAAGGCAGACATTTAGAAAAACATAGGAAACAAAGCACTGGAAAAGGAACCTGCAACGCATATTTAAAAAGTGTGTTGCAACGGTGTACAAAGGGAACATAATAAAAAACTTAATAATGGACTGCCAATC
>ERZ779852.854-NODE-854-length-31285-cov-3.296990_pt1 | contig 31285 bp, 29 predicted proteins | sample MGYA00511559_ERZ779852 | MGnify/ENA primary metagenome ERZ779852 (study PRJEB29588, sample SAMEA2157977) | human gut metagenome | biome: human gut; feature: human-associated habitat; material: faeces | place: Denmark | collected 2008/2010 ...
TTGCAGGGCTGCCGGAGATTGTGGAGCCGACGCAGGGCCAGATCAACGCGGACGAAGCGGACATGCCCGCCGGGCTGGAATGGGCCACGACGGAATACCTGTATGATCTCACGCAGGAATACTACCAGGTCATTTCCGAAACCACGACGAGCTCTGGCGGCGCTTCTTCTACAACAGCCTATGCCTATGGCTTAGAGCGCATTGCGGCATTCACGTCGGACAGCAGGACCAGCTACGTCTATGACGGGCGCGGGTCTGTGGCGCAGGCAATCACCATGCCGGTTGCCGGTGAGGCTGTGTCCTCTGCCCTGCCGGATGTCAGCGTGCAGGTGCAGTCCTTCTCCTATACCGCCTTTGGCGAACAGATGGGTAACGTGAAGGTCAGCGGCTTTAGCTACAACGCGGAAGCCTATGACGCAGCCACCGGCATGCTGAATCTGCGCGCAAGGCAGTATGAGCCGGCATTGAACAGGTTCAGCCAGAAGGATATTTATCCTCCCAATCTGCTCATCACCTATTCCTTCAATGCATATCTGTTCACTTTTAATAGTCCGATTAGCTTTGTCGATGCGGACGGATTACAGGCAAGCAGCCTGCGTAATGTGTTGTCTTCCATTGGCAACACCGTGAAGAAAGCGGCCAGCGCTATTGGCAATGGCATCAAAAAAGTTGCTAGTGCCTTAGTAGGAGAGACCGTTGTCAATACTGTGATTTCAAAGGTGAAAAGCGTTGCAAAGGCTGTAAAAAATGTCGTCAAGCCTGTTGTGGATGTGGCAACCTCAGCATGGCAAAAGGCAAAAGAATGCCTTGCCGAAGCACAAGAGGAAATCCGTGCACTTGAAGAAACTCGACCGGTTTCCGAAGCTGAAAAGAATGAAATCATTCGAAGAGCCTGTGCTAAGTTTTTAGGACTTGATGATACCACAAGCAGTGCAAGTATTCAGACCACCGAACAGATGTATACTGTTGAGGGAGGAATGGTCCTACATACTACGAAAAATCCTTATGGCCGTATTGTTTTACCTCCTGGAACCTATACACAGGCGGAGATCGTTTCCTTCATTATGGAATACGGTGATTCCGTCATGATTCGTGATGTCATGGATCTGATTGCAAAGGGTTCTGCAACAGCCACCTTCCCTGATGGCAGCACTGTTACTATAACGGCGCAAGAAGGGCTACAAAACCTTATCAACGCCAATCGAGAACAGGCCACGCTGGAAGCTTGGGAGCCTTCTTTCTGGCAGCAGGCAGGAATGGTGGTTGGTCAGGCTTTCGATCAGGCTATAAAGGGGGATTATGCTGAAGAAACTACGCCAGTTGGAACGTTGGCACAAATCGGCGTTGGCTTCATTCCTGTAGCCGACACGATAACAGATATCCGTGATTTTACTTATAGCGCACAACAATTCTGGTATAAACCTTCCTGGGGAAACGCCGGATGGGTTGCGGTTGATCTGATTGGATTTATTCCTGTTCTGGGATCATTAAAGCCCGTTTTTAAGCACGGAGATGAATTTATTGACGCTACGGGTACCGTAATCAAAAACGTCGACAATATGGTCGACGCAACCGGAACCGTTATCCGCAAAGCCGATGATGTGGCCGATGTCGCTACCGATATTGCAAAACATGGCGATGATTTTGTACAATCTTTGCCCCGCTCGAAAAAACTTCGCAGAAACCTTGAATTAGCAGGGGTCGAAGTCCCAGATTATCCAAATGCGGCACATCATATTGTTGCTGGTTCTGCTCCTGGGGCTGAAAATGCACGAGAAATCCTTACCAAATTTGGCATCGATATTAATGATTCGTCAAATGGTGTTTTCTTGCCCACCCAAAGGAATGTTGTTAATTCTGCATATCACCCCAGTCTGCATTCGACAGAATACTATGAAAAGGTTGATGACATGCTTAGCGCAGCAACCAATCGTGAAGAAGCAATAGAAATTCTGCATGAAATAGCTGATCAACTTGCGGAAGGAACTTTCTTTAATTAATATAGGAGAAGGAATATATATGAATATCTGGACATTAGAGCATGAAAAGCAAGAACATATAATGTTTTATACAATAGAAAAGTGGGATATAGCATATACGCTATCTTTTGATGGAAGTAAAAAAGCTGATTCTTGGAACAAGCCTCAAATTTACTCCGATTATCATCCGGAATCACATCCATATGTTGATTACCCTGGTTTTGTTTATCATACGGCTGTGTGCATTTTTAGTAAAAAGGCTACCGATGTTCTGCTTCCTGTTATCAGAAATGATGTAGAAGTGCTCCCAGTCATTTCTACAGAAGGATCCTACTGTGCAATTAATGTAACGAATGTAGGAGATTATATTGACTATGAACATACGAAAGCGAAATTGTTCAAATCCAGCGGACGAATTATGAGCTTTTTAGCACTTGCTTTTCAACAGGATGCAATAAAGAATACAAACATTTTTCGTTTGCCTGTTGGCCCGAAGAAGTATTACGTATCAGATTCATTTAGAAATGCTGTTTTGAACAACGATTTGTCGGGGTTTCGATTCGATCTTGTCTGGTCTAGTAATTTTTGACTATATTGAAAATGGTTGATCATTTACGACCCAATATTGATTTGTTTTTGGCCTGCTGGAAAAGGTGACGTATGCCAACGGGGCAAGCCAGAGCGACAAGAATGGCAATCTGCTCACTGAAACCGACGCGCTGGGCAACAAGGTGCAGTATGCCTACACGCCGGAAGGGTGGCTGGAAAGCATCACCAGGGCAGACGGAACCGTGCTCACATTTGAATATGACAAAACCGGCAGCCTGCTCGTCCAAAACGTGGGCGACGGCCAGACGGTGGAAAGCAGCTACAACGAAATCGGCATGGTGACGGAGGTTTCCAGTGCCGAGGGAACGATTGTTTACCAGTACAACGGGCAGGGATATCTGGTTTCCGTGACGAATGTGAACGGTGACGTCGTTTCCTATACCTACGATGCGTACGGCAACAAGACCTCCATGACCTACCCCGACGGCCGCACGGTGAGCTACACCTACGACCGCATGAACCGGATGACCAGCGTCACGGGGCTGGATGGGGACGTGACCCGCTACGCCTACGACGCGGCGGGGCGGCGCATTGAAACCGCGTCCAGCACCTTGACAACTTCATACCGCTATGACAGCGTAGGCAATCTGCTCACGCAGGCGACCAGCGGCGCGAGCGAGATTGCGTTCAGCTACAGCTACAACAAGAACGGCTACATCACGGGAGAGGTGCGCACAGAGGGCGGCAAGACCACGGAGAGCACCTATGCCTATGACGCGCTGGGGCAGCTGACCAGCTTCCTGCAAAGCACGGGCTACGAGGAGCAGTATGCCTACGACAAGGCCGGAAACATGACCGAAAAGGTGCTGACCGGCACGGACGGCATAGAAACTGCGTTGAAGATGAGCTACAACAAGGGTAACCAGCTGACGACCATGGTCAACGGGAAAGATAAGATTGCTTATACCTACGACAAGAATGGCAGCATGGTTACGAAGGTGCTGACCAGTCAGGCTTATGGCAAGCTGACGGACGCCTACGCCTACAACGCCCTTGACCAGCTTACGGAATATGTAGGTTACGACGGCTACAAACAGGAATTCACCTACGACGCCAACGGCATGCGGCTTAGCAAGAGCGAGGTCGGCAACGGAAACCGCTCTACGCTGGAAGAATTGCTTCGCGGGAACATTGCAGGGCTGCCGGAGATTGTGGAGCCGACGCAGGGCCAGATCAACGCGGACGAGGCGGACATGCCTACCGAGCTGGAGTGGGCCACGACGGAATACCTGTATGATCTCACGCAGGAATACTACCAGGTGATTTCTGAGACCAGCACAAGCAAGAACGGCAGCACGACCACCGCCTACGCCTATGGCTTTGAACGCATAGCGGCCTACACGGCGAACAGCAAAACCAGCTACGTCTATGACGGACGAGGGTCGGTGGCGCAGGCGGTGACTGCGCCTGTTGCGGGTGAAAAGGTATCCTCTGCCCTGCCGGATGTTACTGTGAAGGTGCAGTCTTTCTCGTATACCGCTTTCGGAGAGCAGATGAGCACGCAGAAGGTGAGCGGCTTTGCCTATAACGCCGAAGCCTACGATGCGGTGACGGACATGATTAACCTGAGAGCCAGACAGTATGAGCCGACGATTGGGAGGTTTGAGCAGAAGGATCCGGGGAAAAAATCATCTAATGAAATGTTGTATTGTGATAATTCTCCTATTCGATTTGCAGACTTTGATGGATATGAAATAGTTGTTATCTCTGGCAATGTGTTTAAAACACCACCAACGGAAGGTGAACGAGAAATAAAATATGGTGATTATAACTTCATATCGTCTGCGCTTGGGGAAATACGTGATGATCTGATAGCATTTCCAGAAGAAAATATTGGATGGCTTATAGCTGATGATGGATGGATAGAAGGAGTTGATAAACCTAATTTTGAAGAGGCAGCAAGAGAATTGGGAGGAGAACGTATAAAAATAACATACCTAAAAAGTGCTGAATCCTGTACTTTGTATGTCAATAGTCCATCAAGAGAAGTTGATAAAATAACAAAGATGGCAGTGTTTTCTCATGGAATTGTAAATGAGGGCGGTACAATAAAATTAGGCTATTCGACACATAATAATGAACTTGATATTGACAAAGATGTAATAAAAAAATGGAATAGAAGTGCATTTAGGTCAAACGCGGAAGTGTATCTCCAATCTTGTAACCTTGGTAATAGCGGACAAAGTCTTGCTAAAGTGATGTCTGATAGTTTAAATGTAATAGTATATGCTTATGCAGGAAAATCAGATTACAGTTATATAGATTATCCGCCAACGAGAAAAATTTTAAATAGAACTACACTGGAACTTGTAGATGCGCCAGTTGTTAAGGAAATGAATAAACTAAGAGAAGCTAATAAGGATAAAGGGTTTATTCCGACAGGGTCTTTTTGGCCTCCACAGGCAGCCGGATTTAGTACAAAAGGCGCTTAAGTGCGTGGCTGAGTTGCAAATAGATCCACATCTCTTCTTAAAGGTTCTCAGCTATTAAGAACTGAAAAAGATAAAATATTCCTTGACAAAATTCTTTCCATAATCACATTGTCTTTTGCGCGACTGCGCTGGATTGCACACGCAAATTCAGAGACATCCTGCGTTCCGGCAAGGTGCTGGCTGAGCTAAGCGACCAGATTTGTGAGGAGCATCAGCTCTCCGTCATCCGGGAACCGGAAAACCAAACGGTCGCCTATGGCAAATGGCTTGGTGAGAACGCCAAAGCATCCCAACGAGACATGCTGCGGATGACGATTGACGCCGCGCTTCGGATGCAGCCGGATAGCTTTGATGCGCTGATGCAGCTGCTGGAGGAGGCGGGCTGCCGGGTCAAGCGCGGCGCGCAGATCAGCATCAAGCTGCCCGGCGCAAAGCGCTTTATCCGGTTGGATACGGTTGGCGCAGAATACACGGAAGAAGCATTGCGCATGTCGCTTGCCGGAAGGCATGTGCATATCCCCAAGCACTCCAGAAGCCAGATGACGAAAAGCCAGGTCGAGTGCCTGATTGACATTGAAGCAAAGCTGCGCTCCGGCAAGGGGAAAGGCTATGAACGCTGGGCGGAAAGACACAACACCGAGGCGCTGGCAAGCTCGATGATCTACCTGAAAGAGAATCAAATCAGCTCCTATGCTGAGCTTGAAAGCAGGATTCAGGCCGCGCTCGATGAGCGAAAGGCGCTGAAAAGTAACATCCGCGCAGCACAAGCGCGGATGAAGGAGATCAGCAGGCAGAAGAAAGCCATTCTGGTTTATAGAAGAACGAAGGGGGTCTATGCGAAGTACCGCGAGTTGGGATGGTCGCCGGCGTTCTATCGGGAGCATAAGGTGGACATTGAAGCCCACAAGGAGGCGCAGACCGTATACAGCGCTGCTGATGGCAAACTGCCTATGCTCACTGAGCTGTCAGATGAATACGATCTCCTGCTCAGCCAAAAGAGGGAAACTGGTGAAGAAGTGTCCCAGCTGAACGAAGAACTGAAGAACCTCCGGCACATCAAGTCGAATATGGATACGCTCCTTGACGATGAGGGATATAACGCGGATCTGCATCACCATAACGAGCTAAACACGTCTGAGCGTGATCGGCACGCTGACTCCAAAGACAGATAAACAATGCCCTACGCCTATTTATGCCGAAGAAGCACGACAGGCATAGGGCGTCTTTTCATTTTCAGGCGCGAGCCCAACCGAAGAATGACGCAGACATTCTTTACAATCGCAGAGCTTGCTCTGCATTACGGGGGGATTGGGGGCTGGGCCACCAACAAGCAGCGTGCAAAATGTAAAACATTTGCCCTGCTTGCTACGATTATCTCAAAAAGCGGGCCAGAAACTCAGAAGCCATAAGGCTTTGCGCCCGAATAATTTGACATAATACTCTGACAAAAAAGAAGGATGCGCTGTTGCAACAAATACAAGCTGGGCAGAATTTGAGATAATAATTTGGCCAGTTAATATTGCGGCTTTCCTCTGCCCTATCCTTGCATTTTTCGTGGACTTGGGTCACAATAGGAGCAAACAAGTAAGAGGGGGAATCCTCATGACGATAGAAAAAGTGCTGAATGTGTTCAGCGGATACTTGAAGCAAAATACCGCCGTTGAGGTGGTGGAAACGGCCAGAGGCCACGTTGTAATGATCTGGGACAGCCGGATGAAGGATTGGAGCGATGTCTATCATTGCCCCACCGCCAAAGTACTGATGAACACGCTGCTCAACTGCAAAGAAGTTTTCGACGAGGAATGCTTTACGCGCGGCGAGCGCGATCTGACGGACGATGAACGGGTGCGGGTTGCGCAAATGCGGCAGGAGATGCAGCGCTTGTGTGAGTCAGATGAATGAAGGTTCTAAATGATGACACCATACTCGCTGAGCGTGTGCAGGAGATTTATTCATCATTCGGAGAAGCAGGTGTTTGTCGACCAAATCATACCAAGCTGATGATTAAAAGATCGTTGCAGAACGTCCCTGATCGAATAGCATCCTGCTATAACTTGTTAAAAAATGCCAGTAATGATATAATATGTATGTTTCGGGTTTGAAGGGGGATTTATGATGAAGAAAGCAGTGTATGGGAAATGCCATATCTGCGGAGAGTATGGTGAACTGTCCTTTGAACACATTCCGCCGCAAGCCGCCCTCAATAAGGGGCAAGTGAAGGCTTATTCTGGCGAAGAAATATTGAAGACCTTTCACGGAGAAAGGGCGCGATATCAGAATATGCAGCGTGGTATGGGGAGGTTTTCTCTTTGCAAGAGTTGCAACAACACGACAGGGCAATGGTATGCGGCAACATATTGCCAAGTTGCCAAGGAAGTTGCAAGTAGCCGGAGTAAAGCTGAACAACTGCAGCATGGCGATTGTATTGAATACACATTCAAGAATCTGCCTGCATTGGCATTTGTGAAGCAGGTCATTGCAATGTTTTGTAGCCTTCTTCCGTGGGAAGAAGTTCACCGTTTGGGTTTTGATCAACTCCTGCTGAATAAGGAAAGTAATTTGGTCGATACGCGCCTGTTTGATTTGCGTGTATATTTAGCTTCACCGGATACCGCTCAGCTATTGACATCGCCCTCTGTGGTTCTTTACACATCGAATGAAAATGTAGAAAGCTGCTATGTTACGGACTTATGTGCTTATCCCTTTGGTTTTATCCTGAACTTGTCACCAGAGGTGCCGGTTGAATATGGGACAAGTCTAATGGAATGGTTTAGGTGCGAATATAGTAAAGTATATCGAGCTACTTTGCCTCTTATCTATCTGGAACGGACGAACACAACATTACCGCTGCCTTTGCAATTCAAGCCATTTGTGAGGGAAAGTGAAACAACGAAGATATTCTCCGACCGTCATGAATAGCCATTAGCAACTCCCGGCACAAGCACAATGAACGGAGCAAATGAGGTGGAAGTATGGAAGCGCCGCGTTATGTCAGATGGTTAATCGAAGAAACCAACATAAAGCTGTCGGACGGCACGCATATTCCGTGCTATCGTCTGGAGCATACCAACGATGAGGATGTCCTAAATGAGTGGGCTCTTCATCTGCGGAGGCATTATGAGAGTGATGAATCCCTGAAAGAATCGATTGCTGAAACAGGTTTGTCTGCAACTGAATATCTGCGAGACTATATTTTGCCAGGCACGAAAGATTTAGCTGCTGCTTGCCGCTCCGGAGACTTTACCGAAATTCTGGTTTCCGATCTTCTTGAATTCGTCCATAACTATAAAGTTCCGCGTTGCAAGCAGCAAAATAGAGCTAATAAAGATCGCTCAACGCAAGGAACAGATATTGTTGGATACTATTATGTAAACCCTGATGGAAAGCCCTCAACGAGAGATGAGTTGGTTGCAGCTGAGGTTAAAGGCTTATTATCCTCTGGTTCTTATGAAGTTCTTGAGAAGGCTGCTAAAGATTCTCAGGAAGATGAGTTTCGCTTGGCCACTACTTTAAATTTTTATAGAAAACAACTGAAATGCATTGGCAATCACGAAGAAGCCAAGCGGATTGCACGTTTTCAACAAAAATCGGAAGTACAGTTCCATATTCGCTATTTGGGTGTCGGTGTAGCCAGCATTAGTCAGATAGAAGACGGTCTGATTCCTAACTATAGCAGCGATGATCTGATGCTTAGCACGGGGCATGAGATATTCTTGATTCATGGCAAAAAACTTATGGCGTTGGCACATGATCTGTATGCGAGGTGTATGCGATGAGATATACAGGAAAATCAGAACTGCTTCTAAAATATCAGAAAACAAAAGCAAAACTAATAGAGTACGACGTACCGAATGATGCGTACCCTAATTTTCCTGTCAATTCCAACGATCTGAGCTTTTCAACAGTCTATATTCTCTCTCGCTATGCAGAAAGTATCATTGAGAATGACGCTAAACATCAAGCTGAGTTTAGGCCTTATCTTGAAAAAGCTGCTCAGTATTATGATGCAGCTTTTGAGTCAAAAGAACGACTGCAGCATGATCAGGACTTTTTGATCACAGGAGCTGTTGCTTATTTTTTACACAACGATTTTGGCAGCGCTAAAGTCCTATGTTCAAAGGTGAGTTTTGACTTGCCCGTTGTCAACACCCCATTTCAACTTCTCGTTGTGTGCTTACGGTATTTGCTTGCAAGCAAGACTCAGCGCTTTGAAAGCGATATATCTTGCTGCTCCAACATATATAAATCTTTGCTTACATACTTCCGTTTGGGCGACGATGATGGCAACACCATTTCCTGGCTGTGTAAGTATCGCCAATACACCTTTAACCACGGAAATGCATTGGATGATTTCTATGTAGATCTGCTATATGTAGTAGTAGTTTTTGCTATGCAGAAAAGCGCATGGAGCTTGCTTCCGCAGCACTCTGGAATTACTGTTGATGTATGGAGAAGCTATTTAGATCGACGCGAGGCTGTCAAAATTTTGTGGCAGTCGCAAGAACTGCTGTGCACACATGGCGTGTTGCGAGGAAATAACGCTATTGTAGAGCTCCCTACCGGTGTCGGAAAAACAAAGAGTATTGAACTCATTATTCGAGCTGCTCAATTGAGTAATCGTGCAAGAGAAGTTATTATAGTTGCTCCTCTGCGCGCTTTATGCAATGAGATCACTCATGATCTGCAATGTGCATTCCGTAAAGATGACGTTGAAATCAATCGGTTTTCTGATGTTCTGGAAGACGATTACTCCTTTGATTTGCTGAGTAATGACAGTATCCGCATTTCTATATGTACCCCGGAAAAACTAAACTATATCATCCATCACCAGCCGGAAATCTGCGATATGGTTGGCCTATTTGTGCTGGATGAAGCTCATATGTTTGATGATGGCATACGGGGTATTACATATGAGTTTCTGGTAACAACGATCCGTGAACGCTTGAATGAGAATCAACAGCTTGTTTTGCTCTCTGCAGTAATGACAAATGCTGACGATATCAAGCGATGGCTGTTTGGAGAAAATGGCGTTTTGGCAACAGATGAAAAAATCGTTTCTACGCCCAAGCCTGTTGGTTTCTGCAATGCAAGTAACATCGCGTATTATTCCGGCGATCCACTCACATGGGATTATTTTGTTCCATTGGATATAGTAACGCATGAATTGCAGCTTTTCGGTAGAGAAAGAAAACTCCGTGTGTTTCCCCAAGGAAACAGTTCGCAGGACATTGCTCTTTACTATGGTATTCGACTTTGCAGAAATGGTGGTGTTGCGGTATATGTTGATAAAACTGCAAGTGTTAGGAAGACTATCGAACGTGCAGTAGACATACAGAAAAGAGGGTATAGTCTTAATAATATAGTCGATAATTCCGACATCTCGGAAATGGAAAAGCTTCAATACTTAATCAGTAAATACTACGGCAAAGACCATGTATATACCGTCGGTTGTTGCAATGGAATCCTTCCTCACCACAGTAAGTTACCAAACGGAGTAAAATTAGCTGTTGAGCATGCTTTGCGAGAAAAAATGGCTCGTTTTGTGATATGTACATCTACCCTAGCACAAGGCGTTAACATTCCAATTAAGTATCTTCTTATGACCAGTGTCAACCAAAGAAACTCACACGCGAAAGTACGATCTTTCCAAAATCTGATTGGTCGCACAGCCAGAGCTGGGATGTATACAGAAGGAAGCATACTTATTACAGATCCCACACTTTATGAAAGGCGGAATACTTATGAAAATGGTGGGAAATATAGGTGGCATGAATGCTGTGATATGTTCTCAAAATTAAAAGCAGAGCCGTGCCAAAGCTCATTACTGTTGCTTGTTTCAAATCTTGAAATTGGTTATGAGGGGCATATAGAAGCAAAGAGGCTTGTTAAGTATATCCTTGAGCATTACGCCGAAGCAGATTGTTTCAATGTGCTGCAAGAGAAGATAATCAATGCATTTGCGTCAGAACAGGATCAACAGATCAAAGAAAGCATTATCTACCAGTTGTCCCAACGTAAACAGGCTTTGGATGCTGTTGAAAACTATCTTTGCTTTGTGTATGGAACTCCTATCTCTTTGGAACAAGATATCCATGAAAACATAGGTGAGTCGATCTGCAAAGACACACTTGCTTATTATTTGGCTGACGAAGAAGAAAAAGGGATGCTGCTCTCTGTATTCCGAGTAATTGAGGAAAAGGTGGCAGTCCTTAGCGAACGACAACGTGTTAAGTATAGTGCGTCTATGACTGCGGTTGATTGTGGGAAAGCAATTGAAGCATGGATTGATGAGATAGACTTGCTTAATCATTTCTATACGGAGATGGATATGCTTCAACTTGTTGTGAGTCTGTACTTCAGCCTATATAGGACAAAACTAATGGAAGCTGAATTGCTTCGTTTGTGTCAACAGTGGATCGAGGGAGAAATGCCTTTAGAAATGCTTAAAGAATCATCCTTTACGGATATTGATCAGTTGATGGCTACCTGTCATGAGACCATCTCATATGAGTTGAGTTTTTTGGTGGGCAACATAATCGATCTGCTGCCAGAAAGTGATGATGAAAATATTGGAAGTGAATTGTATTCAAATCTATCTTTGCTGCAAAGGAAGCTAAAGTATGGTGTTCCAAATCTAACAGCGATATCTGTTTGCGAGTCGCTGTTCTGGGATCGCCATATAGCTATCGAAATAGCCACAATGATTCGGAATGAATCTGCTACATCGTCTGATCTTGATGCCTACTTACTTTACAACAAGGATAATATCCTTGAATATCTGGAAAACATGCCAAGTTACTTTACAGAGCGTTTTTCCACCTTTATTAACCGAAAGTCAGGTGCTTAATATACACAACAGCAACGAGTCTCTTGCAATGGTGCCATAGATTCGTTGTTTGTAACCGCTCAATAATCCCCGATACAGAAGAGCTGTGGTTCCCGGCATTCATACCGTCGGGCACCACGACTTCATTTCTTCTGACCAGGGGAGCGGGTCATCAATCTCAATGTATCGTGTTGTTTCTCTTTGCGTTCATGTACGTTTCCTTGAAAGCCTCAATGGCTCCTTTACCGAAGCAGACACGATACGGCACTACCAGCCCATCCGAAATAATGCTGCCCCGGAAAGGGATTAACACAGCTTCCGGCAGCGCGGGACTTTTTCCAAGCATCTCCGCCCAAGTGGAGAACAGCCCCTTTACCATATAAACCGACCCATCTTCCACTGAGATGAACACCGAACCCTTTTTTAGATGTCGTTCCAGAATATGTCTGCCCGATTTGCGTTGTTTCCATCCTGTTACGATTTGCGCATATTCGTTCGGCAGCTCAGCTGCAGCAAGATATTTCTCTATAACCTCAATGTATGACCACAAATAGTCCGCAATTTTCTTGGCGTTACGTGTGCCAACTTCCTGTCTCTGGTCTATCTACTTTGCTATGCATTCTTCCAACACGTTCCAGGGCAGCAGCTTTTGTACTTCCTCAGCCCGAGTCAAATCCGCGTTGTTTGGTAACCACTCAATAATCCCCCGATACAGAAAAGTCGTGGTTCCCAGCACTCACACTGCCGAGAACCACGACTTCATTTCTTCTGACTAAGGGAGCAAGTCATCAACCTCAAAGTCCTTGTTCCGCTCCGCACGCTCAGGCAATATGCTGAGCAGATGAAGCAGATAGTCGTCCAGCCGCAGGCTGTTGGCTTTTGCCGTTTCCATCAGCGAATAGATGATTGCACTCGCTTCCGCGCCCTGGGGCGTATCGGCAAAGAGCCATCCCTTCCGGCCAACGACAAAAGGGCGGATGGCGTTTTCTACCTGGTTGTTGCTGATTTCAATCTCACCATGCTCAAGAAACGTGCAGAGGTGAGCCTTCTGATTTTGAGTACAGGTAACAGCGTCCTTCAGCTTGCCTGTCGGACGGGAAATCGTATTCAGCCATTTCCAGTACGCTTCGAGAACCGGAGCCGACCTCTCCCTGCGCTGGACGAGGCGTTCTTCTGCGGGCAGTTTTTCAAACTGGTGTTCCAGCTCAAACAGTCGGTTGCAGAACGCATAGCCCTCCGCAGCTTTGCAGGTCTTTGCATCGGCGCTTTCGGGCGTCGCTTCCAGCCACTTCCTGCGCATGTGCGCCCAGCACCCAGCACGCTCTGCGTCCTGAACCTTGTTGTAGCCGCTGTATCCATCCGTAATCAGGACGCCGCTGAAGCCCTCAAGAAAATCCCTCGCCCATTTTCCGCTTCGGCTTTCCCGATATTCGAAGCAGCGCAGCTGAATGTCCGCGCGTTTGGTGGATGAATAGACCCACATGCGTGATTCCGAGGTGTCAGGCCTGTCCTTCTCCTTATGTACCTGCATCACCGTTTCGTCGGCATGAATCGCGCTTTGGGTCAGCAGCTCGCTTCGGATTCGCTTCAACGATTCTTTCTTCCACCGGCAGCGTCGCACAGAGCTCTTCCAGCGTGCGCTTTTTCTTCCGGCTATGACCGGAGACGCAGATTTCCTTCTCCGGATTTTCCAAGGGTTCCGGGTTGGACTTCTCCTCCGATTTCTCCGGCGTGTCGAACAGGCTGAGCTGCTGATTCCCATCGTCCAGGATGTACGTCCGCTTCTCGCTGCGATGTCCGAATTGAGCGCGCGAAGATTCAGGATGATCTGACGGAGTCTCTCGATCTCCTCATCCTTTTGCTGGCTTTGTTCCCTGAGCGTATCAATGGTACTTTGCAGCATGGCATTCTGCTGCCGGATTTCCGCAAGAATCTGCACAAGAAGCTCGGCCTGTTCCATGCTGCTTTCACCATCCTTCATGCCGGATTAATTCGACATGCAGGAGGCAAAATCCTTTTGGTTTTCTTCTCTTTTTTCAGAAAAACACGGACTTTTTTCAGCAAACGGTTCCGGGCTTTCCCGGAACAAACGCTTTCGTCTGGGTAATGGACAGTCCCTCCATGAGCCAGCGGAATTCCTGCAGGGTAAGCTTCTTCAGATTCCTCTCGCTTCGCGGCCACTGGAATCGTTTTTCCGTCAGGCGCTTGTACAGCAGAATGTATCCCGTTCCATCCCAATACAACGCCTTGATCCGATCTGCCCGCCTTCCACAGAACAGATACAGCGACGTCTCATCCATTTTCTGGCCGAACTGGGTTTGCACCAGCGCTGCCAGACCATCTATCTGCTTGCGCATGTCCGTATATCCGCAGGCGATATAGTAATTCTGTACGCGGCTGAAATCAAGCATGGCCGACTGCTTTCACGAACGCCGCGAGAATCCCGATATCCGTGCCTGACGGAAACTCGGCTTCCACACCATGCGCCCGAATCACGATTCCCCCGGAGGCGGGCTGGGGCGATACGGTCTCAACCGCCAGTTTTTCCGGTTCTACTCTGACAAGCGCGCCGCTCCTGTTCTTTGTCTCGCAAAGCGCTTCTTCCCGGATGATTCTCAGCCAGTAATAGTAACGATTTTCGCGGATTCCGTTCTGCAGGCACCACGCCTTCACGCTTTGACCACTCTGCTGTCGCTCATAAATCAGCTGTCTCCACTCGATGATTCTCGCGGTTCGTTTTGCTCCCGGTATTGTCATGTGCTTCTCTCCATAGTTTTTCAAGTTTACTTGTTTTCCGGATTCCAGTTTTTCAAGTACTATGGATAAGTATCGCACGATTAGTGCGGTTTGTCAGGGCGCGGGATTATTGAGCGGTTACGATAAACTGATCGATAACCGACAGATATCGGCTGTCAAAACACAACTGAAATGTTTTCCATACTTGACCTCCATGCATAATGGCGCGGAGAATACTCGTGTCCGCGCCATGAACGTGATACAATTGGTTTCAAAAGAAAGGGTCAGAAGTTGTGTCTTTTATCATTCAGAAACCTTGCTTGCGTATTATAAGATCCTTGTGTTGGATAGCTGCAACAATTCGAGAAAGAGCAGAAAAAGCAAATGCTAAGGAGAAGGTTTGCGTGATGCTCTGAGGGAAATGAAGGATAATGGAGGCGATAAATAAGAAAACCTGGATCAAAACGAAATAACGGGATCGCATGATAAATCGATCTGCTTTTCTGAGCAGGTACTTCTTGTTTGGGTGTAAAACCAATGGGAATTGCCAGAGGATTAGACAGGAACACATTGCGAGTATGAGTTGGTAGGGGGTAATATAGGAAGACATCATAAGAAACAGAAATACAAACATTCCGATGACCATTGTCAGAAAACAACGCATATGAGTGGAAGCATGATAGCCACCGCCGAGAGATTGGTTGCTGTAGTATAAAGAAATCATCAGAATCGTTTCAAGCGGATAACCACCAATCCAGCCGATTAGGAAGAGTGCCAAAGTGCTCAAATAAGTGTAAATTGCGATATCAAAGCCATAAACATAAACATCTTTTGAAGAATGCTTTAGTGCGCCTCTTTGATCTAGCATCATAACAATTTTTTCAGAAATCCTGTGTATCATGAGAATTTCCTTCTTTCATTGAGGTAGGGTAGAACAACTTTTGCATAGAACATCTGATCTTGAACTAGATACTCTGTGCGCCCTTCTACGCGAGACGCGATGGAGTCAATACTATGAAGGCCGACACCGTGAAGCCCGGGTTCGTTTTTTTGCTTGGAAGAAATAAATCTATCTCTCTGTTTGACGACAGTAGAGGGATCACAGGGATTCTCGCAGTAAATATAGAACATATCCCAAGAACGTGAGAACGAGAGATGAATGACGGCTTTTTCTGGATTCTTATCGATATCAGGAATACGCATAGTGCCTTCAATGGCATTGTCCAGAAGATTCCCTATGATTGAACAGAAGTCAAGTGTGGAGATTGGCAGACTAGCAAGAGGATGAGGAGAATAAACGAATTTAACTCCTTTACTGCTCATGAGTTTACGCTTGGCGGCTAATAGAGCATCAACACTTGGCGAACCAGTGACGATCATCTCTTCCTGAGGAGTTTCGCTTATTAGAGTATCAAGATAGGTCCGGGCTATCGAGCGATCGCTCGATCCTACGAGTTCCTGAAGCGCTTGCAGATGATGCTTATAATCATGCTGGCGTTTTGTTAATTCTTCGTACATTTGCGCTAATTCAAGCTGATGCTGCTTGGACAGGTTTAGCATCGAAATTTCGGCCTGATAACGATTTTCTCGCTCTGAATCGCTGGAAACGGTATGAAACAGAAACACGGAAAGAATAATGCAGCCCAAGAGCCCGATGTAGATTGTGAAGAATGGAAGAACGGCTTCATCGCTGAAAGCTAAGTACAGATCATAAATAGACTCTTCGACAATGTAGATGATAGATAATGTTAGGATGAACACTATATAAGAAGAAGCCCGAGGGAAAGTGCTGGCCTTCTTAATCCGAATAATCAACTCATAAACGAGGAAAAGCGTAATATTGGTAACAATAATACATAAAAATCTCTCGGCATGGAAGGAGAGAAATCTCATATCAAATATCAAGGGAAGAAGATCAAAGATTGGATATGTCAAAACGGAAATAAGGTTCATTATAAGCATAAGAACCGGAAACCAAAATGACATTGAGATCTTAGGCTCAGAGGAAAGAAAAAAGACATGTAAGAGTGGGAACAGAAATACCAATTGCTGCGATAGAGGAAACGAAGGACAGAACAAATATATAGAAAAATAAGTAGTAAAAGAGAACAATAGAGCTACGTCTGCTAACGGTGTTTTCTTTGCATAGATGAAGCATTCTTTGATATAGCGAAGAACAAGAAATGCCTGAAATAGATTAACTAGAATTTCAAATATCGTCCAAGCCATAGATAGAAATACCTCCCTGATGGTAACGATCAAAGGCACGATTAACTTCATTTGCATAGGTTCTGGAGATTGGAACTGATTCGTTATTCAAAAGCAGGCATTCTGTGCGTGTAATCATGCGCACGTGGGTTATGTTAACGGCGTAGCTACGATGGCAGAGTACAAATAAATCTTTCGGCAACTCCGCCATAACATCAGACAGACTGGCGCTAGTTTTAAAAGGGGCAGAGCGAATGGTTGTTGAAAAAAACAGATTATGCGCCTTGACTTCAAGATACCGTATCTCAGAATAACGAAATACGAAGCGTCGCCCCGAAGAAAAAAACGCCAGTGAATTGGAATTTCTTATATTTAGGCGGCTATGGACATAGTTGCAGCAGAAGAATACTTCGTCTTGTATAACCGGTTTTTTTAAGAAACGAAGAGCATTTACCGTATATCCTTCATACACATATTCATTGTAGTTTGTACAAAAAACGATTGTTACGTCAAGCTGTGTCTGACGGATCTTCCGCGCGAGTTCAACGCCATTTAATTCTCCAGGAATCTGTATATCGATGAAAAATAGGTCTACCTCCATTTTTTGCTCGAATTGTTCAAGCAGTTCCTCGGAGGAATTATAGGACGCAATTTCTATGTCATTATGTCCGGTTGTCCGCTGCCAATGGTGAATGGCTTGCCGAAGGGCAACTTGATAAACAAGCTCATCCTCACAAAAGACGATTCTCATGTTCGATCCCCCATCGTAATGGATGATTTTGATACAATGCTAACAGGAATGAGTAATTTTGTCAACAAAAAAGCTGCCCACTATCGATCGGCAGCTTTAGGGGGAAGGAATGTGAAGGTTTTTAAGGGCTTGAAGTATGGCTTTGATACGAACTCTGTCACCCGACGAGAGGTCATCCAGATAGAGCGTTTCACGGCTGTCTAGACATAGAAGATAGTCAGAAGAAACATTAAGAAGATGACAAAGCTTAACAATGGTCTTTGCTGACGGCAATGAAACGCCGCTTTCCCAATCCTTTACTGACTTACTGTTTAGCCCCAGCTTCTTAGCCAGGTCATGTTGAGTCCAGCCTTTTTCATGGCGCTTTTGTGCAATGCGTTCACCTGTAGTCATTGAATCCCTCCATGCATATATCATACAACACAAAGACGAAAGATTACTTGCCCACGTAAGGAGAAATACACCCCCTAGAGGGTAGTATGTTTGCGTTTTGTGCTGTTTATTTTGCATCTTGGGTTTTTTCCAGGCTATGTACTGTGTTATCTGTTATAATACTTTAAAAACAGAAAGGAGGAGTCATATGGCTGAGTTGCTTGAGATGCTCGCTGCGTTTGCGTACCAGTATGGCATTGCTGGCGCGAATATGGCGAGTATGCGTGGCAATCATGAAGGCTCAGTGCCGGAAGAACTGATTGACAGCGCAGAGGACTAACTGACAAGTGAATACTGCTGGATGGGCTGCTTGGCTTGGTGCTGAGCAGCCTCTTTTTTACATAGATGTGTACAGCAGGGTAAAAGCGAGAAGCTTGTAGCAAATATACTTAGATAGAGAGGGATACACCACCGATAACGTACCATGAATTGCATTTCGTGCTGCTAAATTGTCGTTCTGTGCATTGAGGAGAATGGGGATGGAAAAATGTGCTAAGATTGATGCGTGGATCATGTTATGGAGGCAAAGTGAAGGAGGTGAGAAGATGATGCATCATCGCATGTGTCGAGATCCGTGTTTGGAATTTGGTTTATCTAGAAACTAAAAAGAGTCCTTGCAAAACATGCCTGGAAGCATACATCGCATAAGCGATGCCCGTTCTGCAAAAACCCATAGCATTATACCACAAGAAGAAGCTCATTTACAATGCAGAATAGAACAAAGGAGATACAACTATGAAAAAGTTCATCGTTGCTGTTTTGACTCTGGTTATGCTGCTCTCTATTGCAGCAGTTGTCAGTGCGGAAGCGAAGTCTTTTACGATCTACAATGTGCCGTGTGAGGCGATTGCTGATAGTGAATTGTATAGGTATCATGGAGACCAGTTCGTTAATAAGTATGATACTGATGGTAAACTTAAGGTTAAGCATTATGTTGAGCAGAGCGATTCGGATGAAACGAATCGAATTGCTGCATATCGCGAGGATACTAGAAAAACTATGGGAGCTAGTTGGAAGCCTGCTGACTACACATACTACTTCATTACATCTAACGCGATCGTTAATGGATTTAACTATACCGCTGCGGCGCGAGGGAATACTAATTATGCAACTAATTATGGTCTTACCGCCATTACGATCAAAGGTGTCATCCATGATTATGATGACTAATTCGGTTGTGTAATGTAAATTAGATGATCGATAGCAATGATAGGCAGCTGAAATCAGCTGCCTATCATTTGAATGAAAAAGGAGAAGCGTATGAAAGCATGGGGTTTGGTATTCCTAATGACAATTCTGGGTTTTGGCCACTTCGATGCTACTGCAGAAGAGTACTTTTCACTTTCTGAGATTAAGAAGCAGGCGGAGTCAGGATGGCATGAGATGTACACTGACAGATATGGCAGAACGCGAACGGTGGATATTGGCATTGAGGTGTTTGGAGAGGAACATGCCCCAGTCATTGAGGCTTGTTGGGGAAGAAAACAAGAATATCGCTATGATGGGATTTCACCGCGTACAGCCATCAAGGAGGCGAGAACGAAGCGCGGGGGTATATCGACTTATGTGTATGAGAATGTTCGTGGTATGAAAGTTGATCTGGATTGTAAGTATGCTGAAGAATATGGAAACGATCTAACGCTTCGCGATGTATACACGTTCTTTGGTGAGGCTTTAAAAGAACAAGGCCTTGAGCAAGAATACGTTTGGGAACAACCTAGTATTCTGAGTATACTGTACAGTGCTAGAAAGAATACAGGTGAGATGCTAGTTCCTGCTTTCTATTCTGTAGATCTTTGGCCAAAGGAGTTTGACCTACCCATTTTGACGCATGTGGCAAAATCCTTTAAAGAGGGCTGTAACGGACCGGTAATCTCACCGAAGCTGACTTTACAGATGAGAGATCATAATGAGTATTTGTGCACTGGAATCGATTTTGATGTTAAGGAAATCCTTGCAGAAGATATTCCGCTTTGCTCAGTAGACAAGGTGATTGATAGCGCGCAAAAGATGATAGAAGATGGATATATTCAGCAAGTATTCTCGCTTCGTTTTGGATATGTCGTGTACAGTAATCCGGACGAGGAATGGGGAAAACAACGTTCTGCATTCGACATGGATACTTGGTATCTAGTGCCGTCGTGGGTAATGGAATGCTATATTCTGGAAAACCCCAAAGTAGACAAATTACCCGAGCATCCCGGAGTATGGGAAATGACAATTAACGCTCAAACGGGTGAGATGATGGACCACTTTGATAAAAGTCTGTATAAGCGCGGCGATGCGCGTTACAAGGGAGTCGTTACGTGGGAAGATGTGAAATGAAAAGGAGAAGAGCATGCGAGAGGAGTTAGCACGAGCTGTTAAGGCACCACAAGCATGGGTAGCCTTTGCTGTTTGTTTTATGACGCTTATGGGATATTCCTTAGCTTACTGGATTGGTACCAATTTAGCTGGTGAGTGGTTGGAGTATCGTGAAAGTGCATTGCAACTTTCAATAGGCGGTATTTTCTTTGGTGGTTTTATGCTCTTACTTCCATTTTGTGCTGCTTTGGCGCATTCGACAAGCCAAGTTGACGATATGTGTTCAGGAATAATGAGATGGGAGGCACTAAGGAGTTCTGTCTTGAAATACGTAGGTAGCAAGGTAGGAACATGCATGCTGGTTGCAGCAATATCAACTTCTAGTGCATTTGTGCTGCATGCAATTCTTTGGAATAATATTGCGTTACCTGTTGATCCGACAGCGTATCCCAGTCATACGATCTATTTTTCGAAGAAATGTATTTTTCACAATTTGTATACTGTTTGTTATGGGTTACCAGTATATGTTGAAATGACACTGGGTATTGCATTTACTGCGAGTATTTGGGCTGTTGTAGCGCTTGCAATAGCAATATGGATTCCGGATAAGCTTCTGACAGTAACGATTCCATCTTTTTTGTACTATCTTTGGAATGCTAATGTTGTTTACTATTTTACCGGAATAAAAACCCCCCATCCGGCGATTTTGTTTAATGACGGATTAACCATAGAAAAAGCAATCATATCAATTGAAGCTTACTTGATAATTCTAGGGATAAGTATGGTCATCTACTATATTGGATGCAAAACGAGGTGTCAAAATGCTTGAAAAAGGACGTAGATGTGTAAAGTGGTTGAGTTCTGCATTATATGGACATTTCAGCTTCTGGACACATTCTTTGCGGACAATCCTAATGGCAGTATTTGTTCTGCTGATGACGTATATGCTCGTGAAAAGCAAGGAAAACAGCATTTTGAGTAGCCAATTTAATGTTTATATTGGAGAAACGCTGTTTATCTATATCGATTCGGGTTTTAATCTGATTATGACGAGCGCGGCGCTTACGGTAATGATGTCAGAATTACCCAAGCGGGTATCCTATCAGAATTACATGGTAGTGCGCTTGTCGAGGTACAAGTGGTTGGTGTCCTTGGTAAGTTTCTGTTTAGTAATAGTGGGGGTGTTTTTCTTGGCGATGCTGGCATCTTCTGCTATTCTTTCCTTTTCTTTTGTGACATCAGGCGGCGGATGGAGTGACATGGAGAGGCTTTCAGCAGATCCCGACTACGCCCAACAAGCTCAGTATGTTGCAGAATATATTCGGGAAGTGCCACCTTTTGCTGCATGTGTACTAGCATCAGCAGTTTTGTATTTATTCTGGATCACGATGGTTTTCTTGATTCTTTTCTTTTCTCTTTTGGGAGCACCAAACTTTGGGGTTATGTTTGCCATCTCGCTTCTGTTGCTGAATATTACCATTCTTTTTGAAAGCTTACCCGGAATTAAACTGCCGAGTCATTTTGCTACACTAGGAGCCATTGCTTCACAGGTTGAAAAGAATAAGTTTGAGTATGTAGCAAAAGTGATCTGTGGATATATTGTTGTGGATGCACTTTTATTGGTTCTAATGACGGTACGTGTGAAAAATATGGATATTAGGTTTATTGCGAAGGAGTGAGTGAAGATGATTCTACTTAAGAATTTATCAAAAGTGTACGGATCAAAGACTGTGATCAAAAATGTTTCAATGCAGTTTAAAGATGGATATATTTACGGCCTCGTTGGTGCAAATGGTTGCGGTAAGACGACACTCATGCGCTGTATCTGCGGATTTTCACAGCCGACAACCGGTTATGTAATTGTCAATGAATGCTTGGTTGGCAATAAAGCAGCGCTGAAACGGAATCCAGAACTGCGTAACAGTGCGGTGCCTCCTTATAAGACAATGGCTGACTTTGCGCCCTCTACGGGTGTCATTATCGAGAGTCCTGGTTTTCTGCCGAATGAGTCTGGCCTGAAGAACCTGCTCCTTCTTGCAAACATGTCCGGAATGGCGGACCGTGTATCTGCAAGAAAGGCAATGATTACGCTTGGTCTTGATCCGGATGATAAGAAACCGGTTGGCAAGTATTCGCTTGGCCAGCGGCAGCGTCTTGGCTTTGCGCAGGCATTTATGGAGAATCCCAATGTTCTGATTCTGGATGAACCGTTTAACGCTATGGATAAGGCTTCTATGGAAGAGGTTCATGATCTGCTTCAGAAGTTCAAGTCACAAGGAAAGATTATTATTCTTGCCAGCCATAGCGCGGCGGATATTCAGAAGGCCTGTGATGTCGTGTATGAAATGGAAAACGGAGAACTGACGCTTGCGAGCCAGAAGGCATAAAACTTGAGCCCGGATAAGTGTGTTCAAGATGAAAGGGGTATTGATTCATGAAAAAACTGGTCTGCTTGGTACTTGCACTGTTGATTTCATTGCTTAGCGCTTTCGCGGTTCATGCCGAAGAAACGGGAACGGTGAATCTGACGGATGCCCATGCATATGAAACAGCCACCTCACTTTGCTTCATTGAGGACACACTGTATGTGCTGGGTTCTTATGGCGTTTATGAGTATAAGGATGGCGAGCTGAAAACGCTTGTTGATCTGACAGATGCATATGTGTATCGCTATAATCAGCAGCGGCCAGAGGACGCAGCCGGTGCTGCTGCGTGGGATCGAATCATTGGGTATCTGTTTACAGATGGAAAAGTGCTTTATGGACTGCATCCGTATACGGGGCAGATTTTCAAGATTGAAGATGGGCAACTGAATGCCTGTGTACAGATTCCGAAGAATTTGCTCTATGCTGAGGAAGAAGAGTTCTTCAGAGAGATTAAGGGAATTACGTATGCGGGAGAAAAGCTGATTCTGCTTCTGGGAACGGATACCTATGATGACTATGAGAAAACAGAAATTGTGCTTATTGACCTGAACGATCAGAAGCACCAGGTCAGTGCAATCAAGAACGTACAGAGCATTGCTGCCGGCGCTGCTGGCAAATTGCTGGTTTATGTAGGAGCAGAGCAGGCTGCGATCTGGCAGTATGACATTGCTACGGATACACTTGAGAAGATGGTAGAGCAGATTGAAGATGGGATTTTCCCCAGCGGGCTGGCAGGATATAAGCAGAGCGTGGTTTATCTGGAAGATAGCAAGGTCGTATTGATTGATGAGAATGGAAAGGATCTTGTAAAGGCATATATGCCGATCCAGTATGCGCATACGTCTACTCCTTCGGCATGTTCTGAAAATGGGATGTATGCCTATCCTTATTCTAACTACGTTTTCTTGCGGGATGTTGGAATCGAGGGTGAGGCGAAGCAGACCGTTTTGACCCTAATGGGCAATGTTTCTTCCAAGACGATCATTGACTTTACGATTCAGAATCCAGACATTGCTGTGGTTACTACGGAATCCATGAATCCGAATGAGTTGATTCAGGCGGCTGTGTCTGGAGATAGTGGCGTCGATCTGTTTGTACTGTCGGCTCCTGGTGACTTCTATTCGATGAAAGAAAAGGGATATATTTCGGCTCTGAATACAAGCGAGAAGCTGATTGGTGAAGCAAGAAAACTGTATCCAGCAATGCAGGATGTTGTCTTTAGTGGCGATTCACTTCTTGGCTATCCGGTGTCGGTTAGCCCAAAGTCTTGGATGGTCAACGAGACGAAGTGGAATGAAATGAATCTTGGAGATTATCCGAAGACATATAATGAGCTGTTTGAAAAGATTGAAATGTGGCTCAATGAGTACGCTGCAGACTATCCGGAGTATACACTGGCGGATGTACAGCAGATGGGTCTTAATACTTTGGTGCTTTCTATGGTCGAAGCGTATATCCATGAGAATGAAGCAAGTGGAATGCAGCTCACATTTGATACTCCCTCGTTCAGAGAAATGATGAAATGCGTGAGCGACAATGCTTATCTTCTTTCAGAAGAGAATGAGCAATGGGGAATGCCGCTGCTGACTTCGATGTATCTCGGATTTGGTACTTGTTATACCGACAGCGATCTCAATAGAATGATTCTTCCTCCTGCGTTGGATTTGAATGGGAAACAATCCTTGTATGCTGAGATGAGTATTCTTGCTGTCAACGCAGCGTCAAAGAACGCTGAGGTGGCTACCCGGTTTGTGGAATTCTGTGCCGAGAATCTTTCTAACACGGTTCGCTATGAAATGGAACCAGCGCTAAATGAACCGGTTGAGAGCTCTGCCTATTATGTCCGTGTGGCGGAATTGCAGGGTAAAATTAATGATTTAGCTGAGCAGCTTGAAAAGGCAGATCAGGATGCTCGGTATGCGATCAAAGAGAAGATTATTCAAGCCGAAGCAAAGCTTGAGCAGTTGGAAGAACGTAAATGGGAAATTGATCCAAAGAGCATTGAGATCTATCGTTCTGCTGCCGAAAACCTCAAAGTCAGCTACAAGTCTCCGCTGCTGCTCAAGGGAGAGAATGGTGGATACGAAGCGCTGCGCTCGGTTGTAGACAAATATTGTACGCAGGACTTTAGTGACAGCGATATCAATGCGTTGATCGCGGAATTGGATAGAGTTGCTACGATGGTTTACCTTGAAAGCTTGTGATATACGTTTGATTGGCATATCTGAACCACCGGGAAAATAAAAGGATGGCAAATATGGAAAATAGCAAGCTTAATGAGTTCGAGATTCGATTAAATGAAGAGATGGAAAAGGATGCAGAAGAAATTGATGTGGAAAAACTGAAACGACTTCTGGATCAGATTGGAGAACACTCTCTGACTAACGACCAAAAACAGGAGCTTTCTTTAATATACGAAGAACTCAAGGACATGCTCTTTAATAGATGATATAGAGAACTTGAAGATAGATAAAAACGATAATATTCGAAAGGATAACGATCAATTTGGCCGTGAGTTGCGACACACAATTAATACTGATCTCATTCTAAAAGGTAATCAACGATCCACTTTCGTCCTGTAATACTTTTGATCATATCGTTCGTTACCATACAGATGGTTTCGCAAAGGCGATTCATCACATCATCAAGCGAGTTGAATATCTCATTTCTGAATCCCATGGAACGGATTTGTTTCCAAATTTGCTCGATAGGATTCATTTCAGGTGTGTACGGCGGTATAGAAAGAAGCTGTATATTTTCTGGACAACGTAATGCTTTTGACTTATGCCATGCAGCTCCATCGCATACCAACAGGATTATATCGTCAGGATACTGTTCTGAATGTTTTTCAAGAAATATATTGGTACATTTTGTATCGCAATTCGGCATCGTCAAAAAGAAACCTTCTCCGCTCAGAGGTTCTGCTGCTCCAAGGCTGAGTACCGGTTGCTCGCTACGCTTTGCCGGGTTCGGACTTTCACCGTACTGTATCATTTGCACCGAACTGGCGCACCTCCTATGTTATTTATCCTATCACCTTGGTTTTCACCTTTTTACAGACTTTTTTCACAGGCTCACTTCGTTCAAATAGAGGGGCTTACATGAAGTTATACACAGCAACTGATTTATCATTCAAGGTAACAAATCATGTTGCTCCTCCAGTTAATTAGCGGCGCTCTGGATAGTTAATTCCGGAGCGCCGTTTGGTTAAGATGAAATTGTGCCACTTTGTGTTTACCAATTAGCCTCCAAAAGCTTAGGTCGCTATAGATGGTGATATACATTGCTTATGGCACCAAATTAAAATAGGAAATGGGAGGTTATTTGGATAGTAATCAATATGTCGCAGACTGTAACAATTCCTGACCCGAGGTTCATGTGTCCTGCCCATTTTCCCTCAAGGTAAACATTGTGAACTCCTCGTAGATTGATCGAATAGGTTCTGACAAATCCTCATAGCAAATTTCCTAAATCGGAAGCATGTTTGCATATTTAGGCATTAGTCTTACCTTGTGGGGCACGAAAGAAGGTGAGAGGGCTTGAGTGTGAACGCAGACGCGAAAGTAACAGAGCGTCAGTGCGCAGTATGGCAAGCATTGCTGCGCAGGCGCTTTGACACGGCCTCTAATCTGGCTGTGGAATTTCACGTCAGCGTTCGGACGATGCAAAATGATTTGCACGAGCTCATGCTCTCTCACCCAATAGAATCTGTTCGCGGGCGTTATGGCGGCGGCTATAAAGTGGCAGATTGGTATTCTCCGCAACAGCATACGCTGTGCGCCGAACAGATCAGAGTTCTGAAGATAGCAGCGTCTCTTGTATCTGCTGAAGACCGATGCATCATCAGAACAATACTTGAACAATTCTCCCCATAGATTCTTTGCACCTTGATAAACAGGCTGATGGATCGGCCTCATAGCAAGCACAGGACAATCATCCGTGTGGTGGGAGCGGCAGACAGGGCGGCGCCAAGACGGTATCCACGATACTCGAGCGATTAACGCAACCTGTCAACCGCGCTGCAGCCAGCGCGTTCGCAACGATCCCATGCGGAAATAATGAGACTTCTACTACAGCCCTCCATTGACTGGAGAGGGAGTTCCTGCGGTGTACGACATTCAACTACCGACGGCACAGGCAGGGCTATGACACGGTGAAGCGAGCCGTAACCATGTGCTTGCCTCGTTTTCTACATGACGACACCGTTGACAAAAGCTGTAGCTATTTATAGAATGTCTGTACCTGCTAATCAGAAAAATCGGAAGGAGGTACAGTAATCCATAAATGTGCAGCGCAGTGAAAGGAGAACATATGACTTCTGAAAGGGAATGCATTCAGCGGACATATACCGCCGAGCAGGTGGCTCAAATCCTTGGCATCAGCCTTCGCAAGGCTTACGGGCTTTGCGAAACCACCACACAATTTAAGGTGATGCGGTTGGGGAAGCGATGCCTGCGAATTCACAAGGAATCCTTTGACAAGTGGCTAAACGAGCAAGCAGAGCTTACCTGACCTGAATCGGGAAAGGAAAGCAATCATGGCAACCTACAAAGTGAGGGGTACTGCCCACAACGTCATTTATCCCTATCGTACAGAAGACGGCAAGGTCAAACAACAATGGGAAACCTATTCCACCGAGCTGGAAGCAATGCAGAGGAAGACTTATATCGATTATCTGCAAAAAAACCGGCTTCGCCACGAGATTCAAAAGGCAGCTGCCGAATACCAGTGTAAGCGCTCTGTGGAGAGAGAGGTAGCCGAACGGTTCCGCACCAAAGCGCCAGACGAAGCGCCATCGCACGCTGTGGAGGACAATACTACGAGAACCTATCGGGAATTTGCAGAGAAGTGGCTGCCCATCCACGCGAGAAAGGAGCGCTTTTCTCCCAACTCCTACGACAGCTACCGCAGCAATCTGGACCGGCACATTCTGCCGTACTTTGGTGATCAGGTGATGAGCAGCATTACGGCAGAGGATATTGACGACTTCCTGGACGCGCTGAGCCGGAAGCCCTGCCGTGGACCCAAGAGCTACGGAAAGCGCCCAGAGGATATTCCGACGCTGTCCTCCAGTACCGTGAAGAAGTGCTTTACGATCCTGACCTCCGGCTTTGAGACGGCAAAGAAGTGGCATTATATCAGCGAAATTCCCAAGGTTACCGCGCCCACGGAAAAAACGGTTAAGCGGAGAGCCTGGGATTCCCGGCGCGTCTTCGAGGTACTCGACAGCATCAAGGAGGATGAGCTGCTTCACCTGGCTGTCCACCTGGCGTTTGTTTGTTCTCTACGAGCCGGCGAAACCGCGGGAATTGATTTGCATACAATCGATTTCCGGGACGGCAGCCTGTGGATTACCCGACAGATCCAGCGCGTATCAGACAGCGCAATCGGCGTGTTGCCTAAACATGAGGTACTGCGCATCTTTCCCAAGCAGGTGCTTACCTCGAAAAGCAGCATGATTCTCAAGGGGCCGAAAACGGAAGACAGCCATCGGAAACAGTATCTGACTACGCCACTGCTGGATGAACTGCACGAGAGACTGGCGCGGATCGAGGAGAATCAGGCTTTCTTCCGTGAAGAGTATCGGGATTACGGATTGCTGATTTGCCAGACAGATGGGCGACCTGTCGATCCCAGGAATCTGGAAAAGAGCTTCAAGGAGCATCAGAAGCGGATAGGTATACCGGAGAATGAACGCATTGATTTCCAGGGGCTTCGCAAGTCTGGTCAGATGCACAAGGTACGTCTGTCGCAGAACAACTATCAGTTGGTTGCGGAAAACGCCGGACAGTCGCCGGAGGTCCTGATGAACCACTACAACGAGGCGCTGGACTACGAGAAACGCGCTCTGTCACGGCTGGTGGAGAACAGCTTCTATCCGCATCGGGAAACGTCTGGTGAGGCGCAGGACAGCGCGGATGTGTCCGCGTTGATGGCACAAATTCAGCAAAACCCGGAGCTGTGCCGGAAACTTCTGCAATCCCTGACGCTCGGTACACAGCAGCGCGCCTGATGCAAAGATTTCTGCGTGTTAGCAGGATTTGTTAGCAGGCGGCTATTCGCATTCATTCGGCGCATAATCAACAAGGCCGTCAAGAGGCCAAAATTAGCTGGGAGTCTGAAAATGTGCCCGAAATGTTAGCTGAAAACCGAGGCCTGATGCAAGCGGCGCTTCCCCGCCAAGAGAGGAAGAGAAGCTGAAAAACCTAACAATACAAAGAAAATCGCCCCTGTGAGTTGTCTCACAGAGGCGACTGCCTGGAGCTGATAGCCAGATTCGAACTGGCGACCTCATCCTTACCAAGGATGCGCTCTACCTGCTGAGCTATATCAGCACACGCGAATAAATATACTGTTGCGTTGCGTAGAACATATCCTTACCAAGGATGCGCTCTACCGACTGAGCTACATCAGCATCGGCAACGAAATGTATTATACCAGAAGTCGCCGAACAATGCAAGCCCTTTCGGTAAAAAATTTATCTTTTCGGCAGAAGTCGCTTTTCGCTTCGGTTTACTTCGTCTCGTACACCGCCGTCACGCTCGATGCTGCCGGAGCGAATCCCCGTGCCGGAATCCTCGGCCTGCGCGCGCACCGCGCTGCCGAACATGTTGATCGTGTACTCGTTGTAGCTGCCGTTTTCGGTGATGGATTCCAGATGGTCAATCGTCTGCCCCGCGGCCTTCGCCATCACGTCGGCCTTCCTCGCCGCGGTTTCGATGGCCAGCTTCAGCGCCTGCTGGTACAGCTCGCTGCGGGTCGAAACGTCGTATTCGATGCCGTAGATTTCGCTCATGCCGCCATCCACCAACACGCCGACCACGCTGTCGAGCATATCCACATCCCGGCATGTGATGCTCAGCGTGTGATTCGCCTGATAGCCGTTCATAACCGGGGATTCGCCGCTGTAATCATACGTCGTGTAATATGCGTAGCTCGTCGTCACGATGTCATCGTCCGCTACGCCCAATTCGAGCAGCTTTCGGGTGACCGCGTCGATGATCTTGTTCATGCCTGCCTGCGCCTCGGCGATGGTTTTGCCCGAAACGCCCGCGTTCGCCGTCACTTTCACCATGTCCGGCGCGGCCGTCACTTCCGCCGCGCCCTGCACGACGATCTGCACGTCGTTTCCGTCGGCAAAGGCCAGCGCCGGAACGGCCAGCATCAGCGCCAGCGCAATCGCAAGAATCTTTTTCATGTTCATTTTCCTCCTGTTCGTTTTTTCACGCAGCTGTCGGTTGATTCTTTTTGCCCGCATGCTCCAGACGATTCATTGCCGGAATTTATTTCCATTGAGGCATTATTTTTTCTTGTATTCCGCGAAGGGGACGAAACCGCTGTCGTCATTGAGCAGCATATTTTGATATCGCGCCAAATCGGCGTCGGCCTGTTCCTCGGAAATTTCCTCGCCGTCGTACAGTTTATGGCTTTCCGTCATGCGGAGATAGACAGTTCCCTCTAAATACTCGCCGTTTGCATCCATTCTGTCAGTGGTCTGCACGCCCTCGCGAACCACAATCCTTCCATTTTTGATGTCACGAATGCACCACGTCGAGTATGACGCACCGTCGGAGCCTTCGTTATAAATTCCTCCGTCCGCACAAAGATAATTTCGACTTCGCGTCCAACTATCAAGTACGCGAATCGGTTTTCCATTCTTCATCGTATAGACCGCATAAAGCATCTCGCAATATTCAACGTTTCCGCCGTCTAAACTGCTTCTTGGCAAAATAATGAGTTCATCGTTTCCGTCGCCGTCCAGATCCTTCAACAGATACCCGTCGCTTTCCATTGAGCTTACAAAACAGCACGGTTCAAAACCGAACTCACTAATCTTGTCGCTGTTCCAGCGTTCTTTTAGGGCGCGGATATACAGTTCAATGACCTCGTCATAATTTCGGCAGTTCTCGTCGGCATAGACAAATCCGTTTGCTTCGCCCTCGCCCGCATATTCGCCCGCATCACAGTAGCAATCCACATAGTCGGCATTCAGCCACCCCGTCATGCCTTTATGCGAATCGGGACTGGTTTTATCCGAATATGTCACCTTGATTTTGACCCAGCCCTTTTGAATGTCGAGCAACTGAAATTGATCTGCCTGCTCCAAATGGCCGACAACCTTTTTGCCATTGATCTTATTCCGCACCTTCACATAGTTACCCGTGCAGTACACATCCGTCGTATCCAGATGATTTTCCAGATGTGCCGCGTGGTATTGTGAATCCGCATCCGACGCGATGTTGCGCGCCTTATCCGCCATCGCCGTTCCGCTGAGCAGGCAGAGCGCAAGCGCGCCCAGCGCGATAAATCGTTTCATCTTCGCAATCCTCTTTTACTGCTTCTTCTTTTTCCGAACCCAGCGCCTCGCCAGCGCGATCACAACCGCCGCGACCGCCGCCCACGGCAGCGCGTAGATCAGGCCGAGCACCGCGCCGAAAACGAACTCGCCGAAATTCTCCATGCCCTCGACGAACTCCTCGCCCATCCGGGTCAGGAGCGGCTGCTTGGCGGCAACCGCGCTGCTCTTTTCGTTGATGGTCACATAAAGCGTCGCCATGCTGGCCTGATTGTCGCTCCGGCGG
>ERZ779852.855-NODE-855-length-31264-cov-32.180140_pt1 | contig 31264 bp, 22 predicted proteins | sample MGYA00511559_ERZ779852 | MGnify/ENA primary metagenome ERZ779852 (study PRJEB29588, sample SAMEA2157977) | human gut metagenome | biome: human gut; feature: human-associated habitat; material: faeces | place: Denmark | collected 2008/2010 ...
GTAGTACAACAGTAAGACGATTACTCATGCCCATAGGGGTGCTGAGTAGTTACTACTTCGGTTGCTATCGTTAAAATTTAATAATATTAGTTGTTTTTTTGGGGGATTTTTAAGATTTAAGTCTTAACTTTGCAATCGTTTTCACGCCTTACCTTAATTGACGAATGCCGAGTGAGAAAGACGGGAAGGACAAGCATATTGGAAATGGCGTTTACAAGCGCACTTGGTTATACACACACACGGATTCTATATAATATCAAAATAATATCAAACCAGGATCAGGAATATACAAGGCAGTTATAGACCGCCCAATAGATTATTAAAATAGCAAACTTATTATCAACTACACCAGAATAGTTCCATTAGTAGGATATAACGTATAGTAAAATTTCATAATTATCTTAGAGGTAACAAAGTGTATTCCACTACTGGCTTGTATAGGATGTTTTAGGAGTCCAGGACTGTTTGACTGAGTAGCTCGTACTGCACCAACGCCGTTTCCCTTATGTATGTGTTCAGTAGTTTATTTGGTCCGTATAGGTGCAACGGACATAAAGCGTAATTGCATGTATGGTTGAAATAAATCCATTATGTATTTAGCGTTTTTAATGTTTTAAAGTCATGAGAAGAGAACTTTTACTCTTATCTTGTTGCGTGGTCATCCCAAGCATTTGTAGTGCTCAAGAGAAGTCAGACACTACAATGGTAGAAAAGAAAGCAGAACGCAATGTGATGCTCAATGCATCCGATGCCAATGCACCTCGTTACATTCAGATAGGTCTTCCAAGTGAAGATGTAAATGTGTACGAGAACGGATTACCTGTCGTTTATTCTTCTTACATCCATCCTCTATCTGCTCATTGGAGAAGTGACGGAAGCTTGGCTGAAGTAGGATTGATGAACCCGCAGGAATCAGCCATAGCTACAGGAAACATTGCTTATTCAGTAAACAGTTTCAGCGACTTAGGCAGTAATACGTTCAAGGGTATTTTGAATTACAAAGGCAACCATTATGGTATGCATCAGTTTGATTTGAACGTTTCAGGACCTCTGGCTAAAGGCTGGACTTATGCCTTGAATATGTATCAGAACTTTGATCCAGGAACCTTTGACTTGAAGTTTACCAACTATAATGACCGTACCCAGATTTATAAGGGTGCCCTGACAAAGCATTGGGGAAACAGAGGTCAGTTGTCTTTTCTCTACAAGTTCTCAAACAGTCAGCGTATGGGTTCCGTAACCAGTTTTGCACCATTTATCTATCACACTGATGGTAATGTGACAGAATTGGATGGCTTTAAATTGGGTACATCTTCATACGTTCCAGCTTCTCAGAACTTCATGTACCGTGATATGAAGACAGGTGAAGTGAAAAACACTACTATCAATGATTGGAACAAGAACAAATCTCACGAATTTGCTGTATTATTCAAATGGGATTTAGGTAATGCATGGAACTTGGATACAAAGGCTAAATATACCTGGGTTGATGCTAACTATGCCGACTTTGGCGGCAGTTCTATCATGAATGTAAAAGATGGAAAGGTTGAGGGTAATACGAATACGTATTATGACAAGAATGGAAAGCTTTATACAGGTATGATGGATGGTCGAAGAATCTGGTTTCATACTGCAAAGGCAAAATCTTTCCTTCTCACCTCTGAGGTGATGAGAAACTATGGCCAGCATAATCTTAAAATAGGTCTCAACGAGTGGAACTTTGACTTAAACTACTGGTCTGCGTCAACACAATGGGATGCCACTGTACAGGAGTATCCAGAGTTTCTATCACATTCCACGGTTTCAGACCCGACTGCAAGAATAACTTATTATGGGTTCAATGAGATTTCTACAGACTATGCTATCGGTAATGAGAATAAGTTAGCAGGATATTTCACAGACGAATGGCGTCCTATTGAAAGCCTTCGTTTCTTCTATGGCGCACGTTTAGAGTGGTGTCGTATGTCTGTAGACCAGTTGCCTTATGCACGATTTGCAGACATGTATGTCGGTGCAACCAATGCTGACGGTGTAACCATTACACCACAGCACAGAACAAAAAATAAACTTAATTATGCATTTACAGTTTCGGCTACATGGTCCTTTTATAAAGGTATGGGACTCACCGCTGACTTCACTCAAATGGAACGCTCTCCTCGCATGACAGATTATGCCAATATGGGACCACAGGACCTGCGTCTCCGCATTCCATTGCTCCGTGGCGGTATATACTATCGCAATAAGTGGATTGATGTTACATCAATGATTACCTGGATTCAGAAGACGAACAATACAGACCAGCAGGATATAACCAAACCTGGCACTAGTATTTCAAAGACAACATCATTAAATTATAGCATTCAGACTGTTGGATGGACAACCAATGTGGAACTTGACCCTTTCAAGGGTGCGCATCTTCATGCCCTCTTTACTTATCAGAAACCAACATACAAGGACTATTCTGTGACAGTAAAGTTTGATGATGGTGAGACCGCAGACTTAAACGCCACTGGTAACATTGTCAAGGAAATACCACAGATACTGATTGAGCTTGACCCAAGTTATACCTTTTACAAGGATAAGATGACTGTATGGGGCAGTTTCAGATATTTTGGAAAAACGTATGCTAACCTTTCAAATGCCCTTTGGTTTAACGGCCATTGGGAAACTTTCGCAGGTGTGAAATGGAATGCTACCAACAAATTATCATTCAACCTTGGTGTAGTCAACTTCCTGAACCAAAAAGGTGCCAGCGGTACAATATCCGGCTCAGAGCTTATTGGTCCGGAAGAAGCCAAGAGATTCAATGGCTACGTAATGTCCGGACGCTATCTTCGTCCTTTCACTGTTGAGTTTGGAGCAAGTGTAAAACTATAAATACCTATTGATTATGAATAAATTATGCAATTTTATGTTACTTTTTATGGCTTTGTCAGGTAATGTATATGCCCAGAAGACAGAACCATGGAATGACCCTTTGGTGAACAACATCAATCGTAACGAGCCTGTTTCTGATTTCTTCGGCTATGAGAATAAGGAACTGTCTGACAGAAATGACAAGAAGCTTTCAAAGAGATTCTTGTCTATTGAAGGAAATTGGAAATTCAATTGGGTGCAGAATGCCAATGAGCGTCCTTTAGATTTCTATTCTCTCAATCTTGATGATTCTAATTGGGGTAAGATGCCAATTCCTGGATGTTGGGAGTTGAATGGCTATAGCGTGCCAGTCTATACCAACTATAGATATGAGTGGGAAAATGAATGGGAATCAAATCCTCCTTATGTGCAGGATCTTGGCAACTACGTCGGATCTTACCGACGTAAGATTGTAATTCCTGAGAATTGGAATGGTGACAATATAATACTGCACATCGGCGAATTTTCCAGCAATATCAACCTATATGTAAATGGAAAGTTTGTTGGATATGCTGAAGACAATAAGGTTGCTGCGGAATTTGACATCACTAAATATGTAGAACCAGGAAAAGAGAATCTGATAGCCATGCAGCTGATGAGATGGTGCGATGGCTCTTATTTTGAGGATCAGGACTATTGGAGACTTCGCGGTATTGCCAGAGAGAACTATATCTATGCTCAGCCGAAGTCACATATTAAGGACTTGAACGTAACCTCTTCCTTGTCCGATAATTATAAAGACGGTATCTTTGCCATTCATTTTTCTACAGAATCATGTGATGGAAAGAATGTTCTGGTAGAATTGATAGACAAGAAAACTGGCAATACGGTTTTTGAAAGAAAGCAACAGTTACAGGGTGGCAGTTCAACAGTAGAGTCAACCATTCAGAATGTAGCCAAATGGACAGCAGAAACACCGAATTTGTACACACTCAGAGCGACACTGCTGGATGGAGATAAAGTATTGGAAGTCATTCGCCAAAATGTCGGTTTTAGAAAGATCGAGATCAAGGGAAAACAGCTCTTGGTAAATGGACAGCCTGTTCTTATCAAGGGTGTGAACCGTCATGAGATAGATCCTGATGGAGGATATGTTGTCAGTGTTGAGAACATGATTCGTGACATAAAGGTTGCCAAGCAATTAAACATCAATGCTATACGCACCAGCCACTATCCAAATGACCCACGCTGGTATGATTTGTGTGATGAATATGGTATTTATGTCATGGCTGAGGCAAATCTGGAAAGCCACGGAATGGGATTTGCTAAAGAGACCCTGGCCAAAAAAGAGTTGTTCAACAAGACACATATTGAGCGTAACATGCACAATGTGAAGGTTCTCAAAAACCATCCTTGTATCATTATGTGGAGTCTTGGTAATGAAGCAGGTTATGGTAAGAACTTGGAGGATGCCTACGATTGGGTAAAGGCATATGACAGTTCTCGTCCAGTACAATATGAAATGGCATGTTCAACAGGCAAGCATGATGAAACCCGTCCTGTTGAGTCATACGAGTTGGCTGGTCTGAAGGCTGGCAAGACTGACATTTTCTGTCCTATGTATGCTGATTACGACAGTTGTAGAGCATATCTGGAAAAGGACTATTGTGACAAACCTCTTCTTCAGCAGGAGTATGCCCATGCTATGGGTAATTCTATGGGTGGATTCAAGCAGTATTGGGATTTGGTCCGTCAGTATCCTCAGTATCAGGGTGGTTTTATCTGGGATTTTGTAGATCAGGGTCTGCGCGACAAGAGCAAGATAACTGGTAATCAGATCTATGCCTATGGCGGTGATTATGGTCGTTTCCCTATGTCTGACGAGAACTTCAACAACAATGGCTTGGTTAGTCCGGACAGAAGACCAAATCCTCATGCTTACGAAGTGAAATACTTCCATCAGAACATTTGGAGCAAACTTGAGAACAAGGTCAAGGGTACAGTCTCTGTATTCAACGAGAACTTCTTTGTTCCGTTGAATAACGTAAATCTCGTATATTCAATAGAGGTAGAGGGAAAAAGTATGGCAAATGGTTTAATCAACCTTGGCAAATACAATATTCTTCCTCAGACAAGCAAGACCATTGCAATTCCTGGATATGCAAAGATAGTTGCAGACAAGAAGTACAGAGGAAAGGAAAAGACACTGACTCTTTCGTACAAATTGAACAGTGATTCACTTCTTCTAAGTAAGGATGAAGAAATCGCCCACCAGCAGTTTGTGATTAGCGACTATAAGTTCCCTGTATTGAATTCCACTGAAACAGCCAAAGTCAAGGCTGTAGATCATGCCAAGTATCTCGTTCTTTCTGCCAATGGTGTGGATGTTACCATCAGTAAGGCAACAGGACTTGTTTCTTATTTGGATGTTGACAAAACACCTATGCTTGTAAGAGGATTTGATTTGACTCCAGACTTCTGGAGAGCATGCACAGACAACGATTTTGGTTCACATATGCCTACATTAAGTGCAGCATGGAATAAGCCAAGTATGGAACTGAAGAATTTTACCCGTAAGGAGAATGGTTCTGTTGTTGCCGAGTTGTATCTCAAAGAAACAGAGTCTACACTGACTCTTACCTATACATTGAATAATAATGGAGAACTGACTGTTGAACAAGATCTGAAGGTAAATCCTGATGCGGAGAACAAGCCAAATCTTCTGCGCTATGGAATGGAATTGCAGATGCCTAAGGAGTTTGATAGAGTTGAATTCTACGGAAAGGGTCCTAACGAGAATTATGCAGACCGTAACAATTCCGACAGATTGGGCATTTTTACCCAGTTGGTAAAGGATCAGTATTATCCATACGTCCGTCCACAGGAGTCTGGCAACAAGACGCAGGTAAGATATTGGAAGGTTCTGACAAAAGACAATAAAGGTCTGGAGTTTTTCTCCAATGAGCCAATGGAGTGTTCAAGCCTGAACTATCTGACTTCTGATCTTTACCGCGGACCGGTAAAGAACCAAGAACATTCTGGAGACCTTGTACCACGAGACTTTACCTCTGTACACATTAGTCAGAGACAGATGGGATTGGGATGTATCGATACATGGGGCTCATTACCTATTGAGAAATATATGCTTCCTTATCAGGACTATGCATTCAAATTTGTGATTCGTCCTGTAAGATAACAAAAAGTCTCACTCTGAGAAATCAGAGTGAGACTGCAATCTATAACATCATTAAATATCAAACAAAAATGAAAAAGAAATTATTCATTACACTCTTGTTGGTGGGTACTACAGCACTGACAACTTTGGGACAGAGTAGCAAGAACGGAGTGAAACCTATTCTCCCAGTTCCGAGTCAAGCACAGGTTGAATGGCAGAAGATGGAGACCTATGCTTTTATCCATTTCGGATTGAATACATTCAATGATAAGGAATGGGGATATGGTGATTCTGACGTCAAGACCTTTAATCCAAAGAAATTAGACTGTGAGCAGTGGGCAAGAACTCTTGTCGCTGCTGGCATGAAAGGTGTCATCATTACAGCAAAACACCATGACGGTTTCTGTCTGTGGCCAACTCATACTACCGACTACTGTATCCGTAACTCTCCGTACAAAGACGGTAAAGGTGATCTTGTTGGAGAACTCTCAAAAGCTTGCAAGAAGTATGGATTGAAATTCGGCGTATATCTCTCACCATGGGATAGAAATCAGACAAGCTATGGTTCCAAATATTACGTAGAGTATTATAAGCGACAGCTCAAAGAGTTGCTTAGCAACTATGGTGATATTTTCGAGGTTTGGTTTGATGGTGCCAATGGTGGTGACGGATGGTATGGCGGTGCAGCAGAGATGCGAACCATTGACCGCAAGAACTACTATGAGTTTGACAAACTGTACCAGATTGTTGATAGCTTGCAGCCAAATGCTATCATCTTTGGCGACGGTGGTCCTGGATGCCGATGGGTAGGCAATGAGAATGGATTTGCAGGTGAAACCAACTGGGCAATGATTCCTTCAAATACAGTTTATCCTGGTTACGACAAGCCAAAGCAACTGCAGTTCGGTTGGGAGAATGGTGATCAATGGACACCTGCAGAATGCGATGTATCTATTAGACCGGGATGGTTCTATCATGAAAAAGAAGACAGTAAGGTAAAAACCGTAGATCAGTTATGTGACCTTTATTACAGAAGCGTGGGACACAATGCAACATTCCTGCTCAACTTCCCTGTTGATAAAGACGGACTGATACATCCAATAGACTCTGCCAATGCAGTTAACTTCCACAAGAGAATCCTGCAGGAGATGTCTGTAAATGTCCTTAAAGGTGTTACTCCTAAAGTGGACAGCCAGCAAGGTAAGAATGTCGGTAAAAACGTTAATGACGGAAAATACGACACATTCTGGGCCTCTAAAAAGGTTAAGGGTGCAAGCATTGAGTTCCGTCTTGGTAAAGAGCGAGAAATATCTCGACTTTTGCTCCAGGAGTATATACCTTTAGGACAGCGTGTGAAAGCATTCACTGTATATTATCTTCAGGGCAAGAACTGGGTAAAGCTCAGTCAAAAGGAAGAGACAACCACAATCGGTTACAAGCGTATCCTACGATTTGACAAGGTAAAGACCAATGGTCTTCGCATTGTATTCGATGATGCCAAGGGTACACCATGTATTAATAATGTTGCAGCTTTCTAACATTATATAAAACTATTCATTTTTGTCCGCAATTCCAAAAATTTGGTTTTGCGGGCATTTTGTTATTATACAGGAAATGGCTTTGTAAAACGCTTATTTTCTAATACTACACAAAAGGATTCTCTCTTGACTGTAAAGGCGAAAAATAGATGAAAGACACTACTTCTATTATGGCACACAAGGGAGTACTATCAAAGTAGGAGAAAGGTGAATGAAACAGAAAATTCACTACTTTCTAATAGTTTTTTAATATTTCTTCAAATAAACTGTAATACCATATTAGTATTTTTGCGCCCAAAAAGAAGACGATGGCTAACACAACTTAGGTAATGCTGGTGAAAGGCTAAAAAAGCAGACTAAGAAAAGCCTCGTTTTGTATTTTCAGTAAGAAACAATAATTTATCAAAAAAATGGGTACAGTTTATCTATGTATTGTGATCTTCCTGCTCTGTTTGGCAGTGTTCGATCTCTTTGTGGGAGTCAGCAACGATGCTGTCAACTTCCTGCAGTCTGCAATCGGGGCTAAAGTTGCAAAGTTCCGCACAGTTCTTATCATAGCCTCCTTTGGCGTGGTGCTTGGAGCCATTATGTCATCGGGAATGATGGACATCGCCCGCCATGGTCTCATAAGTCCAGACCACTTCACTTTCGAAGAAGTAATGACGCTATTCCTTGCGGTCATGGTAACCGACGTTATTGTGCTGGACGTGTTCAACACGTTTGGTATGCCAACCTCTACCACCGTATCGCTGGTATTTGAATTATTGGGTGGAGCTTTCATTCTCGCCACACTTAAGATGATAGGCGACGACAGTCTCAACTACGGTGTACTGCTAAACAGCGACAAGGCCTTAGAGGTGATTATGGGTATTTTTTCATCGGTGATTATCGCCTTTGTATTCGGTATTATCGTGATGTGGCTTTCGCGTGTGGTTTTCACCTTCAACTACCGCAAGCACTCCCGTTATTCGATTGCCATTTTCGGTGGTATATCCTTCACAGTTCTCTCCTATTTCATATTTATGAAGGGTTTGGGAAAGAGTCCTTACCTGCCTTCAGAATGGCACGATTTCATAGACCAGAATATAGGTACGCTGCTTTGCGCCACCTTCGTGATTTCTGCCATCGTGATGGAGTTCTTGCATCTCTGCCGCATCAACATCTTCAAACTCACTGTGCTGATGGGCACCTTTGCTTTGGCAATGGCTTTTGCTGGCAATGACATGGTGAACTTCATCGGTGTGCCTTTGGCTGGCCTTTCTTCTTACAATGATTATATGGCAAATGCCAATGGTGCAGCACCTGACAGTTTTATGATGACCTCATTGATGGAGAGTGCCAAGACAACTCCTGCCTATCTGCTCGCTGCAGGTTTCGTGATGATTATCGCCGTGGCCACCTCAAAAAAGGCACAGAATGTAATAAAGACATCCGTAGACCTGAGCCGTCAGGACGAGGGCGATGAGATGTTTGGCAGTTCATCAGCAGCACGCATCATTGTACGCAGCTGCCAGAGTGCCGACTCTTGGCTCAGCCGCTTCCTGCCCAAATCTTTGAAGCTGTGGATTAACAAACGTTTTGACAAGAACGATGTAGAACTGGAGGAAAGTGCAGCCTTCGACGTGGTTCGCGCAGCCGTTAACCTTGTATTAGCTTCCATGCTTATCACCATAGGTACCAATCTCAAGTTGCCTCTCTCTACCACTTACGTTACCTTTATGGTTGCCATGGGTTCTTCGCTTGCCGACAAAGCATGGAGCCGTGAGAGTGCCGTATTCCGCGTAACAGGTGTGCTTAGTGTTATCGGTGGATGGTTTGTCACAGCTGGTGTGGCTTTCATAGCCTGCGCCATAGTCTGTCTTGCCATGCATTTTGGAGGTATTCTTGTGCAGACAGTCTTCATGGCTCTCGTTATCTTCATGCTTATACGCAGCAATATACAGTATAACAAGAAGGCGAAGGAAGAGAGTAAGGAAAACACCTTCCAACTGATGATGCGCTCGTCCGACCCTGAAACCGTATGGGGCTTTCTTCGCTATCAGGTATCACACACCCAAAGCTTCATATGCCGCTTTGCTCTGGATGAGTTCAATCTCATTATGGATGGTCTTGCAGATGAGAACACCCGCGAGTTGCGCCATGCCAACAAAGAATTGAAAAAGGAACAGGACATGTTGAAGAAGTTCCGCCGCCAAGAGATGTTAGGCTTGAAACGTTCGCCCTCAGAAATTGCCATTGAACGTAACACATGGTTCCACCTTGGTGCCAACAGCAACCAGCAGTACATTTACACTCTGCGCCGTATGCTCGACCCTATCAAGGAGCATGTTGACAACAACTTCAATCCGCTTCCTTCCGAGTACATCAAGGAATTTATGCCAATACGCCAGAAGATAAACGACCTGATGAAAATGTGCTGCGAGCAAATAGAGTCAAGCAGCTATAGTAATTACAGGGAGATTCTCACCGAGGCAGATAAATGCAAGGATGAACTCTCTGTGCTCAGAAAGAAGCATATTGACCGTATGCAGAAAATGAAGGACAATACACTAATGCAGATTTCGCTTGTTTATCTGAACGTGCTGCAGGAGAGCCAGGAGTTCCTCAGTGTTATGAGGCGTCAGCTCAGAGCTGCCAAGAAGTTCATGGAGAATTAATAATCTTCTATGCTTATTTGATAACTTTAAAAGAGCATCGCGGATTAGCGATGCTCTTTTTGGTGATACACTTGACATAAACATTAGCAGATATGTTCGTATATACTGCAATATAATATCTATTTTAGCGTTTATAAAAACAGACAATATAAAACGAAACGTATGAAAAGAACAATTATAGAAAAGATGATCCTCGTTATTGCCTATTCCGGTCTGATTGGTGGTATCTTATTAGGCACACTTATCAGTAAGAGTATCTGGGAATCGGGTTCTGAAATGTGCGCACCTCGAGCGTTTTTTATGTTCGTAGGCAGTATTTTTGTTTCTGTAGGCTGCTGGGCAGTACTTTTGGAAATCATAGCTTTGTCCGATAGAATAAGAAACATTGAGAATAAAATGTCTTAGCTTATGTTTTTACCGCAAATATGAATATATATATCCCATAAATACGATAAAAACAAGCTAAGATAGTATCAATAATATTAACCTCCAAAATATGAAAGTAAATGAAAAGAATTTGTATGTTTCTGCTGACAATACTCAGCATCGTTTCTTTTACAGGTTGTGATAAGACTGACGAACCTAACGGACCGGGTACTGACTATGACAATCTGTTCGATAAGACTTATACTATTAACAACGATGGATGCTGTGTGCTTGAAGATTGCGAGCCCACAATAGCCACAGTTGTTGAGGATGAGGTGAAAGGATATGGCTGGAAAGTTATAGGCATGTATAAAGTGCAGGATAACGGCAGACTTTCACAAACAAACTACCTCTATACAGGCAATGGCGGTGGATATATGGATTATTGGTTTGAATCGGATGGGCATCTGATAGGATTTCAACATGGTGATACCTATGGTAAGTTATATAACAAGACAGAATGGTTTTATGATGCAGTGACCGGATTCATCATGCGCGGTTCGGCAAGTCAAAGTATTCAAAATCGCTATATGCAAGTGTTGTCTGTGGTTACGCTTCAAAGAAAAGAGTCAAATAAGTTCTATATGTACACCTTGCAGAAACTGGGCGATGCCACCGTTGAGCATGATAATCTGAAACCATTCTACGGCATGGTGGTTTATCAGCGCATGACGGACAACGAACTTGCGGAGACAAAGAAAGCGTACGATTATGATGCAAACATAGATTTTACAGATGCTGTTCCTAATGACTGTAAGTTTCGTGTAAGTGCGAGCTATAATAATCCCGACGATTTTGAAGAGAATACGAACGGAAGTGTTATTGTAGCTTTTGGAAATGTAAAGTTCTCGCTGACGGATCATCTCGGCACATCAATGCTTCCAAACCCTGCGTTGGAGTATTTCGACTCCATAGTTTGGAGCTCTGACAACAGTTCACTTCCTGACAGATATGTCGTACATCGTCATAAGCCGGGGCAGGCTCAAACAGCACTGACGTGGACAACTCGCTTCTTTGACACAAACACCGATTTGACCTCATATTTTGCAGGTTACAAGAAAGGTCGTGTTGTCTATATATATACAATGCACCACAATGTCTATAATGACAAGTTCTTGTGCTTCGATTGGGGAAAGTTTTCGATGAGCAAGCCAAGAGAGTTTACCGCGACATGTTTGCTTGATAAAAGCCGTAGTTTCACCGTTTACGAACCAAGGACATACAACAATGATATGAACAAGGTATATGCTGAACTGCGCTACAATTACGGGGAAAAAGGTAAGGGAAATGATGTCGCAATTCTGCAAAAGGAGGCTCGTGAATTGACGGAACTTATGATTAACCATTATGGCAAGGGAACCGAAGTGAGTAAGCAGGTAGATCATTACCGCACCTTATTTAAGGCTCTTCCTGAAAAAGCGCATATTATTACATACTGGGCAACTGCTGATACGAGAATTGCACTTGTTCTCAATCGCGACGATGCTGATTCTAAGAATGATTACTATTACGTTCATGCAGAACCAGTCAATTAAGTGATTAAAGATTAAAATATATAACACCATTCATTCAAAATCCGCAGATATAGTTACATATCTGTGGATTTTGTTTTAAGGGCGGAATGGAATGTTGCATTCTCTACCTATGGAAAACATTGCCCTTATCAATCATTAGCCGATTATCCTTATAGTATTGCTATATGATACCGATATCAAAAAAGTACGCCAATATAAAAAGGTGTTGCTCTGTTGGCATAATAAAAAATCTCATAAAAACATTATTTACAGGCAAGATTCCTGCTTTTTGATGATTTAATAGGTAGAAACTAAAAAGCAAGAAATATGAGAATTACAAAGAAAACAATTTTGGCAATAGGATTGATAGCCAGTTCGCTCACGCTGAACTCATGTGATGACAATGATAACAATGAGGTGTTACAGCGTCCTACTGCCCTTGTAACGGTGTATCCTACTGCACCTGAAGGATTCTTCATGCAACTTGATGAATCAACATCGCTTGTACCTACCAATATGAAAACCTCACCGTTTGGTGATAAGAAAGTGAGGGCTTTGGTGAACTATACAATAGAAGAACGAAGCTACGGAGGCAACCAACAGAGTGTGTATGTAAATTGGATTGACAGCATCCGTACCAAACAGCCAGTAATGACGCAAGGATCAGAAGAAAAAAATGCGAAAGCATTTGGAAATGACCCTATTGAAATTGTCCGTGATTGGGTTTCTGTTGCCGAGGACGGATATGTTACGCTCCGCATACGCACATTGTGGGGAGGAACTACCAAGCATGTCATTAATCTTGTGAGCGATGTGAACAAAGATAATGTATATGAGTTCGACTTGCGCCACAATGCCCAAGGTGACACCAACGGAAGAATGGGGGATGCACTAATAGCATTTGACCTCAACTCACTATGGAAGGAACATCCTAAAGAACTGAAGATAAAACTCAATTGGCTGTCGTTCAGTGGCAAAAAGTCTGCCAAACTGTCGCTCAAAATGCATACGGTCACATCGGTGTACAATGCCGAAACACCGTCATTTTTGCATCGTATAGAATAAAAATCGAAAAAAATATTTTTCCCAGGCAAGATTTTACATTGCTCTTCATTTAAGGGAATGAGAGTACTCGAAAAAACAATCGTGCCAAGGCTGTAGATGGACGCATACTCATGCCGTGGCGCATAAGTTAAACGACAAAATTATAGAATAAAATGAAATCTATGAATTTCTTTAAGTTTGCAACATTAATCGTTTGTGCCGTATTTGCAATGGCATTTGCTTCATGCTCTGACGATGATGACAACACTCCCGCCATCAAGTTCAATCCTTCAACCGTTTCAGTTGCCGTTGGCGGCACACAGAATGTAAAGGTAGCAGGTGGAGATGGTACTTACACCGCTAAATCAAGCGATGTCAAGACCGCCACCGTAACTGTTGACAAGGCTACTATTACGGTAAAAGGAGTAAAGGCTGGCAAGGCTACAGTTCTTGTTACTGACTCCAAGAAGGTGACTGGCAGCTTGAGCATTACCGTGGTTGATGGTGTTGTCGTGGACAAAGCCAAGACAAGTATTGCGGTTGGTAAGGAAGATGTAGTAAACATTAGTGGAGGCACAACACCTTATACGGCTGCAAGCAAAGATGATAAGATCGCCACTACTACCGTCAAGGACGCCAAACTTACCATAAAGGGAGTGAATGTTGGAAGCACAACTATCACCATCACAGACAAAAACAAAAAAACTGCTACGGTAGTTGTTACAGTAACAAAATAAGGAACTCGTTGTTACGAGATAGTGCAAATGCTTTTTGCTGTATGGTAAAGGCATTTGCACTTCGCTGTTTCCAAAGCTTTTAACCCTATAAACCTCATGTTCGGCATAACATTCAGAAAAGAAACGGAAGAGGAACGATGGTTGCGAAAGGCACTCGATGGCGACAATACTGCCACCGAGTGGATTTATCGCAGGCATGTGCGATACCTGTCTGCACTCTGCTCGCGCTACATCACAGAAGACGAAGACATTAAGGACGTACTACAAGAATCGTTCATCAAGATATTTACTTTTCTGGATAGTTTCAAGTATCGTGGAGAGGGGTCTTTGAAAGCATGGATGGCAAAAATTACTCTCAATGAGACCCTGAAGTTTGTACGCAATAACAGCCGTTTGCCCATTGATAGTATCGATGATAAAGATATGAACATTGCAGATGGCGACAGTATGGAGACTGAGGACATTCCTACCGATGTACTTCATCAGCTTATACGTGAGTTGCCCGATGGATACCGAACTGTATTCAATCTCTATGTCATTGACGACAAGAGTCACAAGGAAATAGCCCAATTGCTCGGCATAAAGGAGAACACTTCAGCTTCGCAGCTGCACAAGGCCAAATCAATGCTGGCGCGGAAGATAAAATATTATAGAACCATCAATTCCATTTAACGTATGAAAAATAATTGGCAAAAAGACATACACGACCGTTTGGGCAACTATGAGAAAGATGCACCAAAAGGACTTTGGGAGGACATTCGCAAAGGAACGACTGATGAGAATGGTGGCTATATGCACGGCGGCAGACCTTTCAAAACCTACTGGCTACGGCGCACAGCGTATACTGCAGCCGCTGCAAGCGTGGCTTTGTTGATAGGATATTCAATATATTCTGAATACGTAAACGATGAGCAAACGCCAGCAGAAATGACAAATCTACAAATAGCACATACACCAGCAGAGCCATCCCCTAAAGGCAATATCGTTGCTGACGACGGCAACAATCCTATTGCCTGCAACTCACCTATGCCACGCATCATTATGACCATAGTACACAAATCTGTTGGTGACATTGATACATTGTCATCTTATGCTAATGATGAGAAATCTTTGGAAACAGCGTCTGGCAACCATGAGGGGGATGATGCCAACAGTTCAAAAGAAACGAATACAACTTCCGACAAAGAAAAATTGCCGAAATGTGAGAATGAGAGCAAGAAAACAAACAATTATCATCAAAACAGCAATTACGGCAGTCTTGTGGCTTACAACTCTGACGCCAGGCGTCACGCCTCTTCGTCCACATCGCCACGTTGGACTGTAAGTACAAGTGCAATGGGATCGATGGGGTCATCAAGAAGCATTACATCTATTGGCGACCCTGTTGTTGCAACTGGTCCTGATGATTCTGACTGGGAGGACAGCCCTATGCTCGGCATCAACATATTCAATCAGGGAAAGGAAGTGAAGACAGAATACAAGCACCGCTTGCCTGTACGCATTGGTGTGAAAGTGGCATACACATTTAACGAGCATTGGAGCATCGAAAGCGGACTTACATACACTCGCCTCTCCTCCGACATGAAAGACGGAACAAAAGAGAACTACTTTACGGGCGAGCAAAGGCTGAACTATGTAGGAATTCCTGTCAACATGAAATATAATGCATGGTCATACAAAAGGTTCAGTCTATATGGCTCGGCAGGTGTACTTGCAGAAAAATGCGTATCGGGAAATGTCACGAAAGAATATGTCATCAATAATGCGACAAAGAAGAAAGAGACTGTCAACATTGACAGCAAGCCTTTGCAAATGTCTGTAAATGCGGCTTTCGGCGTGCAGTTTGACGTGCTTGACAATGTCGGTATTTATGCAGAGCCGGGCGTAAGCTATCATTTAGACGACCATTCTTCGCTCCAGACTATCTACAAGGAGAAACCGCTGAACTTCAATCTCAATGTAGGTGTAAGATACACTATAGGTAAGTAACAATTAAGAAATATAAAATCATAAAGAATATGAATACAATAAAAACTTTGGCGTTAGCGACCATCATCATTGGTATGGCATCATGCGCCAGCACCCAAAGATCTCAAATGGAAGGTGCATTCGGAAAGAGTACAAAACTTACGACAGAAGAAGATTCTCTCTTCAAGGCTGTTGTCCTGTCGCACAGCAACTTGCAGCTGAAACCCCACAAGGTTTCTCGCCAAGTTGTGGCTGGAACAAACTATCGTTATGAATGCGTGGATAACAACAAAAAAAAGTTGAGGTTGTCGTCTATGAGCCACTTCCAGGACAGGGCGATGCCCGCATATTGAGCATTGGCGGAAAGGAATATACGGAATAGACGACTAACTCGACAAGTGTTATCCCTGATGACTCCTAATGATATATGCTTAGCGGGCCTGTTAGCGTCGTTCTTCTGCCTATTTATAAGTGTTAAAATCAAAGGATACTGAAAATCAATGTTTTATGTTTGGTTGGTCATAGTAAGTTATGGCTAATTATAAGGCTCTAAATACAATCAGAGTTTTAACGTTTTCGAAAACGGATTTAGGAAGGATGGCACAAGAGGACACAGTATTTTAGCTTAAAAATAGTATATATACTTGAGTAGTTCATTTTTTCTTCGTAACTTAGTAGCGCAAAATGCAAAGCGAGTGGAATATGGCAAAAATAGTCAACAAATATCCCGTAGGAATACAGACATTCTCGAAGATACGCGAGAAAGGTTATCTCTATATAGATAAGACCCAATACATCGCGGAATTTAGAGAGAAAGGTATGAAGTTCATCTTTCTGAATCGTCCAAGACGATTCGGCAAGTCGCTCTTTGCCTCTACCCTTCAAGCCTATTTCGAGGGAAGAAAAGAACTTTTCGAAGGATTGACTATTGCTGATTACGAGAAGGAATGGGTGAAGCATCCCGTGCTTCATTTCGACCTCAGCGGTGCCAAGCACATTGATGCAGACGCGTTGAATAGTTATCTTAATCTACAGCTTTTGCCCTATGAAGAACTTTATGGTAAGGGTGAAGGGGAAAACTATCCTAACGAAAGACTGGATGGAATCGTAAAGCGAGCTTATAAGCAGACAGGCGAAAAAGCAGTTGTCATCATTGATGAATACGACGCCCCTTTGCTGGATGTGGTGCATGAGAAGGAAAACCTGCAACCGCTTCGCCGCATCATGCAAAACTTCTACAGTCCGCTAAAGAAGCTCGACCCATACCTGGAGTTCACTTTCATCACGGGCATCACTAAGTTTTCGCAACTCAGCATCTTCAGCGAGCTCAACAACCTCGACAATATCAGTATGTTCGACCAGTATTCGGCCATCTGCGGCATCAGTATGACGGAGCTTACTACGCAGATGAAACTAGATGTTGAGGCATTGGGCGAAGCCCTTGGCATGACGTATGAGGAGTGCCTGAAAGAGCTGACGCGATTCTATGACGGCTATCATTTCAGCAAGAAATCAGAGGATGTCTTCAATCCGTTCAGCCTGGTGAAGGCGCTGAATGCACGCGACATTGCTCCTTACTGGTTTGGCTCGGGTACGCCAACTTATCTTATCAAGACGTTGCAGAAATATCATGTCAACGTGATGGATATTGAGAAGAAGTCATGTGACGTGGATGACTTTGATGTTTCGCCCGAAATGATGACTTCAGCGCTCCCGCTGCTCTATCAGAGCGGCTACCTCACCATCAAAAAGTACAACCCGATGCTGCATCGTTATACGTTGGAGTATCCTAACCGGGAGGTGAAGATAGGCATGCTCAAAAGTCTTGCGCCCAACTATCTTTCGCCTATATCTCTGGACAACAACAGTCTGGTGGGTGATTTCCTGGAAAAGCTTTATGATGCAGATGTTGAGGGGGCAATGGTTCGCCTGAAGGCCTACCTTGCCAGCATCTCCAATCGTCTGAGCAACAAGAGCGAGCGCGATTTCCAGACCGTGTTCTATCTCGTCTTCAACCTGATGGGCGCCCACATGCGGGTCGAGGAGGATAGTGCGATAGGCAGGGCCGACGCCGTGGTGTATATGCCCGATGCCGTCTTTGTTTTTGAGCTCAAGTATGATGGCTCTGCAGAGGAAGCGATCCGGCAGATAGACGAAAAAGGCTATTTGATTCCCTATTCTGCCGATGGCAAGCGCCTGTTCAAGATAGGTGTAAACTACGATAGTACCCAGCGCACGATCAGCGATTGGATAATCCGAGAAGACTAAGAACCCGGAAAGAGTTAGCCGTAAAGACTGGCTTCCCTCCTCCCCTTCCCTCTCCCCCAGCAGCATGCGAAAACAAAAACGTTAAACGTTATAATGTTAGTATGTGACCGGGGAGGGCGGCCCGCTCGCCCCATGCCTACCATTAACGTTTTAACGTTTAACGTTTAACGTTTTCGAAAACGGACTCGCCTGCTGCGAAAGGCCCCATAGGAGTCTTTAACTGCGCTGGTATTTAGTTAGCTACCCGTGTAGCTAACCAAACAGACAATTCCCACTACGCCTAACATATCCTTTGCATTTTAAGTTCAAATAAACTTGTTGGATTTTAGACACAATCCGCCATGACCAACTGCCTCGCTATAAATCTCGTTATTTTTGACGGTCCAAAACGATTTTCCGCTATAATAATGACGGGTTAGCTATAATACCGCTAAAAGTCGCTATAACTGATAATACCTATAATCAACTCCTTGTTTCCGAGCCTCTCTCCGAACCAAGCACTCTTGTTTCCGGACTTTCAGCTCACGATAGCGCAGCATCGGCACCAAGCTCGCTCTATTAACGTTTTAACGTTTAACATTATAACGTTTTGGGTTTAGGCTTTTGAATATATCGTATCAAGTATTCTATGACAGGGCGGTCGGTTTTCGGTCGGAATATCTTTAAACGGTCAGATTAGGTTTTATTCGGTCGGATTTATTATAAAACCGACCGATTGTAGTCTTTGCTTTGTTGTCATTGGGCAGACGTTTTTGTTCTAACGAGCAGACGGGGGAGACCACGTTGCCACGAAATTATGCCTCATAATAACGCTATAACACCTAAACCATGAAGACCCGTGGATTCACGGTTTGTTATTTCATGTTAAAGATTTATTATTATATCCGTACTTAATAATTAAATCACTATCTTTGTCTTATATTTATCATAAAGAGACTATGGAGGATTTAAATCAACTCAGGTTGGCGTTGGTAAAGAAAAAGAAAACTAATAAATGGTTGGCGGAGTGGCTGAATGTACCCCCAACTGTTTCCAAATGGTGTACAAATACCTATCGGCCAGATTTGACTGCTCTGAAATGCATTTTGGAGTAATTTAAAAAGCCAAAGCGAGTAAAATATAAACTTTGATTAAACCAAATCATTAACTAACAAGATTATCAAGTGAGGTTATGAGCAAGTTCAACGAAGCAACAAGGGTTCAGATGCCAGCAATGGTACATCTGACACGATTAGGCTACAACTATTTCGGAAAAATCAAAGATGATATGGCTGGTTCTGTTTACGACCCTGACACCAATATACTTATTGATGTTTTCCGGCAGCAATTTGAAACACTGAACCCTACTGCTAGAGGCGAATTTAAACAGATCTTGCGTAGCATAAGACAAGAATTGGCGAACGATGATCTTGGCAAGTCTTTCTACAAGCGGCTTACTACGATTTCACCTATACGACTGATAGATTTTGATAATCCACAGAGCAACTCGTTTCATTTCACAGCTGAGTTTACGTGCAAAAATGGCCAGGACGAATTTCGCCCTGATATAACCCTGTTTGTCAATGGTTTGCCGCTTTGCTTTATCGAAGTGAAGAAGCCAAACAATCATGGCGGCATGGTGGCTGAAAGCAGACGAATGAACCTCGAACGCTTCCCTAACAGGAAGTTCCGTCGCTTCATCAACATTACTCAACTAATGATATTCTCCAACAACATGGAATACGACACAATGGGAGGCATAGTTCCTATACAAGGCGCTTTCTATTGTACGGCTGCAAGAGAAAGCGCACCTTTCAACTGTTTTCGCGAGGAGCATCCATCCAACCTCCCCGTTGCACCATTCATAAAAGAATATCCCTACGACAACATCAAGCAGGACGAAGAGAAACGCATACTGTCTGATTTCAACTGCCAGGTAATTCATCACACACCAGAATACCAGACCAACCTTGATGTGAACACTCCTACAAACAGGATACTTACATCCATGTGTAGCCCTGAACGCTTGCTATTCCTCATCAAGTACGGCATTGCCTATGTGAAGATGGAAAAAGAAGTGGACGGCAAGATTGAAAGTACAGACCAAAAGCACATTATGCGCTACCAGCAGATGTTTGCATCTTTGGCCATTCGTGAGCAATTGAAGGAAGGCGCCACATCTGGTGTGGTATGGCATACACAGGGAAGCGGCAAGACTGCATTATCCTATTACCTAACGTATGTCCTTTCTGATTATTACGCAAAGTGCAATATGGTGGCAAAGTTCTATTTCATTGTCGACAGAATAGACTTGTTGGAACAAGCCACACAAGAATTTGAGGCAAGGGGGCTGGTGGTATCTACGGCCAATACCCGTGCTGAACTGATGGCACAATTCCGCAACAACCATGCGCAAGAGGGTGCGAGCGGCCAACCAGAAATTACAGTTGTGAATATCCAACGCTTTGCCGAAGATAAGGAGAAAGTCACTCTCCCAGCATACGCCACCAACTTGCAGCGCATCTTCATCATGGACGAAGCCCACAGAGGCTATAAGCCTGGAGGTTGTTTCTTGGCAAATCTCTTCGATGCCGACCCCAATTCCATCAAAATCGCATTGACTGGCACACCATTGTTGAAAAGGGATTGCGCTTCGAGTATTGTTTTTCAACGCTATTTTCACACGTATTATTATGACCGGTCCATTGCCGACGGATACACGCTTAAAATAATTCGTGAGGACATCGAGACTTCATACAAGGAGCGTTTGTCGGAGATGTATGACAAACTCGAGACGCTTGTGCAAAAGAAAGACATCAAGCGTTCACAAATCATAGAGCACGAAAGCTATGTCAGCGAGTTGGCACACTATATAGCCGACGACCTTCGCCAGTTTCGCAAAATCCAGGGTGACGAAACATTAGGCGGCATGGTCATTTGCGAGACGAGCGAGCAGGCACGCAAACTATACGAAGCCTTTCAGTACACGCCCGTTGGCGGACAGCCGCAGCCTATACAAATCAAGATGGGCGACCAAGTATGGATGGCTGCAGAAGCCATGCCCATGTACGGAACGAAGAAGAAACCTTTGAGAGTGGGCTTGATACTTCACGACAGCGACGACAAAGAGACACGCAAGCAAATCATCAAGGACTTCAAAAAGAATATGACCATCGACTTGCTCATAGTCTTCAATATGCTCCTCACGGGATTTGACGCGCCACGCTTGAAACGTCTATATTTCGGTAGAAAACTCAAGGACCATAACCTGCTGCAAGCTCTCACTCGTGTGAACCGTCCTTACAAGGACAACAGATATGGTTATGTCATTGACTTTGCTAACATAAAACGCAACTTTGAAGAAACTAATGAGGCTTATCTTAAAGAGCTGAATCGTTTTAATAACCCCGACGAGGTGGAGGGCAACCACACAACCGACACTTTCTCTCAGGTAATTGAAAATCCCGAGGAGCTCGTTCGGCAAATGCGCGACGTTCGGCAGACACTGTTTGACTACACGACCAACAACGTGGAGGAGTTCTCGTCCGAGATTTCATCTATTGAAGACAAGCAAGTGCTGCTCGACCTAAAGAAGGCACTCATATCAGCCAAGGACTGTGGCAATATTGTGCGAACCTTTGGCGATGATGACTTACGCAAGGCTTTCAGCAAAATGGAGCTAACCAAGTTGCCCGACATGCTCAAAGAAGTGCAGCATCACATCGACATCATCAATCAGAAGGAAGCTTTTGCCGTGGCCGACGAGACCAAACAACTCGTCAACGAGGCCATGCAGGACATCCGTTTCAACTTTTCAAAGATTGGCGAAGAGGAGATGAAGATGATAGCCGGAGGACGCGAGTTGCAAGACAAATGGTCAGCGGTCATACGTAAGTTCACGGAAAATACCGACCCCGATGATCCTGAATACATCACCTTGCGCGATGCCTTTATGCGGCGGTTCAAGGAGCATGGCTTTGTGGTTGACAGCATAGCCAAGTTCAACCAAGAGAGCAAGGAACTTGATGAGATCATCGAGCGGCTTATCAAATTGCAGGAAAACAACAATCACCTGTTGAGAAAGTACAACGGTGACACAAAATTTGCCAACGTCCACAAACGCATACGCGAAGAGAACAAGCGGCGGTTTGCAGAGCACAAAGCTGCCATATTTAGCTATTATGACGACAATATCGTGGCGATACTCACTGATATAAAATCAGAGATAGACCAAAAGGTGTACGACCGCAATGACATTCTGAAGAAAGACGAGTATTTCGAAATGACTGTCATGACGGAAATAGCACAGGCTCTCTACAACTATCCCACTATCGAGCCACAAATGGACGACTTCTCGTTTATCCAGACTCGTATAGCTCGACAATACATCAACCAATATAACGCAACATACCCAAAAAGTTAAACATGAACATGACAATAAGAGAAAAGACAGTGGCTCTCATTGATGCCTTGAAAACCACTTGCACGACATACGGCATGGGAAACGACGGTAATGAATACAAAATCATTACACAAGTCTTTCTGTATAAGTTCCTTAACGATAAGTTCGGCTATGCCCTCAAGACATCAAAGAGTCCTTATGCAGCGAAGATACGCAAAGCTGAAAAATGGGAGGTGGCATATAGCCAACTGACCGATATGGATCGCATGATGCTTTTGGCCTCGCTCTCGCCCGACCTTCCTCGCTTGAAGCCAGAGCATCTGATAGCCAACCTCTGGAATCAGCAGGCAAAGGGTGACTTCGACTTCATCTTCGACAATACGATGAGCGACATTGCCGAGCAGAATCTCGCCATATTCTCTACACAGACTACACAGAACACCAAGATTCCGCTCTTTGAACCAATTACGCAATACGTTACGGATATGGCGCAACGTGCGCCTTTTGCCCGGGCTATGGTTGACAAACTCGCCAACTTCTCGTTTGAGGAGGCATTCGCTGAGCACTATGACTTCTTTGCCAACATCTTTGAGTATCTTATCAAGGACTATAACACGGCTGGTGGCGGAAAGTATGCCGAGTATTACACGCCCCACGCCATTGCCACAATCATGGCACGCCTGTTGGTAGGCAATGATGCCGACCTTCATAACGTAGAGTGCTACGATCCGTCGGCTGGCACTGGCACCTTGCTTATGGCTCTTGCCCATCAAGTAGGCGAGAACTGCTGTACCATCTTTGCCCAAGACATCTCGCAACGAAGCAACAAGATGCTCAAACTCAACTTGCTGCTCAACGGACTGGTGTCTTCGCTCGACCATGCCATCCAAGGTGACACGCTTGTTTCACCCTATCACAAGAGCGATGACGGACGGAGTCTCCGCCAGTTTGATTATGTGGTGAGCAACCCACCTTTCAAGATGGACTTCAGCGACACTCGTGAGAAGATAGCCGCTTTCCCGGCCCGCTTCTGGGCTGGTGTGCCAAAGGTTCCTGCCAAGAAAAAGGAAAGCATGGCGATATACACTTGCTTCATCCAGCATGTCATCAATTCATTGAAGTCAGGTTCGGGCAAGGGTGCCATCGTTATTCCTACAGGTTTCATTACCGCTAAGAGTGGCATAGAGAACAAGATTCTTAAGCACATTGTTGACAATAAAATTGTGTATGGTTGTGTATCGATGCCAAGTAATGTGTTTGCCAACACTGGCACGAACGTGTCTGTGTTGTTCTTCGATGCGTCCAAGAGTGCCGACAAGGTGGTACTCATTGACGCAAGCAAACTTGGCGAGGAATACAAGGACAGCAACGGCTTGAAGAAGGTACGTCTGCGCGACGAAGAGATAGAGAAGATTATCACGACATTCCAGAACAAGGAAGCCGTGGACGATTTCTCTGTTGCCGTCAGCTACGATGAAATCAAAGAGAAGGGTTATAGCCTCTCTGCTGGTCAGTATTTCGACATCAAGATTGACTATGTGGACATAACGGAAGAGGAGTTCAGCAAGCGGATGAACGAATACGAAGCCACGCTGACACAACAATTTGAGGAGAGCCACCGTTTAGAAAAGGAGATACTCGTCCAGTTGCGCAGCATTTCATTCAATAATATTGATAAGTAGTAGCACTATGGACGAAATAATCAAGGGAAGCAACACGTTATTGCCAAACGGTTATACCCAATGGCGTAAAGATATTGAACAACTAATTGATACTGCCAAACTTCATACGGCTCTTAATGTGAATGTAGGTACTTTGACCTTGTATTGGAACATTGGTAAAAGTATATTGCAAAAACAAAAGCAGGAAGGTTGGGGAAAACAGGTTATAGAGCAACTGTCAAAGGATTTAATTTCTCGTTATCCTGATGACCGTGGTTATTCCAAACGCAACCTTGGCTATATGAAGAGTTTTGCCATGCAATATCCAAATTTCCCATTTTTGCAAGTGCCAGTTGCAAAATTAAGAGAACTGCCAATTTTGCAAGCGACACTTGCAAAATTAGAGAGTGAAGGTAAGGATTTTGTGCAAGTACCGCTTGCACAAATATCTTGGTATCACCATATTTCATTGCTGCCCAAGGTGAAAGACGAAGCAGAGCGTGCCTACTATATAACGGAAACAGCTCAAAATGGGTGGAGTCGTGATGTGATGCTTCTTCAGATAGACAATGGGTATATCCATGCAAAAGGTCATGCCATCAACAACTTTGAGCAGACCTTGCCACCTCCTCAGTCTGACTTGGCTCGCTACATATTCAAAGACCCTTACAACTTTTCATTCATTGGAACGGTTGCATTGCAAAACGAATTGGATATAGAAAAATCATTGACAAGCAAGATTACCGATTTTCTTCTTGAAATGGGGCGTGGCTTTGCATACATAGGCAGACAATACCACATTTCTGTAGATGGGGATGATTATTATATCGACTTGCTGATGTACCACCTCAAATTACATTGCTATGTTGTGGTGGAATTGAAAGCCGTGGAGTTCAAGCCAGAGTTTGTTAGCAAGCTGAACTTCTATATTTCTGCTGTTGACGACATGGTAAAGTCACCAGAAGACAAGCCTACCATTGGCTTGCTTCTCTGCCGTACTAAGAGCAACAAGAAAGCAGAGTTCTCGCTTCGTGGCATTACTCAACCAATGGGCATTGCACAATACGAAACAGAAAAACTCTTTGCTGATGTCGCTTCGGCTTTGCCACAGATAGAGGAAATCGAGAAAGAACTTAAAGATTCAAACGATGAGTAAATAATCATGGAAGAAACAAAGTATCTACAAGAGCAACTTGAAAAGGCTGATAAGTTCATTTCTCAACTTGAAGATGACTGTTATCCTTTTATTGATGCAATTATAGACATCGTCTGTAAGAATGTGATCAAGCGCATGAATGCAGAAATGAGGAAGGTTAGTCTTTGTGCTGATTTCCCAAAAGAATTTACTTTCTTCGACCAATTGTCTGTTCTACATCAATCCAAAGATTATGATGAAATATTCTTTCCAAATGGCATTTTGGAAGATTACATTGACAATTCAATTGAGTTAGAAATCAACGAACTTCCAAGAAAGGATAAGATAATTCTATGGTATAGTAATTGTCACTCTGAATTAGGTAACGAATATGAAGTCTTTGATGCACGGCATGTATGTACTCAACGTTTCAATGACTTTGAGAATAAGAGATATGAAGAATTGCTACCCAAATTGGACTCATATGATTTTTAATTAATGTATTAGAACGAAATGGAACTAAAGAAATATAAACTTGCCGACATCGCTAAAATTGAAATTAGCGGTGTTGACAAAAAAACAATAGAGGGCGAAACACCTGTGCGTCTGTGCAACTTTGTTGATGTTTATTATAATTGGGCTATCACCAAAGAAAAGGCTAAGTTGTTTATGGTTGCATCAGCCAAGCAAACAGAGATTGACAAATGCTCAATAGGCAAAGGCATGGTTGCCATCACAAAAGATAGCGAAACCAGAGACGATATAGGTGTTGCCACTTATATTGCTGACGATTTCGAGGATGTTGTACTTGGTTATCATTGTGCCTTGATTATTCCTAATTCTTCTGTTGTTGACGGGAAATATCTGAACGCATTTATGCACACTCGCTACATTCAGAAGTATTTTGAAAACAACGCTTCTGGTAGTGGACAGCGTTACACCCTTTCCAATGATACGATTAGTAATATACCTGTATTGCTTCCCTCAATAGAGGAACAACATACCATTGGAAAGGTGTTAGCTGACATTGACCGCAAGATTGAACTCAACAAGCAGATAAATGATAATTTAGAGGCAATGGCAAAACAGCTCTACGACTATTGGTTTGTACAGTTTGACTTCCCAAATGAGGAGGAAAAACCGTATAAATCAAGTGGAGGGGCTATGGTTTGGAATGAAGAACTTCACATGAACATACCTTACTCTTGGAATACATGCCTTTTGAACGATTACATCGGCAGTAATAACACTGGCGATTGGGGATTTGACGAACCTGCAGAAAAAAGAAACATGAAAGTTGGGTGTATTCGTGGAGCAGATATTGTAAAACTTAATGATTTGCCAACTCGCTACATAAAAGATAGTAACACTTCAAAGCTGTTATCTGTATGGGATATTGTTATAGAAGTATCTGGTGGTAGTCCCACCCAGGCAACTGGTAGAAGTGCGTTTGTAACGCCTGGAGTATTGAAACGCAATGGTGGAAATTTGACTTGCTCTAACTTTTGCCATGCTTTTACAATGAAGAACTACAAAGCATCTGCATATTTCTTCTTTATGTGGCGCATGTTCTATGACAATAACAATATGTTCAATTATGAGGGTAAAACTTCGGGCATAAAGAATTTTATGACAGACACTTTCTTGGCAAACAAGTGGTTAGATGTTCCTACAGCATTATTAGACTTATTCTTTGAACGAATAAAGGTTATATACGAGCAAATTGATAACAATATAGAAGAAATAAATGCTCTCACTAAGCAGCGTGACGAACTTCTGCCGTTATTGATGAACGGTCAAGCGTCGGTAAATTATCATTTATCTGACGATTGATAATATTTTTATTGCTGAAAACGGAGGATATCCACCCACCCAAAACGGGAATATCCGTTCACCTATCCAGCTCTTTAGGCGAAAGGAATCGCAAAACAAGTTTTTTCTCTAGAGTACCAAACCGATATCATTCCATCTACAGTCCTTCAAGCTATTCCTCGTCGAAGTGCTTTACACATGCCTCATAAACGTATTGAACAGACAACATGGTGCCGATGAGGAAGTTAGGGGAATGTTTGAGTTCAGAGAGTCCACGGTGGCAATAGAACTTACGCTCATTGTCTATGAACAATTGGCATCACAGGGCGGGCCTGCCCGCCCTGTGATGCCCTGTCACCGTCTTAACGTTTTAACGTTTAACGTTTTCGAAAACGGTTACGCGCTGCTGCGGATGTCCCCACGGCAACATCAAACTGCGCCTTCATTTGCCGAACATCTTTTTTATTTCAGCCTTAGTCATTCTCGTAGTTGGAAATTTTGTGGCAAGCTCATGGTCTATCGCCTTGCCTTCTTTATACATGGATGCAACGGCATCTGCAAAGCCATAGCCGCTTCCGTCAGACCATTTTACGCATTGCTGAAGCCGCTTGTCGTATTTCTTCCACAGTCCGTTTGCGACAAGATGCTTGACAGTCTTGTCAAAGTTGCTTTCAACGGAGTCGTAATATTGCTCCCACATATCACCATAGTCGTAGGTGAACTGAGTAGCCCATTCCATATACGACACCATCAGTTCCGCAAGGGCATCAGCAGACGGCTTGAGTTTCTTGAAGTCCGCCACGGCCTTTCTGCACACAGAAAAGCGTGTCTTCGGTTCTCGCCGTCTCTTGGGATAAAATTCCTCACGGATGATACTCTTGTACTCTTCGAGTTTTTCATTCTCGTCTGGACAGGCATAGTACTCCAAGTATTCCTTGGCTTCCTTTCGGGCGGAATACAGTTCAAGCACCACTTCTATGATTTCAGCCTTCGTCATAGACTGGAGCAGCTTCTTTATTGTCGTTTTTGACATAACAATACGTTCTTATCCTTTTTTCGTATCGTTTTCTTTTTCCTCACTAAACGCCTTGATCTCGTCAGTAAGGACTTTCTGTAATTTCTCTTTCGGTACTATCAACTGATAATCCGCCACTCCGATAGGCTTACCCATATCTTCAAGAGCGAGTTCCACCTCCACACGGTCTTTCTCCGCACAAAGTATGATTCCTATGGAACGGTTTTCGTCTGCACCACGTTCAAGGCGGTCAAGCAGAGAGAGATAATAGTTCATCTTGCCTGCATACTCAGGCTTGAAAGCGCCTATCTTCAAGTCGACAGCAACAAGGCAGCGTAGTCCACGATGGAAAAACAGCATATCCACCTTACTTTCTTTGCCATTGTATTCCAACACATGCTGGTTGCCAATGAATGTGAAACCATTGCCGAGTTCCATAAGGAAACGGGTGATAGCTTTTACAAGGCGTTCTTCAAGCTCAAGCTCCAAAATGGGACTTGTTACTCCCAAGAAGCCGAGATTGTAGCTGCTGCTAAACACCTCATTGGCATACTGCGCTTGTTCGGCAGGAAGAGTGCGGTCGAAATTGTTATCTACTCGTGCCAATGCCTGTGTCTCATACATATTGAGTTTGATGGCATTGAGCAACAAGTCACGATTCCAACCTTTGGTTATAGTTTCCTGAGCATAATATAGCGTGGCTTCATCATTCAGCCCCTTGCTCAACAACAGCATATTGTGTGACCACGGCAAAAGTGCAACGGAGCGTTGCACTTTCTCATTATGTCCAGCATAACGTTCATAGAACTTTTTCATATACCACAGATTTCGTGGTGAAACACCCATCTTCGGGTATCGTTCTTTCAGGTCTGCTGACAATCTTCTTACAACGCTGCCACCATACCCACTTTCAATCTTGCGCTCATGAAGCATTTGACCAATCTCCCAATAGGCGGCAGATACGTAGCCATTGACATGTCGGGCTATTTCTGTCCGTGCATGCTCAATTACTGCGACAGCGTGTCGCAGTATCTCAGCATAATCGCTACTTCCTATTGAGAGTTTGTTGTCTTTATTGTCTGTTGTCATTTTATCAGTCTATTATTTGCCATATGCAGATGCATATTTAATTACAAAGGTAATTATAATACATCACTATTCCGCATAAACACAGTGATTTTCAAGTTTATTTAGCAGCTTGATAAAAAACTGTTATTATATTGCACATCACCCATTAAAAGTGCGGTAAGGAGACCGCCATCCATAGCTTTTGCAGACTTACTTGTTTTTGTAAGATTCAAGCAAATGATGATTCTTTATAATGGGCTTATAAACTCCAGAATAAAAAGAATCTATGAAAAAGTATGAAAAAACATGAGCAAGTATGAGCAACTGTGAGTTGACTCCTCACCGATTTCGTATCTTTGCATTGTGGTTCAGAGATAACATCTCATACCACCAAGAGGCAATGCGCAGCGCCCCCTACAACACAAACACAATTTATTAACCTTAAAATGAAGACACTATGATTCTGTACACATTGAAGAAGTATGTCAACGAGAAGTTGAGCGCCGCTTACGGCAAGTTTTTCGCCTACCCTATAGTCACCCAGACCTATGGTCTTGATGAACTCGCAGAACACATGGAAAGTCACAACACCCCGTTCTCAAAGGGAGCCATCAAAGGTATGCTCACCGACATGGTGAGCTGCGTAAGAGAACTGGTTCTGCAGGGTATCGCCGTGAAGATTCCCGACCTCGCCATTTTCAGCATCGGCATCAAGAACAAGGAAGGTGCTGCCTCCGAGAAGGAGTTCAGCATCACCAAGAACATTGCCGGACTGAAGCTCCGTGCCCGTGGCACCGGTGAGTTCAAGGCAAACAGTCTGAACCTCGATGCATCCCTGAAGAAGGCTACAGCCGTAACAGGAGATGTTACTCCACCAGACGGCGGTAAGGATAACACAGGCGATACTACCCAGGGTGGCGGCACAAGCCAGGGTGGCGACTCAACACAGACTGGCGGATCAGGCAACACCGAGAGCAGCGGCTCCGATGGTGGCGACGGCCTGGAGTAACCCCCTCGCCAGTAGATGAAGAAAGAAGGTTTTAGACAGGATGCAGTCCGGGATTCGGCTATAGCACCCCCGGCTATTCATCAATATAGCAAGCATCATTGAAACACGCGCTATCAAGCCCATCTGCTCATCCTGTCAGCCTTCCTTCTCCAGTATCGCCCGGATATAGGAAATCCGAGCCCCCAATCCATTTATTAACCTTAAATCAAATGAAAATGAAAAGAGAAACACTCAAGAAAATTCTGAATTTCGTCATTACCGTTCTCACCGCCGTAGCCTCTGCCTTTTGTGTGCAGAGCTGCCAGTAGTATCAACCCTTTAAAGATTCAGCACTATGAAAAACACAAGAAAAATATCACTTATTGTCATTCACTGTTCAGCCACACGCGTCACGCAGGACTTCACCTTCGAAAAGCTCGAAGCCTGTCATTTAGCCCGTGGTTTCCGCAGCATCGGTTATCACTACTACATCACGAAAGACGGCGTCATCTACCCCGGCCGTCCCGAGTCAGAAATCGGCGCCCACGCCCGCCATTTCAATGCACACAGTATCGGCATCTGTTACGAAGGCGGTCTCGACGCCGACGGCAATCCGGCAGATACCCGTACGAAGGCTCAGAAGCAGTCGCTCCAGAATCTCCTGACGAGTCTGTGCGTAGACTATCCCGAAGCCGAGATCCTAGGTCATCGTGATCTCCCGAACGTCCACAAGTCCTGTCCCTGCTTCAGTGTTCAGGCTTGGCTGAATGAAATCAAATTCCACATTTAGCCCTCTATTCAGTTGATATTGTTCATACTTTATTATTTTTCTACTCTCTCCCCCTATCTTAAGTGATTAAGGTTGGGGGATTTTTTGTTCAGGAATCTGCAAACTTCTTCATAATGAGGAGTATTGCGCCCCCCACTTTTCCACAGAAAAGAAGGCTGTAACATGAAATATAAGGCGTAACTACTCAGCACCCCTATGGGCATGAGTAATCGTCTTACTGTTGTACTACAG
>ERZ779852.874-NODE-874-length-30747-cov-15.838134_pt1 | contig 30747 bp, 25 predicted proteins | sample MGYA00511559_ERZ779852 | MGnify/ENA primary metagenome ERZ779852 (study PRJEB29588, sample SAMEA2157977) | human gut metagenome | biome: human gut; feature: human-associated habitat; material: faeces | place: Denmark | collected 2008/2010 ...
ATGGACTATTTTTTATTCAATTTTTCAGGTGTGCAATTTCATTATACAATGAGCCCTTTTATGTAAAATAACTTTCGTTTTTTCTATAATCGGCTAATAAAAAACAGGTACAGCCTAAGCTGTACCTGAATTTGTTACTTCAAGCGTCTAATTAGTGTTTACGTGCGTTGAAGCATTCGCGGCAGTAAACCGGACGATCGCTGGGTTTGAACGGTACCATGGTCTCTTTACCGCATTCAGCGCAAACTGCGGGGAACATTTCGCGTTGCGGACGGTCGTTTTGTACGCCCATGCGTTGTTTGCGAGCTTGACGGCAAGCCGGGCAACGGCGCGGTTCGTTAGTGAAGCCCTTTTCTGCGTAGAACTCTTGCTCGGAAGCGGTGAATACGAATTCGTTGCCGCACTCGCAGCAGGTTAAAGTCTTGTCTTCTTTCATTGTTTAATCACTCCTAATCATAGATAGAACATACCCCAAAGAACGCATTAAGATGTTTACCTTGGCTTCCCCATTTCATCTATGATAGAAGAAGTTAGGAACTTAAACGGACCACTGAGATACACCTCTTACAGTATATAGTAAGCGCCTGTAAAAGTCAATCTTAGTTTATCAAAAATGCGTAAATTCTTTAATAAGAAACTTTTCATTTCTCAACATATGCTCAAATCCGCTTGTTAACAGTGCTCACAGGAAAAGCTTGCGTGTAAAATTAATGGTGCGGCACCGATAAGTTTACAGCAAAAACTATGACCGTCTTTTTTTCGCCGCTTTAAAGAAAAACCGCGACAGCTTTTCAGGTCTGCGCGGTTTTCGAACTTCAATTTTTATTTATGCAGCCAGTTTACAGATTTTCCCTGCTCTCTGGCAAAGTGAGCATCATTGATGGTTTCGGCAATGATATTGCCCTGCCAGTCATTCAGCATGCTGACAGAAACATTATGCACACTCAGCTTCCACAGATTGTTCAGCGGGATGCCCAAAAGCAGGCACAGCTGCACGCGGATAATACCGCCGTGCGATACAATCGCGATATTCTTCTCGTGGCCTTCACGCTCGAAGATATAGTCAAAAGCCGCCTGACAGCGACGCGCTACATCATGAAAGCTTTCGCCCTGCGGCGGAATCCATTCGCCCGGACGCGTCAGGAAATCATCCATCTCCTTAGGCCAGCGGCGGCTGATTTCCGCATATTCCAGGCCTTCCCAGGCACCGAAGCTTACCTCCTGCAGCAAATCCAACGGCTGGTAGGACATATTTTTGCTCATAGCCAGCGGTGCTGCCGTCATGCAGGCACGCAGCATTGAGCTGCAGTAAATCTTGTCAACCGGCAGATGCTGCATATACGCAGCCAGCTTCTCGGACTGCTCCAGACCTTTGGCGTTCAGCGGCATGTTGATGCGTCCCTGAAAGCGATGTCCCTTGTTGCTGTCCGTTTCACCGTGACGGATTAAATATATTTTACCCATTAAGCCTTCGCCCCTTTTTTAGATTGCTCTGCCAGGGAAAATTCCTTCATCTCCGCATGCACGCCTGCTTCCTCAAAGGTTTCCATTTCTTTGTAGGCCTTGATGCCGGCATTGAACAGCGTAAAGCAGACAGCAGCGCCCTCACCGGCGCCGTCGGGAATATTCAGGCGCAGCGGTGCCGTAAGCCCCAGCTCCTGCAGGCATTCTTCCGCGCCCGGCTCTGCGGAAACGTGACCGGCAAAGCAGTAGTCGAGCACGGCAGGTGCCATATCCGCCGCCTTTTTGGCAGCCTTGCAGACAGCAACGCCATCCAGCATTACTGGCACCTTCATAGCTGCAGCCTGCAGCAGAGCGCCGGCCATAGCGGTGCGTACCATCTCATTATCAGGATTGGAAAGGCAGCCGAAGCCCAAAAGCTCCAGTCCCTTCTCGTGTACCAGCTCCTGCACCAAGGCAGCGCCCTCCTCCAGAGCATCAGCCTCCTCCTCCGAGGTTACCAGCAGAGCCACGGCCTTCGCACCGGTTTCTGCAGCCAGCACATTCACCGGCCATTTGGCGTGCATAATTTTTTCGGCCTGAGCAGCCTCTTCGATACCGCACCATACCAGTAAATCGCGTTTAGGATAATCTAAATCCTCTTTTTCATAAATACCCTTGATACCGCAATAGCGCGAGGTCATTTCTTCCAGCTTGGCCAGACTGCCGACCGGCTTGATCAGATTATCAAAGCGTGTCTGCGCCAGCTTCATACAGCCTCTGTCGGCAGGCACAATCTTTTGGATTATTTCTTCTATATGCATAGCATTTTTCCTTTCTGTCTCTTTATAATTCGGCAAAATATTGCCGGGGAAATATATCAGATTATATAGGTTGCGAGCATCAGGTAAACCACAACGCCGCATTCCGTCAAAAAGCCGTAGGTATCACCGGTAAGGCCGCCCAGCTGACCGCTGAGGAAATGCGCAATGCCCTGGCAGATAACGAAGGCCGCTATTGCCGTATACAAATACGGCAAACCACAGGCTGCCACCAGCGCCAGACAAAGTACAAAGGCAATATAGGTGTACATCGGCTTGGCATAGGCCTTAAACATATGACCGATACCGGTTTTGCGTGCATACTTGTAGTTGACGATGTAGGTAACCATAAAGGTGCGCGTTGCTACAAAAACTGCAACCAACGCAAACGACAGCTTAACCGGCGGCAGCGTAGTATAGGCAGCCACCTTCAGCAGCACGAGGCAGACAAGCGCGATAACGGCATTGGAGCCTACGTGGCTGTCCTTCATGATTTCCAGCATACGCTCACGATCACGGGCGCTGAAAACACCGTCGGAGGTATCCATAAAGCCGTCATACATCAGCGCGCCGATAATAATCAGCTCCGCCAGCACCAGCATCACCGCACGCATTAAATCAGGGGTGTGCAGATAATACAGGCCGTAATTTACCGCACCCATAAAAACGCCCATTACCAGGCCGACCAAAGGGAAGTACGGTACACTGCGGCTGAAATCGTTATCATGCCAGTCCGTGCGGTTGGAAAAGCGGATTCTGGTCAAAAATTCCAGACAAGTTACAAAATCACGCATCACATCACCTGCTTAAATGATTATACACATCCATCGCTGCCTGCAGCACAACAATAGCCAGAGAAGCACCGGTGCCCTCACCCAGGCGCATACCGGCATCCACAATCGGCGAAAGCTGCATCAGCTCCAGCATTTTCTTATGAGAAATATCGCTGCTCAGATGCGAGCAAAGCATATAATCGCGGCACTGCGGATAGAGGCCGTAGGCCAAAAGTGCTGCAGCCGTAGCATTAACACCGTCAACCATTGCCGGTACGCGGCGACGGGCTGCACCGATAATTACACCGGCCAGACCTGCGTGGTCATAGCCGCCGACCTTACAGAGAATGTCCATCGCATCACCCTGCTTCGGCATATTTTTAGCCAGACCGTCGATAACAACCTGACGTTTAATCTTCATGCGTTCGTCATTGATACCGCTGCCACGGCCGACAGTCAGCTGCGGATCCAAGCCTAAAAACGCGCTGGCAATAGCAGAGGTAGAGGTTGTATTGCCGATGCCCATTTCGCCTGTATAAAGCATATTGTAGCCTTGGTCGATGCACATATCAGCCATTTCGATGCCGACGGCAATAGCCTTTTCAGCCTGCTCGCGCGTCATCGCCGGTCCCTGGGTGAAGTCATTTGTTCCCCAGGCTACCTTTTTCTGATACACCTTGGGCAAATCGCTCAAATCAAAGGCAGTGCCTACATCACAGACGAAAACATCGGCGTGCGCATGACGAGCCAGCACGGTAGCACCAGCAGTACCGCGCATATAACCGTTAATCATCTGGCGTGTAACCTCCTGCGGATAAGCGCTGACACCGTATTTCGCAATACCGTGGTCACCGCACATCAGAACCATCGCCGTCTTTAATTTATCCGGTAAATCCTTGCCGATCATACCTGCAAGTCCTACAACCATATCCTCCAGCTTGCCCAGATTAGCTGCCGGCTTGTCTATCTTAGTGTAGCCTGCCCGCACTTCTTGCATACGTTCTTCATCCAGAGCAGGTATTATGATTTTCTCCATATCAGTCGTTATTCTCCTTCATCCTCAAATTTAAAAGCCAATTTTTTTACGTCTACAGCCTGACCTGCCACACAATAATAAACATGGTCAGCCTCATTGGCCACACGCTGGTTAACCCAGCCGGCAAGGTCACGGTATTCACGCGCCATCTGATTATCCGGCACAATACCGCTGCCCACCTCATTCGTAACAAAGACAACGATTTTACCGCAATTACGTGCTGCTGCCAGCACCTTGTCAATTTCGTCAAATACTACCTGACAGCGCTCCAGGAATTCACCCTCCGGCGCATCCTTGCCATAAAGCAGGTTACACATATAAACAGTCAGGCAGTCAAACAGAACCGCTCCTGTTTCCGCTGACAGCGCTTCAAGCGTGCGCTCGGCATGATAAGGCGCTTCGTGATTAATCCAACGTGCATCACGACGCTCACGGTGCAGACGCACGCGCTCCGCCATTTCCTCATCTAAGATTTCTGCCGTAGCAACGTAATCGCATTTGGGAGAATAATGCAATACATAGCGTTCTGCAAATTCGCTTTTGCCGCTGCGGGCTCCGCCGGTAACCATAATAATTTTTCCAGGCATATTTCAACCTCCCTTCGTTTTTGTAAGCTGCATGCTTTTCATTTTATACATATATGAAAAAAGCTCCCTTGCGGGAGATTCACAAAATGCAGCTGCAGCCAAAAATTCTATATTTACGCATACCAAAGCCAGCCTATCTCCCGTAGGCTCCAAGCTTCGTAACAGGCAGGTCTCCTGGCTTAGCTTCATCGCCCTCAGCGCCTTCCCAACTTGCGTCAGTGACATAATTGCCTGGGCTCCGCTTACAGTAGCGGGACTGCTCCGGATTCTCACCGGCATTCCCTTTTCAGCACCGGCCTCAACCGGCGCACCTGTCAAAAAAATTCCAAGTATATATATTCGACAGCAATTCCTATAATCCTGCTAAGGCGCAAAAAAAGAGCTGCCTAAGCAGCTCTTTCAGGAATTTCGTTATTTTGCGTAATCAACAGCACGAGTTTCGCGGATGATAACAACCTTAATCTGACCGGGATATTCCATTTCATCTTCAATCTTCTTGGAGATATCGCGTGCCAGAAGCACAGCGGAAGCATCATCGATAACATCCGGCTTAACCATAATGCGGATTTCGCGGCCAGCCTGTACGGCATAGCATTTTTCAACGCCCTCAAAGGACTCAGAAATTTCTTCCAATCGAGTTAAGCGCTTCAGGTAGCTTTCCAGAGTTTCGCGTCTTGCACCCGGACGGGCAGCAGATACTGCGTCAGCGGCAGATACCAGAACAGCTTCAACACTCTTAGGCTCGCAGTCACCATGATGCGCCAAAATAGCATTGACAATCAGGTCGGACTCACGGAACTTCTTGGCAATTTCGCCGCCGATTTCAACGTGAGAGCCTTCCATTTCATGGTCAATAGCCTTGCCGATATCATGCAGCAGGCCGGCACGTTTAGCCAGAACAACGTCAACACCGAGCTCAGAAGCCATTACACCTGCCAGGTTAGCAACCTCAACAGAATGGTTCAGGACATTCTGACCATAGCTGGTACGATATTTCAGGCGACCCAGCAGCTTAATCAGTTCGGGATGCAGGCCATGCACACCGACAGCAAAGGTAGCCTGTTCGCCGGCTTCCTTAATTTTCTGCTCAACCTCTTTTTGTGCCTTTTCAACCATTTCCTCAATACGGGACGGATGAATACGGCCGTCATTAATCAATTTTTCCAGAGCGATACGGGCAACCTCACGGCGTACCGGATCGAAGCCGGAAATAATAACAGCCTCCGGAGTATCATCGATAATCAGATCGATGCCGGTAAGGGTTTCCAGAGTGCGGATGTTACGGCCTTCACGACCGATGATGCGGCCCTTCATTTCATCGTTAGGCAGGCCTACTACAGAAACGGTGGTTTCCGCTACATGGTCTGCTGCACAACGCTGAATTGCCAGGGAGATAATCTCTCTTGCTTTGCGGTCAGCCTCATCCTTAGCCTGTTGCTCCAGATCCTTAACCATCATAGCAGATTCGTGCTTAACCTCGTCCTCGAGGGATTGCAGCAGCTCCTGCTTTGCTTCGTCACTGGTCAGTCCGGAAATACGCTCCAGTTCAACCTGACGTTTTTCCAGCATTGCCTCAGCCTTCTCCTGAGCAGCGTTCAGGCGCTGTTCCTTGGAAGCCAGCTTTTCTTCCTTGCGTTCGAAGGATTCGATTTTGCGGTCCAGATTTTCTTCTTTTTGCAGCAGACGACGCTCCTGACGCTGCAGGTCATTACGTCTGTCTTTATTTTCACGCTCCATATCGGAACGCAGACGATGGATTTCTTCTTTAGCCTCCATCATAATTTCTTTGCGTTTTGCTTCGCCGGTCTGCTCAGCATCCTGTACAATACGGATAGCCTGCTCTTCTGCAGTAGCAATTTTACCTTCAGCAACATTTTTGCGAACCAGATAACCTACCGCACCGCCTGCCAGACCAACTACAACAGCTGTACCGATAATTTCTAAAATCGTCCTCACCTCCTAAATGTAGATTTTTCCAAGATTTTTTTGCATAGTAACAGCAGGCGCCTGTTTGCGTCTGCTATAGATGTCCTTATTCCGTTGAATCTATAATAAAATATGTATTATCTATTCTGAAATAGGGCAAAAAATAAGGCAACCGCTTTACGCGTCGCCTCGTGAAAATCGTTGATATTAACACGATTGCATAACTACATTATAGATTATATTTAACAAAATTGTCAAGTTTAACCGCTACATATTGTCTGAAAAATGCAATTTACCCAATATAATGTGCACATATCTTGATGAAAAGCCACGAGCCGCCATAAAGCGCCCCGCAGCCGCATATATTTTTTTGTTATCTGTTTCTGCTGTTAGCTTGCGCTGATTGCGCTGCACGAAAAGCTGTGCCGCGTTCTCCGCCTGCCCTTCTTCAATGTCAGGCGTAAAGCGTTCCATAATTTCCGCAACCACGTCCGGGCGTATGCCGCGCTTGGTCAGCTCCAGCTGCAGATGCTGTCTGCCGTAATAGCGTTTGGCCAGCCATGCTTCGTACACCCTATTGGCGTAACGCTCCTCGTTCAGCAGACCGTAATCCTCGAGCTTGGCCACCGCCTCCAGCGCCTGCTCCTTAGTTGCACCCTTGCGCTGCAAGCGCTCCACCATATCCTTATGGCTGTAATCACGGTAAGACAATAAATCCAGCGCGCAGTCATAAACCTGCTGCGCGCCGGTAAAGCCTTCTTCCTTTTTCTTATTCCTTAAAGATCGACTCCACATCCTGCAACGGCTCCTCAGCTGCTTCCTTATTATCGCTCTTGGCAATCGTCACTGCGCGGATTTTAGCTTCGATTTCTTGGGCAATTTCCGGATTCTCACGCAAAAAGTCTTTAACCTTTTCCTTGCCCTGACCTAAACGGATATCACCGTAGGAATACCAGGCACCGCTCTTGTTGATAATATCAAGGTCTGCGCCCAGATCAACAAGGCAGCCTTCATGAGAAATGCCTTTGCCATACATAATATCGAACTCAGCCTGTCTGAACGGAGGTGCTACCTTGTTCTTGACAACCTTAACGCGGGTACGGCTGCCGATAACATCGTTGCCGTTTTTCAGCGTGTCGATACGGCGTACATCCATACGGACGGTAGAGTAGAATTTCAGTGCGCGGCCACCGGTAGTGGTTTCCGGATTACCGAACATAACGCCGACCTTTTCACGGATCTGGTTGATGAAAATAGTAGCACACTTGGATTTGGAAATCAGACCTGTCAGCTTACGCAGAGCCTGGCTCATCAGACGTGCCTGCAGGCCTACGTGGGAATCACCCATTTCGCCTTCGATTTCGGCACGCGGAACCAAAGCTGCAACGGAGTCGATAACGATAATATCAATAGCGCCGCTGCGTACCAGTGCGTCAGCAATTTCCAAAGCCTGTTCGCCGTTATCCGGCTGAGAAATCAGCAGATCGTCAATATCTACACCCAGATGACGGGCATATTCCGGATCCAGTGCATGCTCCGCATCGATAAATGCTGCATAGCCGCCCATCTTCTGAGCTTCGGCAATCATATGCAAAGCAACGGTAGTTTTACCGGAAGATTCGGGACCGTAAATCTCAATAACGCGTCCGCGCGGAATACCGCCGACACCAAGAGCAATATCCAGTGATAAAGCGCCTGTAGGGATAACCTCTATATTCATTTTGGCACTTGCTTCGCCCAGCATCATAATGCTGCCCTTGCCAAAATCCTTTTCAATCTGGTGCATCGCCATGTCTAAGGCTTTCTTTTTATCTGCGTCCATCTGCCTGCCTCCTAATATATAAATTTAAATTTAATCAATTCACTGCCTTTATTATACAAACAAAAGTTTCTTTTGTCAAGAAAAGTTTTGTTATTTTATATTCTGTTTAGCAGCCTCCAGCTGTGCCTGCTTTTCCTTTTCTTCCAACAGGTGCTTGATTTCATCCTGAGTATATTCATAGGTGCTGTTGCAGAATTCGCAGTGTGCTTCCGTAGTTTTGTCCTGCGCCAGCTCCTCCAGAGATTTTACATCAAGGTTGCCCAAAGCCGCCAGAATGCGCTCACGGCTGCAGCGGCATTTGAAGCTCAGGGGAATGGTTTCTTTAATATCAACGTCCAGACCGCGGCCGAGAATTTCAATCATCTTTTGCGGAGTATAACCGATTTCCAGCAGCTGGGTTACATACGGAGTCAGGTTAACGTTGTTTTCCAGCTTTTCCAGAACCTCGTCGGTGCAGCCCGGCATAGCCTGAATAAAGAAGCCGCCGGATGCGGTTACGTTGCCGTCCTTGTCAACCAGTACGCCCAGAGCAACGCTTGTCGGTGTCTGTTCGGAAACATAGAGGTATTTGGTCAGGTCGCTGGCGATTTCGCCGTCCTGCAGCTCGCAGTAGCCGGTGAAGGGCTCTGCATTCTGCAGATAACGCGTTACGATAATATTACCCTCGCCGATGCCGCCGCCGACATCCAGCTTGCCATTTTTCAGGGGCAAAAATGCATCGGGGTTTTCCACATAACCGCGCACTGTGCTGCCTTCGGCATCTGCTACTACCTCGCCCAAAGGGCCATCGCCCTTCAGACGCAGGCTGATGCGCTCGTTATCCTTCATTGTTGCGGCCAGCAGCAGCGCGCCGTTCATTGCACGTCCCAGAGCAGCGCTTGCCAGATGGGAGCAGCCGTGCTTTTTAGCTGCTTCCTGTACCAGATTAGTGGTGCATAATGCATAAATACGTACACCGTCGGCCGTAGCCTTTGTCAAAACATCTTCCATAATATCTGCCTCACAATCCTGCCTTACGGCAAAAATTTTACTTGCTTAATAAAACAAGCCCACTAAACTACTGCTAGCGGGCTTGCAAATTTCATGCATGGGGAACAGCCTGTTATCAGCTCTTCCACAATGTCAATTATAAATCATAATAGTCAAAAAGGCAAGCGGTGAAAATGTTACATTTCTTTGAAGAGATTTACCATTTCCATTGCGGTCATTGCGCAGTCTACGCCCTTGTTGCCGGCCTTGGTGCCTGCACGTTCTACAGCCTGCTGAATGTTTTCGGTGGTGAGTACGCCGAAGGCTACGGGTACGCCGGTTTGCATGCTTACCTGAGCGATGCCTTTGGAGGCTTCGGCGCATACATAGTCAAAGTGCGGGGTTGCGCCGCGGATTACGGCACCTAAGCAGATTACTGCGTCATATTTGCCGCTTTCTGCGAGTTTTTTTGCTGCCATGGGGATTTCGAAGGCGCCCGGTACCCAGGCTACGGTGAGATCTTCGTCAGCTGCTTCGTGGCGGATCAGGCAGTCGATGCAGCCGCTGAGGAGTTTGCTGGTGATGAATTCGTTGAAGCGGGCTACGACGATGGCGATTTTCATGTTTTTGGCGGTGAGTTTTCCTTCTAAGGTTTTCATGTTTTGTTCCTCCTAATGGTTTTATGTTTTACGTTAATTTATACTTTTTTTACTTTCCACAGTTGCAGCCACAGCCTTCGTGCAGCTTGTGTCCCATTTTCTCTTCTTTAACGTCGAGATAGTGCTCGTTGTATTCGTTAGGCTCCATGATGATGGGCACGCGGTCGGTGATGGTGATGCCATAACCGGAGAGACCGATGCGTTTTGCGGGGTTGTTGGTAATCAGGCGGATGCTGGTGAGTCCGAGGTCAACCAGAATTTGTGCACCCATGCCGTAATCACGCAGGTCGGGAGCAAAGCCCAGGCGAACGTTCGCCTCAACGGTATCAAGGCCCTGATCCTGCAGTGCGTAAGCACGGATTTTATTAGCCAAACCAATACCACGGCCCTCCTGACGCATGTAAACAACAGCGCCGCAGCCTTCCTTTTCAATCATCTTCAGAGCGGTTGCCAGCTGATCGCCGCAGTCGCAGCGCAGGCTGCCGAAGGCATCACCGGTCAGGCACTCGCTGTGTACGCGCACGAGCACATCCTTTTTACCGGCAACATCGCCCTTGACAATAGCAACATGACAAAGGTTGTCCAAATCGTTTTCATATGCAATGATGCGGAAATTGCCGTATTTAGTCGGCAACGCAGCCTCAGCGGCACGATGCACCATTTTTTCGTGTGCCTTGCGATAGGCAACAAGCTCGGCAACAGTGATGAAAACGAGCTTATGCTTTTTAGCGAACTCGATTAAATCCGGAGTGCGCGCCATATGGCCGTCATCGTTCATAATCTCGCAGCAGATGCCCACGGGCTGCAGGCCTGCCAGCTTGCACAAATCAACAGTAGTTTCGGTGTGACCGGTACGCACCAGTACACCGCCCTTGCGTGCGCGCAGCGGGAAAACGTGACCCGGACGGCGGAAGTCGCTCGGCTGTGCGCCCGGCTCAGCGCATTTTTTCATGGTATATGCGCGCTCATAAGCGGAAATACCGGTGGTGGTGTCAACATGGTCAATAGAAACAGAGAAGGCTGTTTCGTGATTGTCGGTGTTATGCGTTACCATAGCGCCGAACTGCAGCTTGTCCATAACCTCGCTGTCTGCCGGCATGCAGATAAGTCCGCGTGCTTCCTTAGCCATAAAGTTAATAGCCTCGGGAGTGCACAGCTCGGCTGCCATAATCAGGTCGCCTTCGTTTTCGCGGTCCTCGTCATCGGTTACCAATACCATCTGACCTGCTTTAATCGCAGCGATGGCTTCATCAATTGTATTATACTTAAACTTTTCCATTTTCTACCTCTTTGTTGCTGCTCAGATAAACCCATTCTCCAGCAGCATATTTTTATTTAAAGCAGGCTCCTGAGTCTGCTTAGGGTTAAATTTTAACATTTGCTCTACATATTTGCCGATAATATCCGTTTCCAGATTTACGCTGTCGCCCACATCTTTAAAGCCAAGCGTTGTTTCCTTGGCGGTATGCGGAATCAGCGATACGGAAAAGCTGCTTTCCGTAACCTGCGTCACCGTCAGGCTGATACCATCAATCGCAATACTGCCCTTTTTGATGATATATTTCAAAAGCTCCGGCGGGGTGTTGATAGTCACCACCATCGCAATGCCCTCCGGTCTGCGGCCGGCAATTACACCCAGTCCTTCCACGTGTCCGCTGACGATATGACCGTCAAGACCGTCGCACAGGCGCAGCGTGCGCTCCAGATTTACTCTGTCGCCGGCATGCAGGCTGCCGATATTGGTCAGGCGCACGGTTTCCGGCATCACGTCGGCGGTAAAGGCGGTGTCATCCATGCTTACTACCGTAAGGCAGGCGCCGTTGACGGCAACGCTATCACCGATTTTCAAATTCTGCAGTACCTTCACCGCAGCAACTGTCAGGTGATAGGATTCACCCTGCTGCGCCAGCTTCTGCACCGTGCCCAGTTCGGCTACCAATCCTGTAAACATTATTCCGCCTCCTTCGGCAGCTCCTGCTTATCCAGCTCCGGCACCAGACCTGTTATCAGTACATCACTGCCCAATTTTTCCATCTCGACCTCTGTCAGCTGCCAACCTGTTTCTACTAGGCTGCTGCCTGCACCGCCTACCGGCGGCAGAGCGGCAGCGCCGCCGATCAGCTTGGGCGCTACAAAGGCGCACACTCTGTCAGCAAGGCCTGCATCAAAGAAGGCACCGTGAATTGCACTGCCTCCTTCTACCAAAAGGCTGGCAATACCGCGCTCAGCCAAGGCCTGCACCACCTGCGCCACAGGCAGCACGCCGTCAGCCAGCGGCAGACGTACAACCTCTACGTTAGGCAGAGCAGCCAGCGCTTCCGCCTTAACGATATCGGAATCCAAGCCGGTAAAAATAATCGTGTCCGCCAGCGGATTCAAAACTGCTGCCATCAGCGAAATCTTCAGGCTGCTGTCGAGCACCACGCGCACCGGATTTTTGCCGCGCACCAGACGGGTGGTCAGCTCCGGGTCATCCTCCAGCACTGTGCCGATGCCGACAAGCACAGCGTCATGCTGCTTACGCAGACGATGCGCGAAGGTGCGTGCCTCCTCGCCGGTAATCCATTTGCTGTCGCCGGTAGCAGTAGCGATTTTGCCATCCAATGTCATAGCGTATTTTAAAGTAATAAACGGACGCTGCTTCGTAATCCAGGTAAAGAAGCGCTCATTTAGGCGCTTAGCCTCCTTTTCGCACACGCCGGTAACAACCTCGATACCCTGCAGGCGCAGATATTCCAAACCCTGACCTGCAACCTTGGGGTTAGGATCAAGGCAGGCAACCACAACCTTGCCGATGCCCGCGCGCGCCAAGGCTACGCAGCAGGGACCGGTGCGTCCGTAATGTGCGCAGGGCTCCAACGTTACATAGGCCGTTGCACCCTGAGCCATCTGCTTAGCCTCCGCCAAGGCATTGACCTCGGCATGCGGTTCGCCGGCCTTATGGTGATAGCCCTCACCCACAATATTGCCTTCGGCATCCACAATCACGCAGCCAACCATCGGATTGGGACTGGTATTGCCCTCTGCCTGCAGCGCCAGCTCCAGGGCCCGCTGCATATATGCTTCATCTGTCATTCTTGCCAAAATATCACCTTCCAGTAATATAAAAAACCGCATAAAGACCTAAGGAGCCCATATGCGGTAAAAAACTGTTTTGCCACCTTTTATCATCCAGACTATACTGTCGGTACCGGAATCGCACCGGTTCATGCGCTGCTGCGCTAGCGGACTTTACCGCCGATCGGGAATTGCACCCTGCCCCAAAGGTTACATTATGAAGTTATTTTTATTATAGCGTCAAATTTTCTTCCAGTCAAGAAAACTATACGTGAACACTATGATTTACTTCGCTGCCTCTTTAATAATTTCGTAGGTCCAGCGTGCAGTGTTGTACAAATCCTCTTCCTTCAGATATTCCGCGGTAGTATGCACATTGCTCATGCCGGTTGCCAACAGACCGCAGGGCAGGCCGTAGCCGCAAAGATAATTGCCGTCACTGCAGCCGCCGGTGGTTTTCAGCTCTACCGGGAAGCCCAGTGTTTCCGCAGCGCGTGCTGCCAGCTTAATGCATTCGTGGTCCTTGTTCAGCTCCACAGCAGGACAGCCTTCCACTACTTCGAATTCAACCTGACCGCCACCGGCCTCAACAGCCTCTTTAATCAGAGCGATGGTGGAATCCTTCAGCGCCTCCAGACGCGGTACGTTCAGAGAGCGCATATCAATGACGAATTTAGCCTCCGGGCAAACGATATTAGTGCCAACGCCTGCGTTGAACATGCCGATGTTAAAGGTAGTTTCGCTGTCCAGACGACCGTAAGCAGGCAGCTTGGACAAAGCATCCGCCGCCAGCATAATCGCATTGACGCCTTCTTCCGGAGCAATGCCTGCATGGGCAGCCTTGCCCTTGACGGTTACGTAAATATCGTACAGCTTCGGTGCAGCATAGGTAATTTCGCCCGGTGCGCCGCCGATATCCATGCAATAACCGTAATCAGCCTTAATCCAGCTCTGGTCCATGTTTACTACACCAAGGCAGCCGATTTCCTCACTTACAGTAAAGCACAGCTGCACGTCGCCGTGAGCTACGCCATCCTCCTTCAGTGCGCGCACCGCCTCCAGCATGGCAGCAACGCCAACCTTGTCGTCACCGCCCAAGGTCGTGGTACCGTCGCTGTACAGCACGCCGTCCTTGCGGACAACCTTGGTGCCGGTTGTCGGTGCTACGGAATCCATGTGCGCTTCGAACAGCAGCTTCGGAGCATTCGGCACGGTGCCCTTCACATAGGCCCACACATTACCGCAGGTACCGCCGGTTTTCTCGTGCGCCTTATCCATCTCAGGCTCCAGGCCAAGCTCGCGCAGCTTCGCCATAATCAGCTCTGCTTCCTGCTTTTCATCCTTACTGGGGCAGGGAACGCTTACCAGCTCTATAAATTCATCAATCAATCTTGTTTTGTTTATCATTATGGTCACCTCGTAAAAGTTTAAGATATAAGCATATTATATACCTTAATGAAAGCCGCGCGCAAGTTTAACTGCCGGCAATATTACAGCTGCAGATAGCGGCAGGCCAGATACAAAGCGCCCGCAACCAAACCACCGCAGGCACGGATTCGCAGCTTTTTCGCATCAACGCGCTCCGGGTCGCTTTTCTGCAGACGGCCGATGCCGCCCAGCAGCAGCCAGGCGGAAAACAGCAGCATAGCCGCCGCCAGATAATCCCAGCTTTCCAATTTAGCAAAAATCTCCATTATATCACCTATTCTTTATTTTTTGCGGACACAGATATGCATAGTGACAGTAAGCACAGCTTTCGTTACAGCTGCAGACGAAATCGTCCTCCTCGCCCTTACCGCTGATTTCCTCGCACAGCTCTATTGCCTCCTGCAGGTACGATTTATCCAACGGCAGCTGCCAAACGCTCATATTCTGCAGAAAGTGCAGCTCGGCGCACACAACTCTTTTGCCGGGGTACAGCTTTTCCGCAGCATCCTTATACAGCGCCAGCTGATAAGCATAACCCAGCTTCACCTCGTCAGGCTCCGGCGGCGTACCTGTTTTATAGTCCACTATTATCATATTATCATCTTCGTCAAAGGCCAGCAAATCAATTACGCCCTCAGCCGCCAGCTCCTGCTGCAGAGGCTGTACAAATTCTAATTCACGCTTCTGCTTTTTGGGCAATAATTTATACAAATCGCTGCTGATATAAGCATCAAACATACTCTTGGCCTGTGTTGCCGCAGCGCCGGGAGCAAATTCATCCAGTGCAATGGCAAAAACAGCCTCCGCATTATAGCCATTATACAGCTCCAGCGCTTTATGCACAATACTGCCGGTTACACTAGCAGGCAGCTCGTGCGCCTGCTCTCCGGCAACTGTCTGCTCCAGCTCAGGCACTGCCAAAACCTGCTGGTAGTAATATTGACGCTGACAATGCAGATACGTCTGCAGTGCACTTGCGGTAAAGCAGGTACGGCCGCAGGCTGCGTAGGCAGGCAGCGGTGCCAAGGACAACGGCTCCAGCGCCAGCTGCTGCTGCACGCCCTGCTGCACAACAGCCGGGCTTAAAGCATCGGCACACAAAAGGCGTACCCAAGGACAGCTGCTTTCCTGCTTGTCCCAATCCACCTCGTATACTGCCTGCAGCTGCTGCCACCAGCCCTTGGCGGCAGGCAGAGCGATAACAGCCTCCGGCAGCTTTTCTTCCGCCACCGTACCGACCATTAAAAGCTGCTTTTTGGCACGCGTCATAGCAACATAAAGCAGACGTCTGCTTTCTTCTTCTTCCAGCTCACTATCGCGCGCCTTCGCCAGCTCGTACACGCCGCTGTTTTGCAGCTGCATTTCCTTATCGGGCACCTTAATGCCCAAAAGTCCCTGCTCGCCTTCCTTCCCCGAAAAATATTTAATGGATGCGGTATCGCCCTTCACTGATTTATCTAACTGCGGTAAAATAACAAGATCGAATTCCAAGCCTTTGGAATTATGTATCGTCATAATCTGCAGTGCATCATCGGCCTGTACGGTAGCGGCAGGCTCCTTGCTGCTGCTTGCGCGCAAATCCTTAACGTTTTGCAGCCATTCCGCCAGCGAAGCCTGCTTCGTTTGGCAATACTGCTGTGCCAGGCGGCGCAGCTTTTTGACATTGGCCAGCTTGCTCGGGCCGTTTTCCTGCTGCGACAGAACGAATTCCGGCTTCAGCTCGTCCCAAAGCTGTGCGAACAGCTCCGGCAATGCCATCAGTGCTGCTGCCTGACGTAGGCTGCGTAAGCGTTCGGCAGCCTGCATAGCCAGCGCCTGCTGCTCCGGCTGCAGGTTCAGCTGCAGCTCACCGCTGCCGACAGCCTGCAGTACATCCCATAACGGTTTATCATTTTCGGTCTGCCAGAAAAGCTGCGTCAGCGTTGCATCATCCAAACCGAAATAGTTGGAGCGCAAAGCGCCTGCCAGCTCCAGGCTTGCGTAACGGTTTTGCAGCACAGCCAGCAGATTCAGAATATCCAGAACCTCCTGCTGCTCATAAAAGCCCTTGCCCTTAACTACTACGCAATTTATGCCGTAGCCCTGCAGCGTCTGCCGCAAAATTTCGCAATGCGTCATTGCGCGCAGCAAAATAGCCTTGCTTGCCCCCGGCCTGAGCTGCGGCTCAACCTTGGGCAGCTCCTGCTGCAGATAGGCGGCGATTGCCTCTGCCTCCTTCTGCCATTTATCCTCTTTAGCGCCCAGGTCATTATCCTTGGATTTATACGGCACCTGCAGCAGGCAAACCTTAGCGCCGCCGGTGTTAGCACCCTCGTGATGCTCCAGACAGATTTCCTCCTTCGGCAAATCCATCAGCTGACAAAAGGCGGTATTACAGCTTTCGACAATGCTCTGCGTGCTGCGGAAGTTGGTTTTCATGCCCAGGTTCTGTCCCGCATTTTGCGCGATATCCTCTTTTACCTTATTAAAAACGCTGACATCGGCATGACGGAAACGATAAATAGACTGCTTCACATCACCGACGATAAAAAGATTATTCTTGCCGTCCAGCTTGTTACCGCAGAGCAGATAAATCAGCTGACGCTGGCGTTCGTTGGTGTCCTGGAACTCGTCTACCATAATATATTTATAGCGCTCCTGATACTTTTGCCGCAGCGCCTCATTCTTCTGCAAATGCTCGATGGCCAGCAAATCCAGATCATCATTAAACAGGATATTATTTTCCTGCTTGCGTGCGCTCAGGCAGGCATAAAACTCCTGCAGCACGGCAAGCCAATCCTGCACCAAATCGCAGCCCTTGGCGTTCAAAAGTACATGGTTCAGCTCCTGACGCAGATTTTTTAAATTAGTCAGCTCCGCTGCCAACGCCTTGCCACTAACCTTAACAACGCCCGACGCATCCAGCAGGGAGCACTCCGGCTCCGGCGCCAGCAGTTGCTTTTGCATTTCGTACAGCAGTCCTGCGGCCTCCGTCAACGTCTGGCGTCCCTTGGTCTTTGCCCCCAAAGCCTCGCGCGCTTCGATTACCTCGCGCACAGCAGCAAACAGCTTCTGCTGCAGAGCCGGCAGTTCTTCCTTCGCCTTAAGATAAGGCTCTGCCAGATTATCTTCACGCACCAGCTCCGAGAGCTTGTCCCCCAGCGCCGTAACCTGATTAACAAAGCTGTTAACGCCGTAGGTCTGCACCAGCCTGCGCAGGGCAGCGTTTTCCTTGATATTTTTGCGTAAAAACTGCTGCAGCGTTTCTTTAAAAAAGTCCTGCGCTTCAAAATCCTCTAAAATCGTAAATTCCGGATCAAGCTGCGTTTCTACCGGGTTATCTCTCAAAATACGGCTGCACAGGCTGTGAATCGTGCTTATCGGCGCGCTCTCCACCTTCTGCAGATGCTCCTGCCAGCGCAGTCTTTCCAAATCAGTCTGCGCCTGCTCCACACATTCGCCGACAGCCTGACGCACACGCCCCTTGATTTCGTCGGCAGCCTTGCGCGTAAAGGTTATCGCCACAATATTCGTGGGATTAACGCTCAAATCCGAGCGCAGAATTTGCACAAAGCGCTTCATCAGTACATAGGTTTTACCGCTGCCGGCACCGGCGAGCAGCGAAACATTGCTTTTAATCGTATTTATCGCCAAAGCCTGCTCCGGTGTAGGGTTCTTACTCATCGCTCTCGCCTCCCTGTCCGCCGTCGCCATTCACCAGCTGCACACGGCAAATATCGTGTAACGGGCAATATACATCGCAGCGTCTGCAGCCTGCCAATGCAAAATCGCCTGCATAAATTCTTTCTATATAATCCTTCAGCAACTGCTCTTTTTCCTGCTTAAAGCTATCCCAGGTCAGCTCTGCGGCGTTCTTCGGCTTTTTATACGGCAAGTCGCTGTTGCCCACGCTTTCCAGCAAAAAGGCACTTTTGCGCTTGCCCTCCTTCAGCGAATAATAGCAGCCGCCGCTGACTGCAAGCTGCTCCTTGGAAAGCGCCGCCACCGCCAGCAGATACACCGGCAGCTGCAGGTCGAGCCCCTGCTCCATAGCACTGCCTGTGGGAGGCGTGCCACTTTTATAGTCCGTGATAAAAGCATGCTCGCCGTCGCTGTCGATTCTGTCAACTCTGCCGATGAGCGATACATCACTGCCGTCACTGAGCGTCAGGTACAAGGGCTTGCCGTTTTTGGAGCTGAAATCCCATTCTACGGCCTGTGGCGTAAAGCCGCCCCAACGCTGCTGGTCGGCATATTCAAAGCGCAGCCAGCGCAGGAGCATACGCCATAAGCGCTGCTTTTCCACCTGCCAGATATCCTCGTTTACGGAAGCAACGGTGCTGTTGCCGTCATTGCGCGCAGCGGTGCAGACATCCTCAAAGACTGCCTCCAGCTCCTCCGTCAGGTCTTCCATAGATTCGTCGATAATTTTGCTGCCAAGATAAGGCTCGACAAAGCTTTTCAGCGTCTGGTGCAGGATATCACCGGCATCACGCGGCTGCAGCAAATCATCCGCTTCCTCCGCCGCCTGCGCCAGCCACACCTTCTCCGCCAAAAAGCGGAAGGGGCAGGCAGCGTAAGCCTCCAGCCTGCTCGCACTGAAGCGGCTGCCGATTTGCTTACGCAGCAGCTTCGTCGGCAGTGAATTTTGCAAGTCGCCGTTATATTCCGCCTGCTGTGCCTTACGCAGAATATCCGCTTTGGCAGCCAGCCGCTGCTCCGCAGAGGGAGCCTTTTGCCCGCTGAGCTCTGCTATTTTCGGCAAATCCGCAGCAGCAAAGCGCTTGTCGCTGTACGCCTCCTCCGCCGAAGCAACACCGAAATCAGGCAGCGTCTGCGCCTTCACATAGTCCTTGTCCAGACGCTTTTCCTCACTTCCCGGCTGCAAAAACAGCTTCCAGATTTCCTCCAGATAGCTGCTGGCCAGGCTTTCGCCAACATCCTCATGCCAGGTGAGGATGAGCTCCTTTTGCGCCGCACACACAGCCTGAGCAAAGAAATAGGCATCCTCATCAAAGGAGGAGCCAACCGTGGGCAAATCATAGCCTGCATCCGCCAGCTGCTTGCGCTCCGTATCGTTATAAATCCAGTTTTCGTTTTTAGCCTGCGGGAATTCGCCCTCGCGCAGGCCCATAATATACACGCTGTCAAAGCTCAGGCCCTGTACGTTGCCAACCTCCGTAAAGAGTACGCCGTCCCTGCGGCCGAAGCGCAGAGTAAGCTGCACCTGCCCCAGGGCCTCCTGCAGCAGGCTGTTCCATTGGCTCAGTGTCAGCTTGTAATCACTGTTTTTCGCAACCTCGTAATCACGCACAAGCTGCTGCACAGCCTTCAGCACAGCATCCTTGCTGCGCAGGCAGGCCAGCATAAAGTCAAGCGGCACCCCCTGCTTATGCAGACTGCCCAGACGTTCCTCCAATGGCAGCGATTGCACAAGCTGCGTCAGCTGCTCGGCATATTCGCTGATGGCAGCCTCCGCCTTAGTGGTTTCTATAAAAGCATCCAGCTGCTGCCACAGCTCCGTTGCATCCCCCAGCAGCTCGTGTGCCTTCTGCATAGCCTCCTGACGTGTTTTGAAATACGTTTGCGTGCGCAGGCTGCTCGCCGTTTCCACATCCACATCAAAGAACAGACGCAAAAGCTCACAGCTCAGCAGCTCCAGATAGGCCGCTGCCGCCTCACGTCCTCTGCCTGCGGCAGTAAGCAGCAGGCGCAGCATAACAGCCAACGGCTGAGCTGCCAGCGCAGTTGTCTGCGGCAGGCTCACCGGCACACCGTATTCATCCGCCAGCTGGCGCAAGCCGCTGTATAAAGAAAAGTCGCGCACGGCAACAACAATGCGATTGGCAGCACACTTTTCATGCGCCAGCTGCTGCTTGATACGCTTCAGCACCCAGCGCATCTCCTGCTCATCGGAGGCAAAGCAGTAGCTTTCCACACCCTCCGCAGGCACCGGTGCGGGCGCATGCCCCAAGTGACGCAGCTGCCGCATAGCAACGCCTGCCGGAGCTTGTCCCAATTCCTCTGCCGCAAGGCTTGCAACAGTCGCACCAAGAATTTTCAGCGCGTTGACGGTGTTCGTGCTCGCGCGCATAAACTTGGTAATTGATTCATACTTGGCTTTTTCGTCGGAGCTTACTCTGCGTCCTTCGTAGCTCATGCTGATTACCAGATCATCCACATGCTTCGCCAAGGCCTGCAGAAAGTTTATCTGCACCTGGTCAAGGCTGAAGAAATCGCAGATATAGATATGCTTCCAGGGGATTTTGCAATCCTGCTTCTGCAGCATTTCCATAGCCAGACGATACTTGCCCTCCAGGTCATACCAGTTATTGTTTTCCAGATATTGACGATAAAGCAGATAAAAATTGCAGACGCCCAAATCCTTGCCCTTCAGCTCATCCTCCTCAAAGGATTTTTGGATTTGGCCGTAGATATCCTCCTTAGTGGCACCGCAGCGTGAAAGCTGGCTTACGAGCGAGGTCATGGCCTTCACAAAGCCTGTTTTATGCGCCAGCGAGCCGAAATATTCCAGCTGCTTATGCGTAGTCATACCGGTAAGCTGCTTGTTTTCCATCATATAGTCGATAATATCCTGCACAATCAGCTCCTGGCTGCGGCGGCTCAATTCCTTGTAATCGCTGCCACCGTTAAGGTTCATCAGCTTGCTTGCCAGAGTATCCATGCCCATTGTTTCCACATTAGCATAATTGCGGTGCACATCGTCCGTCAGCAGGCGGTTCGGTAGCACCAGCACGCCTTCGCCCAACGGCTGTTGCGAAAGCTTCTCTGCCAGCTGCGAGCGCAGGCTGCAGCCGAGAGGTACATAAATCAACTTTGCCATAACAATCTCCTTCTGTTTATCCTTTAGCGTAATATTGCTCAAATCTTTATAATGCTTATTATACCATAAGCGACTGTCAAAGATTGTCTATTTGAGGAACGGATTTTTAGGGAAAGGAAAAAGGCTGCCACTTGACGTGACAGCCTCCTGAAAATACAATATTATGCTTCGTATTCAGCTAACTTTGCAGCAGCCTTCGGGCAGCCTTTTGCGGCAGCCAGTTCGAAGTAGGTCTTGGAGCAGATTTTGTGGCCCATTGCCAGATATTGCTCGCCCAGCTTGTACATATCTTCTGCGTATTCAATGTCCTTCAGCTTTGCAGCAGCCTTCGGGCAGCCTTTGGCAGCAGCCAGTTCGAAGTAGGTTTTGCCGCAGATGCAGTGGCCCATGCCCAGATAATGCTCGCCCAGCTTATACATATCTTCTGCATATTCCATGTCTTTCAGCTTAGCAGCAGCCTTCGGGCAGCCTTTGGCAGCAGCCAGCTCGAAGTAGGTCTTGGAGCAGATGCAATGGCCCATTGCCAAATAATGCTCGCCCAGATCATACATATCTTGTGCATATTCCATGTCTTTCAGCTGTGCGATTGCTTCCTCGGAGCCTTTAGCAGCAGCCAGCTCCAGATAGGTTTTACCGCTGATGCAGTGCCCCATACCCAAATATTGTTTAGCAAGCATCAGGCAGCCTGCAACATATTCTTTTTCTTTAGCTTCGGCAGCAGCGATTTCTTCATCGGTAACGCCTGTTTTTTCTTTGAACCATGCCATGATAGCGTCCATGTCTTCAGCCTTGTGCAGCACACTTCTGAATTTATGGTCAATCACCTTGGTAGTATACAGGTACTCAACACCCAGGTCCAAGTCAAAATAATCCAATCCGAAAAATGTCAGAATACCATCAATAACAACCTCAGCATTAGCAGGATCCTTTGCCAGCTTAGCAATTTGTAAATACTTTTCAGCAACAGTCGTCATTTAAAAAACCTCTCTTTTTCATTCTTTTGTAAGAATAATCAATTATTAGTTCCTTTGGAACCAATATAATCATATCACGATTGAAATCAATTATCAACTATTATATGGGAAATGGTAGGAAAATGGGAGATAGATGGGAAAGATTTTGCTATGCTGGGAAAGGCTCTCCCTTGGGGGGAGCTGGCGCCCGTCAGGGTGACTGAGAGGGGACTGCTGTTTCTACGCTTGATAGTTATCACCCCTCTCCGCCTCGACAAGCTCGGCACCTCTCCCCAAGGAGAGGCTTTTTTACCGCTTGCGGTTTTGTACAAAAAAAGACTTGAAGTCCGTGTTCTTGCGGACCTCAGGTCTTTTCGTTTGCGTAAAACTATATTGTTGCAGATAAAAATAAGGCGTTCTACCGCAATTTGGTAGAACGCCTTTAGTGTTTTATGTGCTCTTATGCTGTCAGCTTGGACGCCAGCTCACGCACCTCTGCTTCCGAAAGCTTGGAGTGACGCACAGTGAATTCGATGCTCATGCCGTCAGCCAAAAGGCCTTTGGCAAGCTCGACTTTGTTTGCTTGTGCTTCTTTAGCAGCTTTTTCTGCTGCTTTCATAGCAGCTTCTTTTTCTCTTTTTGCTACAAATTTTTCAAATACATCGCCCATATTCGTCAACCCCTTTTCTGTTTCTTTAAAATATCTTGCCTTTTCTGCTAATCCCGGATAATACATATCGTCTGGATTACTGCAGCTGAAATCGTGCATCAGACGTCCGAGGGGTGTATTATCCTTAATTTTATTATTTACATAGATGATGTGCGAACCATCAGCAAAAGCTGCATTGTTTTCTTCTATTTTTCTACTGATGTGGTATATCGGCAACCCGCCCTTCAGCACATCATTTGGTATACTTCACCCTTTGGCAGGCTGTGAGCGTCCAGCAGGCTCAAATGATAGCGTGCTCTGCGTGCTGCAGCGCCACTGCTGCGGTTCTGTACTTCTACATTGAAAAGCCTGCCGTTTTCTTCCTGCGCCAGAATGTCCAGCTGCAGGTCATGTCCTGACAGGTTTTTCAGCTTCTGCTGCGTTACTGCTTTTATTACCTTTATCTTATCATTATTTAAGATAATTCGCAACAACAACGCTGTACGCTCCGTATCATTTTCGAAGACCTTGTTCATAAAAATATCATCCATTAAAGTTAACTTGGCAATGGATTCTCTGGTATCCTCTCTCAGATTTACCATTCGTTCAACCCCCTTCAAAAAAACGCCTTATGTACTACTAAATAATACATAAGGCGTTCGTGACGCTGCACCGGCCTGCTCCGGGCAGGTGTGCAAAATCTTATGGGTTTATATTATCAGATAATTGTGATAATGTCAAGAATAATGTGAAAATTCTTTAATCGTGTTTGAGAAATAAGGCGTTCTACCGCAGTTTGGTAGAACGCCTTTGGTGTTTAATTGCTTATTTACTTTTACAAGTGCACTATTTCACTCTGTCCGCCAGTTTTTCGTTAACTAGCTTTTGTAGCTCGCCTCTTTCTGCATAAGGCAGCGTATCCTCGCAGAAGAAGTTACGACGGCTGATGTTATTTGCCCCTTCATCAAAACCAAAGATATAAGACATCGTGATATCATAGATAATCTGCGTTGGTGCAAAGCCAAACACCTGACATTCCAGAATGTGCTTAACGCGTTCTTTATCATCCGGAATAATGGACTTCAACACCTTGTTGCGATACAAGCGTTTGACTATCTCCGTAATATACAGGCCTGATTTCATGTAAAAGTCAACAAAGGTTTTATCAGGAGATTCAAAGATATGCGGTTCTGTTTCCACCAGCTGGTCTACCATCATCTGCACAACCTTTTTGGGCGTAAAGATTTGGTTTGTTTTTTGTGGTGGGATATAGTCAAAGATATCCTCTTCGCTGGTTTCGGCAAAGTAATCTGCTAACTCTCGCTTTTTGTTTAAGAATTCCTGCACGGAGCTGTCAAAAACATCTTCAGCAAAAACACCACCGGGGAATTTTTTCTTTTCGCCGGTTTCTTCATCGGTATATTCAAAGCCATCGCGCAGCATTTTGAATTCATCAACGGTAACACTGGTTACATCTTTAAAAACTTTTTCTTCAGGATAGGTTTCAAAGTTTTTCAGGACGAGCTTATCATCGCCGTAAGCCATGATAAAGCTTGGGATTGTACGTGCAAAGCCACGCAACCTGTCCCTGATATCGCCTTCAAAGCTACGCATTTTCTTTTCTTCTTTTTTAGTTTCCTGCTCCTCGACAACCTTTTGCGCACTTTCGACTATTACTTCCTGTGTACGCTTTTCCATGGTTTCGTTAAACTCCTGCGTAGCCTGCTGCACCTTTTCTTCATGTTCCGCCTGTACCTGAATTTTTTCGGCTTCGGTCGTTGCTTTGGCAAGCTCATGCTGCAAATCAGCTTCCAAAACCTTCTTTTTGTCGGTAAATTCTTCGGCTACACGCTTCAATGCTTCCTCCGCTTGCTTTTGTACCTTTTCTTCAATACGCTTGCTTTCTGCCTTGGTCAGGCCATAATCGCTTTGCGCTTGTTCACCATAGATACCATCATGCAAAGTTTCGGCAATTTTCTGCGCCAAGCTTACCGCCATTGCTTCTTCCGGTTTAGTGTCATCGCCAACTTCCTTATACGGCTCCAACGGTTTTACAGGCACTTCTTCATAAATTTTTTCACCGAATATGGCATTGGTTTGGTTGACTACAGTTTCCTGCGGTATTTCAATATTACCGTTTTCGTCAACCGGAACTTCCTGCAGCTCTTCATGGTCCAGCTTTTCTTTGCGGCTTCCCTGCTCTTTGACAGGTTCCATTTTGTTCAGGATTTCGACTACTTCTTTCGGTGCGTTAAAGACAACACCAATGTTGCTAAAGAGCATATTACTCATAAAACCACGGCGGATTACTTCTTCGGTTTTGATTTTCAGCGGAATTGTCAGTACCTTGGCTGCGTCCACCTGCTCCATTTTACTGTCCTGATCTTCGGCAAAAACGGCAAAGAAGTTCAGCAGACGTTTGATGTTTGCTTCACGCTCACTCTTTGTACCACCGCCTCCGGAGGTTCCGGAATAAAGGCTGTTGGCAAATTCGTCAAAGATCATCAAGGTGCGCTCAGGTGCAAAGTCAAAGATATAAGCGTTTTCTTTTTGGTAGAGCTTGCCGTCCTTTTCAAATTTAAAGGGGTTCTGCGCTCTGAAGGCAGCCTGAATATATTCCGCAGGGCTTTTCATGTTGCTGAGCATGAAAACCGCTGTCCATTCGGGAATGGTGACGCCTGTTGTAAGCTGGCCTACGCTTAATGTGATAGTTTTGTCATGGTTTTTGATAGCTTCACGCACCTTGTCAAAGCTACGCTTGCTTTTGGTTGCGTCGTCTTCTTCAAGTCGGCCGTCGCCTGCTGCCAGCACTATTTCATAGTTTTCAAATATAGGGTGCTCTTTGAGCATTTTGGCCAATGCTTTGGCACTGTCAACACGTTCCAAAAGCCAGAAGGTGTGTGCCAGTTCCTTACGCAGTTCCGGTGTAGAAAAGGGGAATTTTTCCTGCTCTACAAGGGCGTCCAGGAATTTTTTTACTTCGTTTTTATGGATGAACTGACCACGTTCGTTTGTCTTGAAGAATTCGTTCAAATCGAAGGCAAATTCCGTTTTATCGTCGTCGGATAAATCAATACCGCGATTTACCTTGTCAATGGCAACCTGCGACATCTGATAGGTGTACATGTTCATGCGCGGCATGCAGGCATAGGGATTTAGTGTTTCCTCATGCCAATTATCCTTTGCTTCCTGCTCGTCGCTGAAGGTCCAGTTAAAAATCTGTTCCTGCGCAAACTTGCCCATAGCTACCGCTTTAAACGGTGTACCCGAAAGGTGCAGGGTAAATTTGCGGTTGATTTTGTCAAAGGCTTTATCCGTTTTATGAGTATCTACACCCTCATGCGCTTCGTCGATGATGAGTAAATCCCAGTTATTTTCCGCAATCCATCTGAGTTTTTTAATATCACCGCCAAAGTAAACCGAGCCTTTTAAATCCTGCAAGCTCAAAAAAGCTACCATGCGCAATTCCTGATTCTTATCTAAAACCTTCCTTTGCTCATCCAAAAATTGATCTCGTGTAAGCGTTGCTCTTTCTTTGAGGGAATCGGTGGTGCTGACGAAGCGGTAATCCGTTTGCCAGGCGATGAATTTTTCAAAGTCATCAAACCAGGAATTGGCGATTGCCGGACGATTGGTGACGATGAGCACCATGCGTGCGTCCATTTTACGCATAAAGTCATAGCTTGTCAGTGTTTTGCCAAAGCGAGGTTTAGCGTTCCACAGGAATTCTGTTTTTTCCTTTTCACCGCTCTGCAGGCATTTTTGGTAGTAGGCATATGTTGCGTCTACTGCCTGCTGCTGTTCGCGGCGCAGGCTGTAAGTAAGCTTATTCTTAGCCTGTACGTGCGCATAACTACGGGCAGCAAACTTCCACAGCAGTTGTTGGGACGTAGGACCATCGATGTTGAACCATTCGGTGTTAGGTTCACGCTTGATGTCTTCAAAGCGTTCCAAGTAGTCATGGAAATTGTGGTCTGTAAAATATTCGCCGCTTCCGTCCGTATAACGTGCTTCCTGCTGCCATTCGATGTTAAAGCGCACGTCTGCTGTTTTGGTCTGCTGTTCGATACGCTTTTTGACGGAAGGTTGCTCGGTGTAACCTATCTTCGTCCAGCCGTTGTGACGAGCGATTTCGGGAGTGGTGTAGGCGTAGATTTTTGGGACTATGTTTGCGTAGGGGTTGATGTTGATTTGCATAGCCATTTACGCCATCTCCTTTACATGAGTTTCGATAAAGTTTATTTCATCGTCTGACAAACCATACTTCTTGTAAAGCTGCAGGTCTATTTCATGAATGGATTTTGACCAGTCAATGTCGGAAGCAGGGGTGAAGTCTTGTAGAGGAATATATGCCCAATTCCCAGCTGCATTATGCTGCGTTTTCTTTAAAATCCCTAGTAAACTTCTAACCAATTTAGTTTTTATATATTTCAGCATATTTTGGGCTTCTATTTCACTATTAAATTTGCCAATACTGATAAAAGTTGGTGTAGAAGATACATATGGTTCCGCCACTATCGGTGTGCTAAGAACTTCACCGAATGTTCCGCTTCCGTTAGATTCTGGTACTAAAACTTTATATTTATCAATATTATTATCCTCATATCTAGGAGTTAAGTATTCTTTCTCGAGCCATTTATAAGTACGCTTTCCATCAAGCAAACCTAGTAACTTATAATATTTTTCAGGTTCTTGTGGCTCATTATCATGAAAAACATACGCCAATGTTTCAAATGATGATGATTTGATTTCATACTCTTCATTTGGTGATAATTTAATAGCCTTAGGGTGTTTGCGCTGAATTGCACAAAGCAAAGTTTCTTTTACATTTTTGTAAACATTTAAAAATTTATCATTGAATTTCAAATCAGAACGTCCACCATATATCAAAGAAGAAAGATTATGTTCAGTGTCTTTCTTAAAGTGTTTCGAAATACTTCGCAGTAAGTTATCGGGAATAAATTCTTCTATTGCGCCAAAATTCTCTACTGCATTTCTGTATATAACAACCACTCCACCTTTTATATCTGTGTTAGAAAATACTTCTGATGAATTTGAATTATAATACATGACTTTCAAGTGAGGATCTTTAAGCATTTTATTATTCCATTCTTTAGATGTAAGTCCAGTATTAAATAAAAATCTTGCAGGTGATATCAATAAATATTTCTTGCCAAGTTTTTCAGCAGCATCATAAAAAAAGGGATAAATAGCCCCTGCTCTATTATTAACACTTGTTGAATCCTGATACGGCGGATTGCCAATAACCACATCAAACTTAAAATCCTTACTCATAACACCCTCGCTCCCTTCACCGTCCAGCATATCCTTAAACAATAAAACCTTGCCTGTAGACCAATTCTTGATTCTGCAATAAACGCCATTATGCAGCTCAATATTATCCTTCAAACAGCCTTGGCACTTTTGGCGCTCATCCTCATCCACATCGCAAGGGCTCACGCTGCGCTTTAAGGTGCGGGCGCTGAAGTCCTTTGCTAAAAAAAGGTTAGGCGATACTGCCTGCCGTTCTTTTTTATAATCATGGCAGCTATTGGGTACAACAGCCTTCAAGCCATCCATCTGCCAAATATTCCACGAAATTATTTCCGCAAAGTGCTCCAGCATTTCCATGTCCAAAGCATCGCCAAACTTGGCAGCGTAATAATCGGCAACAGTAAAAAGCAAGTTTTCCCTTGCCAGCAAAATGTTATCGCCGGCCCATTCAAAGCCATAAATACTGCGTACCGCCAGTGTTGCCAGCTCCAGCCAACGTTTTTTGGCTCTTTCCCTGTCCTTAAAGTTGCGGGTACGCTCGTTAATTACACGCAGCTTTCTGTCCAACAAGCCAATACGTTTTGCCAAAGGCACTATTTCGCCCGTCATGGTGTCGTAACGGCTGGCAAGATACGGTGCTTCACCGCAGGTAATTTCCAAACGCTTGCTGGCAATATATGCAATCCAGCCATCTGCACCCTTTTCACTTGGAAAAGCAATTTTGCCCTCAGTTGCCTGCCAATCAGTCCCATTTTCGGTATTAAAGACGTTTTCACGTCCAAACCAGGCATTATCCGCAAGGTTATTCTGCTTGTTGCAAATCCACAAAGGGGTGAACACCTCTGCCATGTTGCGGGTGCGCGCTCCCTGCTCTTCCTTGCTTTTGAGTGCGCGCGGTTTAATCAAATTGCCATGAGCACCGGTAATCGCCGGTAAGGTAATTTCATCATCCGCTGCAAAGCCAATGCCAAGATCCTTGTAATCGTCTGTCGCCCAAAGGATGTTCTTTCCTGTGCTGCGGTCTTTAAGCAGGATAAGCAATATATTTTTGTCTAATTCTGCTAAAGCTGTTTCCTGCACATCAGCAGACGCTTGTTTTTCTTCGCACATAAAAAACCTCCAAGGCTGAGAAAATTTGCATCAAATTTCCCCAGCCCCGGAGGTTGGAAAGTTTATTTTAACTACCACCCGAAAAATGTCCCCGGGGGGGAGTTGAATGTCCATTATTTAATTTTAGCACAAAAAAATTAAAGCGTCACGCATTTTCAGTTAATTCTTGCTAATCTTGTTCTAACAATGCAACTCTCCCTCAATCCTCCCCCTTCCTGCTCCACTTCCTCTGCGTCACCCGCGCCAGCTCCTGCAGCAAATACTCCGGTCGCACCTCAAAAATAGCAGCCATCTTAAAAAAATTCTCCATGGTCAAAGGCAGCCAACTGTTTTCAATCCTGCTCAGCGTAATGCGTGACATCCCCAACAGCTTCGCCATATCCTCCTGTTTAATGCCCCGCGCCGTGCGGTACGAGCCTATCAGCACTCCCAGCTCCAAAAGCTCCTCGGAAAAATCAAGCTCCCCAACCTCCTGCGCCTGAAAAGTTCTGCGTCTTTTTAGCATACTGTCACCTCAAAATATCACTATTTTGCTAACAGCGTATTACAAAAAGAGCAGCGAAAACGTATATGTAGCATATCTGATGCATATACGAATCTTTTAAATTTTCCGTGATATAATAACTCCATCAAGAGCTTGATGCATTACAACACAGAATTCTGCCATACGCGGCATTGCGACCGCCACAGAAAGGAACTGGCGAAAATAACCAATCAACCAAACAAAATCAATAATGCGGAGCGTTACACTCCGAAAGAACTGAAGGAGCTGATCCTTGCTGCACAAGCAGCAGACGAAAAGGCTATCGAATCGCTTTGCGAAACCTTTAAGCCGCTTATACTCAAGGAAAGTCATTACCCAAGCATCTTCGATATTTTAGGCGAGGATGCGGTCAACACTGCCTGGGTTATCTTTTTGCAATTTATAAAAAATATAACGGTAATGATTTTGTACATCTGCCGGGACTTATTCAATGTCATTTGCGCTATGAGCTTATGCATGCAGCCTGCAGGCAGAACTATTGCAGTAAAGAAACGTCCTTGGAAAAAGCCTTGGAATATCTGGGCTATTCTCCCCTAGATGCACCAACCTTTAACATGGCACTCAAACAGGCTATGACAAGACTTACCGACAAGGAGCAAATTGTTTTACACTATTGCTACGAAGCCAGACTTACGCAGGAGCAGACAGCAATAAAATTAGGCTGCAGCGAACGCAGTATACGTCGATATCATGCAAAAGCATTACATAAACTAAAGCAAATATTGGCTTAACATCAGAGGCGTTCTACCGCAGTATAGGTAGAGCGCCTTTTGCCTACGCTCTACTTCTACCGTACTTTACGTCTAACCTCTAGGTAGTAATCTAAAGAACAAGGTTACTACTAGCTTACGCTAGTAGTTTTTATCACAGCCAAAA
>ERZ779852.881-NODE-881-length-30619-cov-7.143110_pt1 | contig 30619 bp, 22 predicted proteins | sample MGYA00511559_ERZ779852 | MGnify/ENA primary metagenome ERZ779852 (study PRJEB29588, sample SAMEA2157977) | human gut metagenome | biome: human gut; feature: human-associated habitat; material: faeces | place: Denmark | collected 2008/2010 ...
ATATATAAATATATAATAAACTTCCAAATAGGCTAACCGGCCAAGGGAGAAAAGCACTTTTCTCTTTTGTAAGTTTTGTAATGTAAGGGTCAGGGTACGCAGGGTATGGTGAAGACGGCATTCGGACAAGTCACCCATCATCACACAACATGTGCGGACAAAAGCCCTTCCCCCCCCCGCAGATACAACAAAACAAAGGGTACCATCCCTCAGCCGGAGAATGAGCGCTGCGCCGCCCCGGCGAAAAAGCAGTGCTTTCCACGCACGAAAACACCGTTTTACAACCTGTAAATCAGCGCGTTATTTTTATTAACACAAAGTCAGATGTCCATTAACAGATTTTCACAGAAAGCCGATACCCTGTTTTTGGCCGCACGGGTGAAAGGCTCTATATTTGCCTTTGTGAATGAGGAATGAAGAACGAAGAATGAAGAATTTGCCTGCGGCCGAGGCACCATCCATTCTCAATTATCCATTCTCCATTATCAATTAACCAAACACCATTTAAAACAACAAAGCTATGTCAACAATCGGAACATTGAAGTACAGACGTTACGCGGCCAAGTCGCCGCAGGACCCCGACGGAGTCGCCAAATGGTATGCCCGCGCCGTGCAGGACCGCACGGTGGAATTCGAAGACTTCGTCACCCATATTTCTGAACACAACTCGCCCTACTCGCGCGGCGTCATCCACGGCGTACTCATCGACATGCTCGCCTGCTTGAAAGAGCTAGTACTCGACGGTAAGTCCGTCCGTTTGGGCGACCTGGGCCTCTTTTCCGTAGGCATCTCCTCGAAAGGCGCCGAGACGGCCGAGGCGTGGACCACCAGCCTCATTACGGGCGTCCACCTGAACGTGCGCAACACCAAGACCTGGAGCAACGCCGAGCTGCGCAAGTCCGCCCGCCTGACCGAGCTGACCGTCTACACCGCCGGCGGCGCCCTCGAAGAAGGCACTACCCCTGAACCCGAGCCCGGCGGCGAGGACGAAGAAGAAGGAGGCAGCCCGCTGTAAGAATGGAGAATTGAAAATGGAAAATGAAGAATGCGGCCGAAATTAATTTTCAATTTTCAATTAGCTTCGCTCAAAACCTCCTTTAATATTTATACTAAGGAATAGTCTCAATTAACGAAGTATCTAATTTTCAACTTTCAATTTTCAATTCTCAATTAACGAAATGGACAAGAAAACAATTTGGAAAACCATTATCCAGACGCTGGTCACCATCCTGACCGCTATTGGAACTACGCTGGGCGTCACCAGCTGCATGGGACTGTAAACGAAGCGCGCAGCCCACGACAACACAAGCACGAAGTAAAAAACACCCGCTGCCTCAGAGAAGAATGAGGGGCGGGTGATTTGTTTATTTTAGTACGATGATTCAAAATATCAAATTTCTATATTGTTGCACATATAATGTAATATCATTTAAAACACTATCGCATCCTGTTGTGAATTGCTTTCAAATTAGTATCTTTGAGCCATAAAGAACAGCTTCCCGAAGAACAATAGCGGACGCGACGTGTTGTGAATTGCTTTCAAATTAGTATCTTTGAGCCATAAAGAACAGCATTTTCTTTTTTGCAAAGTTAATACCTTTCGTTGTGAATTGCTTTCAAATTAGTATCTTTGAGCCATAAAGAACAGCTCTTTATCCAAAATTCATTTAGTAGTTCTAGTTGTGAATTGCTTTCAAATTAGTATCTTTGAGCCATAAAGAACAGCTCCAGCGCAGTTTGTGAGCGCATCAATTCTGTTGTGAATTGCTTTCAAATTAGTATCTTTGAGCCATAAAGAACAGCTCAATATTTATAATATACTATAAAACAACCATTTAGGAAGAAATTTAGAAATAACAAAATTGCTGTTCTTAAAAATAAATCTTGTAGATCGCAAGATTTATTTTTTTTTAAAACAACTCTAGCTGTTGACCTGGAGCATTGGCTTCTATGGTCTTCTTCCCATAAAAAATCTTAATTTGAGAAAATTGTTTATCTGTAATACACAATATACCAACCTGCCCTAACTGAGGAAGAAAAGACTGGACTCTCTTTATATGCACATCGGCATTCTCACTACTGGCACAATGACGAACATAAATAGAGAACTGAAACATGGTGAACCCATCACGCTGAAGCATTTTCCGGAAATCGGAAGCAGCCTTTCTCTCTTTCTTTGTATCCGTTGGCAAATCGAAGAATACCAGAATCCACATCACCCTATACTCACTAAAACGTTCCATTAATCTTCTTCGGGATACTGGATACGCCTCAATTCCCCTGCAAAGCATTTGTATAATGATGCGGTAGTTTGTCCAACTGCAACCATCAACGGACTATGCTTACCTCCTATATGAACTTCCAAAGTAGGAACCGTAAGCAAAACGGATTTGACAGATTTGTCCAAAATAACATTTCCACATACTCTTTCTTTATAAAGAGAATAGACAAGGCGATCAACATAGGGGCGATAAGGTTCCATAATATCATCGGCCAAACAATAAGCATTATACCTGTTATGATGATGAATGCCTAAAGTCGGGAGTAACCCACTTGACACTAACCCACGGGCTACAACTGCACGCAAAATGGCATATCCATAATTCAACAGATTATTGGGAGGCAGACCGTCTCGGTCGCGCGTAAAACCCTCCACATCGGCAAACAGATTTTTCCAATAGTAAGCAGCAGCCCGAGCTTCAAGATTATCTGGATCACCACTCCGAACATTATTGGCCCACACATACATACATTTTACTTCCTCCGCCCTACATTCCGCTAACACTCGTGCCTGATTGCGAATTTTGGTTTGAATGGTTTGCTGCCACAATTGTTTTTTCAGAGGTAACGAAGCTTCCAATTGTTTGCGGAAACGTTCGTTTTGCGTGGTATTACCACAAAGAGGCAACATCAATCCTACCGGCATACTCTTGCTGTCGCAAGTAATGACCGCACAATTATTTTCCAGCAAGGCTTCCAAAGCACCTGAAGTAATGGTAATCTGTTTATGGTCGAGAACAACCACACCTATATCCTCAATGGGACGCGTAACATCTGCCTGTCGTTTGAGAAGCCCTGGAAGCGAATCGTTCCCCTCAACTTCCGGAAGCTTTATCACCAATTGCTGATTACGCAAAGACAGATAAGTTGGATTTCCAAAATATAGCGTTTTTTTTATCATAACAACTATAGTTTATAAGCAACATGTCCCAGACGATCAACTTTCAATGGAATACAGATTTCCTTAATCATTTCTCCTGTTATACTTCTCTCCATTTTATTAAGAGCAGAAAATTCATTTTTATCCCATAACATACCAGATACTCCATATTGAATAAAAAAACATTGGTTACCACTAGAACTTACCATTTTATAAATTCTATCGGGATGTGGATTAGCAGGCAATTGCCCACTCTTCACCTCTTCCCAGGTAGGCACATATACCAAATCATTGGGTGAAAGAACAAACAAAGGCAAATTTCCATTCCCGTCCGCAGGTGCAGAACACTCACCCCGTTTCTGACGACTGATAACCACATTCAGTGGAATTGTAGCAAATGTACGCTTCTTCACGATCTCACCATTATTTGGGTCAAACTGTTCCTGCTCATAGACCGCGAAGAACAAATTTGTACCCTTAGCCGCCTCTACAAACTTCGAAGATCTATTTCCCTTTGTACCCACAGCAAACTTATCACCTTTTTCATATTTCCGAACTTTATAAATTGGCTGATGCTGATGCCCCTCGTTCAAACGTACCATATTTTTATTCATCCGTTCTATACCTTCGGGTGAAAAAGCGATTTTGGGATCATCACCCTCCTCTTCCAAGTGCCTCAACAAAATGGCCTGTATGCCTGTATCAGTAATACTACCAATAGCATCCTTGTTGAAAGACTCATCCAAGGGTTTACGTGAAGCAAAAAAACGTTCTTTGGTATCTTTCGTAAAATAATACACGGGGATTTTTTTCAGATTCACCTCCCGCCAACTATCTTTATGCTCTTCAAAATAATTCTTTATCTGTTTTTCGCTATACCCTTGGCTTATGAATTCAATCAGCTTTCTTTTCAAGTCCTTGTTTACAATTACCTTCGGATTGGTAAGAACTGCTTTCAATGTAGCATTACTTATCTTACGTAAATTAACTTCACCATAAACCGTTTCCTTATGCAAAGATTTTCGAATAGCCCAATTGTCCCCTTTATCCTGCTTAGAAAGAATCGTTTTTCCATTCTCTTTACGCTGATAGTAATTACTTGTCTTGTTAATGACACGCAAATTCTGCTTGAAGCTGACAATCACGTCTTTCAGAGTTTCATATACATCTTCGGTAAATGTTTCCCAAGGTTTATTAACAACCCACTGATAGCCATCACCATCTTGCGTCTTGGTACACAACATATGTTGCAAATCATAGCGAGATGCCTTGCCGTTTTCACCTGCCGACTGATTATTCAGATAGTTGACAATATTTCGGCTTGCACATGCTATCACAATAGCATCCATCGCATGATGTCTGTGATCAATACGTTTTTTACTGAATCCCTTCTGCAAATGAAGAGGCATGGCAGGTATCATACGTCCGTTGGTATTGACCGATGTGAAATCAGAAGTTCCTGTTTGTTGATTCATCCGTTCAAAACGTGGCAACACAATCTTATTCCAGACATCATTGACTCCCCAATCTTTCTTCAGCCTGTCGGTCACTCCACCCGTACATACCACAACATGCCTTGACTGGACCTCTTGCTCCTCCTCATCACGAACGATGTTAGATAACAAAGACACAACCAACTTACTGATATAACGGCTGTCGTTCATCTGACGCTCTGTAAATTGTTCAGGAACCTCGTCCATCAAAAGCTTCTTCATCTTAGTTCTATTCTGCGAATAGTTTTCTTTTACAAATTGCTCATAAGCATCAACGGAAAGAATCTCCACGACACCACCCAACGACAATTGGACTTTCTCGCCATGATGTTTCTTAATAAATTCATAACCAAGCTGCTTGTCCTTCAATTTGTTCACCTCTGACTCACAAATCACTTTATTACTGAATGAATCGTCAAAATAAAGAGCTTTAGGGATAACATGCTCAATCTCGTAAGCAGGAGTGAATAATTTACTTAATGGAATAACAGCACCTGTATAGGGCGACCTGTACTTCTGTTCCAACCAAAGTCGGTAGCGTTTAATGTCCGAAGGAGTAGGTCTCTTCTTGGCGTCCGACTCATTAAATTTTTTCAGAATACCCAGCATCTCGTCGCGCAAACCATCGTCTGCATTTGAAGCATTCCATGCACCCTCCTCATAAATACGTAATAAATCCTGCTGGGCAGGAGAATAAGGACGGACATTCTCGATACCTAACTCTGGATTCATGAACTCAACCAGCAAAGCTTTAATACGCAGATTAGTATTCTCATTTTCCAGCATCTTTTGAGCCATTTTCTTACGTTTCTCGGAAGGATTTTTCATTTCACGCCCTAATTCCACATGGATTTCATCAATCCTCCCCACTTGTTTCCATATATCACGAACAGTTCGCAAAGTTTCCAAAACGACCTGCTCTACAATGGGATTGCGTAAAGAATACTGCTTGAATGTCTTCAGATATTCATCAATATCTTGAGACGACTTCCATCGACAAAATTCTTCCGCCTCCGAATGACGGTCATAAACGATATAACTCGCCAACCACAAAGGAAGTCCCTTGAAAGAGGGTAAGTCCACCAAATGAAGAGTTTTTTCCCGTACCCGATTTCTAATACCTTCATCACATTCTCCTGTCAGAATTTTATCAATTCTTTCGCGGGTATGAACATCTATAGCATCTGCCTTCCAGTAATGCCCCATACGCATTAAAGGAAGCAGTTTCTTGATTGCTTTGGCAGAATAGGATCCATAAGATTTTTCAAATGGCGGTGTATTGACAAAAGCATCCACAAATTTTATATCCAAATCATTTTTTTTCGCAAAGGACGAGAGGGCTAGCTTCAGTTCCTGTTTGCTTGATACTGAATATAAAATATGCCACAAAGCCTCTTCACGCTCAAGAGTCAAAAAATCACGGGAGACACCAGCCTTTTCCAAACGAACCAACATCAAAGCACGTGTTTCGTTGCAACAATAGGACTTATCTTCAACATAATTCCACCTGTATTGGCCAGCATCTTTCTTCAAGCCAAAAACCGGATATTTTAAAAACTGTTCCTGTTTAATTTCTTTCCTCTCATTCAGCCAATCAAACAAAGCCACATAATCCTCTTCATTACGCAAAAATTCCTGCGTAACATCCACATCTGTCATCAAACGCCCGTTAACCTCCTTTTCCTTCTGATAAATACGGAGATTCGAAACAAATTGCCAGAGTCTGAACTCTTGAAACAAAGGATGAGACTTTGCAATACATTTTACTGGCGCAAATTTTCGTTCATTTGTCACCTTATCAATATATTCATGTCTTTCAAAGGGACAATTATCTATCAACGACTTCTTACTTTTCAACGGACGCTGATAAAATAAAATATCATTCATCAAGAAGTAGGACAAATCATGTGCGGCCATCAGATTTCTATGGGACGGATTATTGGGGTACAATTCTTCCAAACATCTTTCATAAAGTTTTCTGTCATTCAATTCCGAGTGGAACTCTTTTTGTTTCGCTAATATCCGATACAATTCTTCCTTATAATATTTGCGCTCAATGGTACGCACCAGCTTACCACGAATTTTCTGCATCGGATTGTGAAGAAGAGTATCAAATATATATTCACCTACACTTTTACCCGACGTCTCCAAATCGTACTGAGTTTTTTCCTTAACCAATATCCATTCAGTTTCCCACTCAGTTTCCGAGGGTACTTTTAAACGGCAAGAAAGCGAACCATCCTCATCATATTTATCTTTCCCTTCCTTATCTATATCGACCGTTACGATAATATCTTTTACTTGACCAATCCAATCAGGAATTTCTTTCTTAAAAATTTTCCCTTGAGTGCCATCAGACAGAACAACACGCAAGACCTTCATACCTTTATAAATTTCTTGAGTATCTATAATATCCACCACCTGTTGACGATCAAAATATTGACGAGTTTTAGTGGAAGCCTGTTCTGCCACTTCATCACGCAATTGAAAATATCCTCTTTTCTGATTAAAGTTCAGCAAAATCCAAGCCAACTCTTCTTTTTGAATTTTCTGATATAACGCTTTTTTCCGTAGATAATAAATTGTCCAATCATATGGAATCTTATGAGAGCCAGCAACTACAGACGGATTATATTTTTTAAATGTATCCAACATTTCTTGAAAAGAGTCTTGAAACAAAAAATGAGGGATATTCGCATCATCCATATACCAAGCTAATTTCGGTTCCCTATTTGGCAAGAATTTTCCATAACGATCCAATTGAGACAAATAATCAACCGGCAAGTATCCCATTATTGCCAAAACCCTATGAAGTCTTTCACGTCTCAAATGTCCTCTTTCATACATACGCCTGGTACTCCTTGCCTTTGTACGATTTTGCGTCTGAGAAACCTTGTTTCCTTTAGCAAAATCTCCCAAGATTGTTGCATCCATTGGAATAATTCTACTACCAGCGGATTCTATTCCACACAATGACTCATTGCCCTCTTTGTCGATAAACATATTTATTATAGCCCAACCTATACTATTGGTTCCCAAATCAAGACCTAATATTCTTTTCATAGTAATTGAAATCTTTATATTTACCACAAATCTAACAAAAAAAATTGAAAAACCACTTGTACATTGTTTTTTCTTTTGTATATTTGCCATACTAATTTGAAGCAACTCACAATAAGGATTATTCCGTTGTGAAAACATTAGGTTCCCTCGTCCTTTAACGGGGGATTTTTATTTTCTGCTGCAAAGTTCTCTCCTGCGCCTTACAGTTGACAGTTAACTGAAATGAATTTTGAGATTCTTCGCCTCCGGCTCAGAATGACAGATGGGGATAGAATAACATAGGCTGCACCTCGGCATAGTCAAATTGAAAAATTGCGTTTTCATTTGCTTTGGCACTCGTTTCACTATATTTGCCTTGCTAATTTGGAGCAATTCACCATTAAGGATTACCCATACAAGACCCCACAAGTCAGACAAACCAAGTGTATACAGAGAATGTCAATGTTCAGAAATTGATATCCTGACAACCTCCGCCACCCACGTCAAAAATATGTGTTGACTGTCAAAGAACTGGCTTGCTTTCATCTATGAGTAAAATTGATTAAAAAAAACTCGTAAAAATAATGTTTTTGCCTTACAGCTGACAGTTGACAGTTTATGAAAATCGATTCTCAGTTTGTCTTTTTTATCTCAGTAAACAAAAATAGCTGTATTGGGCCGGGTGTATAATACCCTCTATCTTTGTTCCTGTCGACAAAGGGAAGTCCCAACGGATGTTGGCCCGTCGGGACTTCTAAAATGAGAGGATAAACAGGAATAATGGACACAAACTAAATTATTGGGGTTACTTCAAGATGCAACGGATGGATGCAGCTTTGTAGTAGTCTTTCCCATTTACAATCGGATCGGACAGGTAGAAGTTGTTGCTGCCTCCAGTGAAGAATATCATTTTGTCGGCTATCTCCGTACTGCCTTCTTTCAGTGCCCAATATCCGTTCAGGCGCCCATCATTATTGTGCTGTCCACTCAACCACGAACCGTGTGGATAGACGCTGAATCCGGTCAGGTTGTTGACGGGAGCCACGTCTCCTTCTTGCTCCTGCCCGGCGTTGTCCGTCTCAAGCAGCCATGTTCCTGCTTTCAGTAGCGAGGTGTTGTCGCCAGTGTAACTCTTTAGGGCCTCCCAGTCTTTGTCGCTTGGAATGCTCCAGCCTTCGGGGCTTAATTCGCCGGCCAGAACTGCTTCGCCATTGTAGAAATAGTACTCCAGCCCTTCCGGCTTGAAGTAGGCGGCTTCTGTGCCGAGTTTCTCCAATTTCTTCAGGGGTGTTCCGTCCTTATAGCAGGTTGCCCGTAAATCTTCTTTCATCCAGTACTGCGTTCCTATTTTGACGATCGGGTAGGAGGACGGTTGTGCGTCGCGGGTGTCGCGTATGGTCAGGCTCACGACGTCGCAGCTTACGGCATTGCTGCCCGAGGTCAGGCTGATCGTTCCGTCTTCGGATACGTAAAATTTGTTGATGCTCGTTTGGCTCCCTTGGTTGTAAGTGAAGCTGTTTGCTTCCGTATTCCAGACGATTGTTCCTCCGCAGGTGGCATCGGGCGTGTCCATCAGCCGCAGGACAGTTCCTCGTGTCAGGTCGGGCCGCTCTGTTTCTTCCGATATGGGATAGTAGACGACAGCGCTGGAGGTCAGTTCGTCCGAGATTAAATATTCCTTGCACACATCTGCCAGGGCCTTCCCTTCGTGGTAGATGCGATAAACGTCAGACTCTCGGAAAGACAAGATGGCCGTGTGGATGGCTACGTTTTCCTGGTTGTTGTCCGTCGTTTGCCCGTCGACGGTAGTCCAGTCGCTTACGGTACCTGCTATGCCGGTCAGAAATTCTCCTCCCTGTTGGGTGGCGGTGATGGATATTTCGCATTGGGTACCTGTCTTCATCACTTGTTCCGGCATCAGGCAGGTGTATACCCTTCCGTTCCATTCCATAAGAATGCTATTGTCCGTTTGTGTCAAGCTTTGCGGAATGATGATTATTTCTTTGCCTGTGAGTTTTTCTCCGCTGTTGCTCCACGAACCGTAGGTGAGGATATCTGTAGGCTCCTGCGGATTGGTGATGCTTTCGTCCGTCAGATTGTAGCTGGCTTGCGAGTAGATATTGGTGACGATAATGTTCGGATCGTCCTCCAGAATGCTCGCCGCATCCTCGCCTTCGCCAGGGATAATGGTAAATTTCAGTTTGGCAAATCGATGCTTGAAGTTCAGTGTCACGTCGTTTTCGCTGCTTCCCACGTTTTGTTTTTTGGCAGTCAGGAAGTCGCTTGCCGAGAAATTCTCAGGTGTGCTTTGGTCGGACTGGATGCTGACAGATAGAGTAGTACTCCCTGCTTGTAGCCCTTCTTTTTGGTAAGGGTGATAGCCTACGAAGTCCAGTGTCCCTCCTCCTTCGGGATAAAAGACCGTCCGCGCTGGCGTGAAGGAGCTGCCGTTGCTGTTGCATGTCAGTTGCAGGTTGTCTATATATCTCTTCCCATCGAGAGAGTTGGGTGTCAGCGTGGCAAACAGGCCGATACGGTCGTTTGTTTCGAAAGATGTTGCGGTAACTTTTGTGAGTAATTGTCCACTGATAGTGCCCGAGAACGTGATGGGGATGTCGCCGGGTTGCATGTCAAATGCATTGTTTTCAGTACTACAGGATAGGAAGAGCAATAAAATTCCTCCCATTAAACGATAGACTACACCTGTAAGAATCGGATGTCTTTTCATGGTATTAATTTTTTAGAAATGTTATCGGTGGCAAAAGTAAAAAAATAAAAATATTAAAAAGTGAAAATGCCGTTTTTTTCTTCAATACCTCATCTAAAAGCCTGAAAACTTCGTTTTCGCTTTGTGCTTCTCTCAGTTTGCACTATCTTTGACCCTCTGAAACTAAAGATGTAAATGCCATGCCACTCAACTTGCCCGATAAACTGCCCGCCATCGAACTGCTGAAGCGGGAAAACATATTCGTCATCGACAATTCGCGAGCTACGCGACAGGACATACGACCCCTGAAAATCGTCATCCTCAACCTGATGCCCCTGAAGATAACAACGGAAACGGACCTCGTCAGGCTGCTGTCTAACACGCCGCTACAGATAGAGATCTCTTTCATGAAGATAAAAAGTCATACGCCCAAGAATACGCCCATCGAACACATGAAGGCTTTCTATACGGACTTCGAACTCATGAGGAACGAGAAGTATGACGGCATGATTATCACAGGGGCGCCCGTGGAGCAGATGGACTTCGAAGAGGTGGGCTACTGGAACGAGATTACGGAAATATTCGACTGGGCACGCACACACGTGACCTCGACGCTCTATATCTGCTGGGCGGCGCAGGCGGGACTCTACCACCACTATGGCGTGCCGAAATATCCGCTCGAGAAAAAGATGTTCGGCATTTTCGAACATCATACGCTGCAACCGCTGCACCCCATCTTCCGAGGATTCGACGACGTGTTCTACGTGCCTCACAGCCGGCATACGGAGGTGAGACGGGAGGATATCCTGAAGGTGAAGGAACTGACACTGCTCTCGGAGTCGGACGAAGCGGGGGGCTACATGGTCATGGCACGCGGAGGAAGAGAATTCTTCGTGACAGGACACTCGGAATACTCGCCCCTGACGCTGGACACGGAATACAGACGGGATCTGGGCAAGGGACTGCCCATCGACATGCCGAAAAACTACTATCGGGACAATGACCCCGAAAAGGGGGTATTGGTGCGCTGGAGGGGGCATGCGAACCTCCTCTTTACAAACTGGCTGAACTACTTCGTCTATCAGGAAACGCCGTACAACATCAACGAGATCGGGGAATGAAGGTACTGAGGAAAATAGAACTGCTGGCACCGGCGCGGAATCTGGAGTGTGGCATCGAGGCGGTGAACCACGGGGCCGACGCGGTGTATATCGGTGCGCCGAAGTTTGGCGCCAGGGCGGCTGCTACGAACTCGATGGACGACATCGGACGCCTGACAGACTATGCCCACCTCTACGGAGTGCGCATCTACGTGACGGTGAACACCATCCTGAAGGACGAAGAGCTGAAGGAGACGGAGGACATGATCTGGGAACTGTATCGCAGGGGTGTGGATGCACTCATCGTGCAGGACATGGGCCTGACACGCCTGAACCTACCGCCCATCCCGCTGCATGCCAGCACGCAGATGGACAACCGAACGGCCGGAAAGGTGCGCTTTCTGGCGGAGGCCGGCTTCCGACAGGTGGTACTGGCGCGCGAATTGTCGCTCGACGAGATAGCCGCCATCCACAAGGCCTGTCCCGACACGCCGCTCGAGGTGTTTGTGCACGGGGCTTTGTGTGTAAGTTATAGCGGACAGTGTTACGCCAGCCAGGCTTGCTTCGGGCGCAGCGCCAACCGTGGGGAGTGTGCCCAGTTCTGCCGCCTGCCTTTCTCGCTGGTGGATGCCGACGGACGGGTGGTGGTGAAAGACAAACACCTGCTGTCGCTGAAGGACATGAACCGCCTGGACATGCTGGAGCAGCTGCTCGACGCAGGAGTTACCTCGCTGAAGATAGAGGGACGGCTGAAGGACGTGGCCTACGTGAAGAACGTGACGGCTGCCTACAGCCAACGCCTGGACGCCATCCTGAAGCGCAGGAAGGAATATGTGCGTGCTTCGTCGGGCACGTGCCGACTGGACTTCCGTCCGCAGCCGGAGAAGAGCTTCAGCCGCGGATTCACACACTACTTTCTGGAGGGAAGGGGAGAGGATATCGCTTCGTTCGACACGCCCAAATCACTGGGCGAGGCCATGGGTACGTTGAAGGAACAGCGTGGCGGATGGGTGAGCGTGGCGGGTGTGAAGCCTTTCCACAACGGTGACGGCGTGTGCTACCTCGACGAGCAGGGGCGCCTGCAGGGCTTCCGCATCAATCGCGTAGAGGGCAACAAGCTTTTTCCGGCAGGCAACGTGGCGCGCATACGGCCGCGTACGCCGCTCTTCCGCAACCTGGATCAGGAGTTTGAACGGGCCCTGGCACGCAAGTCGGCCGAGCGGAAGATAGGGGTGCGCCTCAGGCTGGAGGAGAATGCCTTTGGCTTCTCGCTGACGGCAGACGACGAGGACGACAACCGCGTGACGCTGGCTTTCGGTTATGCCAAGGAGCGGGCACGCACGCCGCAGGTAGAGAACCTGCGTACGCAGCTGGCCAAGCTGGGCGGTACGCCTTATGAACTGACGGAACCGGCCGACATCGCCCTGACGGAAGAGTGGTTTGTACCCTCGTCGGTCGTGGCCGACTGGCGCAGGCAGGTGGTGGAACGGCTGACGGCTGCACGCCGCATCAATTACCGTCGCGAATTGGCCGTGTGGAAGCCGACGCGCCATGCTTATCCTGCGGCCACGCTAACCTATCTGGGCAACGTAATGAACGACGAGGCACGACGTTTCTACTTGGATCATGGAGTGAAAGCTGTGGCGCCCGCCTACGAAAAGCAACCTGCGGACGGGGCGGTGCTGATGTTCTGCCGTCACTGTCTGCGCTACAGCATGGGCTGGTGTCCTGTTCATCAGAAAGGACGTTCGCCCTATCGGGAACCGTACTATCTGGCAAGCTCGGACGGACGCCGCTTCCGGCTGGAGTTCGATTGCAAGAACTGTCAGATGAAGGTGTTGGCTAATGAATAAATGGTGAGTGAAGCATGGAGAAGGAAGAATTAAAGATAGATGGCCTTGGAAGAAAGCGCGGGACGGTTCATGCCCCTTGGCGCATCGGATTCTTCATGCCTCATTTTTTATTCTTCATTTTATTCTTTTTTTCTTCCTGTCATTACTCCCGCCCCAATCTGGAAGACGAAGGCCTGTCGCAGCAGATGCGCGACTCGCTGACCTACCTGTACGAACGACACTATACGTGGGACACCAATCTGGAGGTGAAGACCGACTCCGTCCAGCTGGAGCTTCTGCCCGTGAAAGGGGCTTACTACCAGCTGCATAGGGGCGACCGCGTAGTAGTAGCCGAGTTTGCTGTCCATCCGGCCGACTCGATAGACTCCGTCTGGGTGAAGCTGGCCCACTCGCAGGAGGTACAGGGGTGGCTGCGCGAAGTCGACCTGAAGCGCGCCTTTGTGCCTACGGACAGCATTTCGCAGGCCATCTACGTGTTCAGCGACACGCATGCTTCGTACTTCATCGTGGTTTTTGCCATTTTTGTGGCTGTCTGGCTGGTACGCGTATTCCGACGTAAGCAGTTGCAGCTGGTTTACTTCAACGACATCGACAGCCTTTATCCCCTGGCGCTTTGCTTGCTGATGGCTTTCTGTGCGACGGTCTACGAGTCGATACAGGTTTTTGCACCCGACACGTGGGAACACTACTATTACAACCCCACGCTTTCGCCTTTCAAGGTGCCCTTCGTGCTTTCGATGTTTCTGGTGGGGCTGTGGCTGTTTCTGGTTGTACTGCTGGCCGTGCTCGACGATCTTTTCCGCCAGCTTTCGCCCGCGGCGGCGGTGTTCTACCTGCTGGGACTGGCTTCGTCGTGTATCTTCTGTTATTTCTTCTTTATCCTGACTACGCACATCTACGTGGGCTATGTTTTTCTGGCGGCTTTTATCTGGATCTTCATCGGAAGGCTGAAGCATTCGCTTCATTCGCCCCGCTACCGTTGCGGTCGTTGCGGCGGCAAGCTGATGCACAAGGGTGTGTGTCCGCATTGTGGAGCTGTGAACGAGTGAAACTGTCCGCCCGAAATCGGACACCTGTCCGAAAATGAACACCTCTGAATAAAGACTTATCTTTGAAAATCAGTGAATTGTGGTTTTGGCATAATAGTTGTGGGCTGTGTATGGATTGAAACAGCTAATTCAAAATTATTGCCATGGATAGAGAAATTCCCAAAGAAGAGCGCCGTAGAGAGCGCAACAAGAAACTGATTCGTTATGGTGTAGCAGGAGTCGCAGGCGTGGTGGTGCTCAGTGTGCTCATTTCGCTGATGCGGACAGGCGTGAAAGAGAAAGATCTGGTGTTTTCTACCGTAGACCAGGGGACCATCGAGGTCAGTGTCAGCGCCTCGGGCAAGGTGGTGCCTGCTTTCGAAGAAATTATCAATTCGCCCATCAATACGCGCATCCTCGAGGTGTACAAAAAGGGGGGTGACAGTGTGGATGTAGGTACGCCCATCCTGAAACTGGACTTGCAGAGCGCCGAAACCGAGTACAAGAAGCAACTCGACGAGGAGCAGATGAAGCGCTACCAGCTGGAGCAGCTGGAGGTGAACAACAGCACTTACCTGAGCGACCTGGAGATGCAGGTGAAGGTGTCCGAGATGAAGCTGAACCGCATGGAGGTGGAGCTGCGCAATGAACGTTATCTGGACAGCCTGGGATCGGGAACGACCGACCGTGTGCATCAGGCGGAACTGAACTTCAAGACGGGCAAACTGGAGCTGGAACAGTTGCGTCAGCAGCTGGCCAACGAGCGTAAGGTGAAAGCCGCCGACCTGAAGGTGAAGCAGCTGGAGTATGAGATCTTCCGCAAGAGCCTGGCCGAAACCAAACGTACGCTGGACGATGCGCAGGTACGCTCGCCCCGCAAGGCCATCCTTACCTATATTAATAACCAGATTGGCGCGCAGGTAGGCGAGGGCACGCAGATAGCCGTTATCTCCGACTTGAGCCACTTCAAGGTGGAGGGCGAGATAGCCGATACTTACGGCGACCGTGTGGCAGCCGGCGGGCGGGCCATCGTGAAGATAGGCAGCGAGAAGCTGGAAGGGCAGGTGAGCAGCGTTACCCCGCTTTCGAAGAACGGTGTCATCTCTTTCACCGTGCAGTTGGAGGACGACAGCAACCGCCGCCTGCGTTCGGGGCTGAAGACCGATGTCTATGTGATGAACGCCGTGAAGGAAGACGTGATGCGTGTGGCCAACGCTTCGTACTATGTGGGCCGTGGCGAGTACGACCTCTTTGTGCGCGACGGCGAGGGCCAGCTCGTGAAGCGCAAGGTGCAGCTGGGCGACTCCAACTTCGAATATGTCGAAGTAGTTTCGGGCCTCAAGCCGGGCGACCAGGTGGTGGTGAGCGACATGAGCCAGTATAAGAACAAGAACAAGCTGAAACTGAAAGACTGACCCACCGCAAGTTGTACTCGAAAGTACCCCACCCGTGGGGGATGGATGCCCCCCACTCGTGGGGTGTGATGACACCCCTACGTGGGGTATAAAAGCACATCATTCGTGGGGTGCATCGGCCGGAAAACAATGGGAATGGAACAAACTAAAAGTACATACAGATATGCTGAAAAACTACTTCAAACAAGCCTGGACCCTGATGCGGCAGAACTGCCTCTTTACAGGCATCTATGTGGTGGGCACGGGCCTGTCCATTGCGTTGGTGATGACGCTGTTCATCATCTTCTACGTCAAGTTCGGCCCTGTCTATCCCGAGTATAACCGCGACCGCACGCTGGTGGTGAAGCCCCTGAAACGCTATCCGAAGGGAAAGCCCGAGAGCTGGAACATCTACGGCGGCGTGGCCTATTATGTCGTGGACCAGATGCTGCCGGGGTTGCCTCATGTGGAGCAGGTGGCGGGCAGTGTGATTGATTTTTGGGGAGATTATCAGGTGTCTGCCACAGACGTAAAGCCCTTCAAAGCTACTCCCCGTTTTGCCAACGGCGCTTTCTGGAAAGTCTTTTCCTTCCGTTTTGTTGACGGCCAGCCATTCACGCAGGAAGATGTGGAGGCCAAAGCGCAAGTGGCCGTCATCGGTGAGTCGATGGCCAAGCGGTTGTTTGCCGCCGTCGAGGGTGTGTCGGGCCGGCACTTCGCCTTCAACGGGCGCGACTACCGCGTGTGCGGCGTGGTGCGGGATGTTTCCAATGCTACGCCCGAGACGGCAGGCGACCTGTGGCTGCCCTTGCTCAATGCGCAGTATATCTCCAAGGAGCTGGACAGACAGGGTTTGCTGGGCAATGTGTTTGTGTCGCTGCTGGTGGACGATGCGGAGAACTTCGAAACCGTGCGCAGCGAGGTGCAGGATGTGTTCCGGCGCTATACCCAGCAAGACAAGGATTATGAATACGACCTGATGGGGCAACCCGATCCATACTGGCTCAGCACTTTCCGCCAGGATGTGGAGAAGGCGCCCGACACGATGGAACTGGCCAAGGACTTCCTCTACATCCTGCTGGCCCTGCTCTTCATCCCTGCCTTGAATCTGAGCGGCATGATTTCCTCGCGTATGGACAGCCGCATTGCCGAGCTGGGCATCCGCAAGGCTTACGGGGCTACGCGCCGCCGCCTGCTGGAGCAGGTGCTCTGCGAGAACCTGTTGCTTACGCTGCTGGGCGGTCTGGCAGGCCTGTTGTTCTCCTACCTGATTGTGCTGACGGCCAGCGACTGGATTCTGACGCTGTTCGACAAGAACATCTACGACACTTCGCTCTCCACGTCGCTCACGCCCGAGATGCTGTTCAATCCCGCCGTGTTCGGCTGCGCGCTGGCCGTGTGTGTGGTGCTCAATGTGGTGTCGGCCCTCGTGCCCGCGCTGGGGGCGATGCGCCACCCGATTATGGAATCGTTGAATACGAAAAGATAAAATCTCATGCTTCAAACCATCTTACATCAACTATGGAACCAGCGTCGTCAGAACGGCTGGATATTCCTGGAACTGCTGGTCGTCAGTTTCTTCCTTTGGACTGTTATCGACCCTATCTATGTATTGACCGCCAACCGTGCCATCGACCGAGGGTATAACCCCGAGGGGCTTTACGTGGTGAACATCGGCATGTACGACGAGACGAACGGCAACTTCGACCCCGACATGGCTTCCGACTCGATGAATCTGGTGGCCTACACGCGCATTGCCCGCATCGTGCGCGAGCAGCCCGAGGTGGAGTGTTGGGCCATCTCCGGCAATCAAAGTTTCCCCAACAGTAGCTCGTGGAGCGGTACGCAGGTCTTTGCCGACACCGCCTCCCTGCATCGGGAGGAGGGCTATGTGCATGCCCAGTCCTACAGCTTTGTAGCCCTCGACGGCAGCAACCTGCTCCGCACCTACGGCATGAAGGATGCCCGCACGGGCGGTGACATCCGGCTGCCTGAACAGGTGGAGGACAAGGCATTCATCTCCGAGCGGCTGGCTCAGCGCCTGTTTGGTACGGCCGATGCCGTGGGGAAGAAGGTGTACCAGAGCGACGAGCCGTTGGAGGTAGCGGGTGTATTCCGTGACTTCAAGCACCGCGACTACGAGCAGCCTTATCCACTCATTGTCACCATGTACAGCGAAATGTATGGAAATCCGTATATGCCGTGGTGGTACAATTTTGTCATCCGTCTGAAGCCGGGTGTGGACGTATCGGCCTTCAAGCAGCGTTTCCAGCAGGAAGTGGCGCCGCAGCTCGCCGTCGGCAACTTCTACTTCGACAGCCTGAAGGACTTTTCGGAGCTGAGCGAGGACTATGCCATGAAGAGCGGTGTCACCAACAAGCTCCGCCTGCAATACGCCCTGACGGGTTTCGCCCTGCTCTGCATCTTCCTGGGCATGGTGGGCACCTTCTGGATACGCAGCAACGCCCGTCGCGGCGAGATTGGGGTGATGCGCAGCATGGGCGCTTCGCAGGGGTGCATCGTGCGGCAGTTCCTCATCGAAGCCTGGCTGTTGCTGACGGTGGCCTTCGTGTTGGTCATTCCCTTCCTGCTCTACCATGCCTATACCAGCGGCCTGTACATGGTAGAGATGGGGAGTTATTTTGTGCCCAATCCCGCCTACGGGCAAAACCGCTTCGGCTTCCACTTCACCGTGGTATTGGCACTCAGTTACGTTGTTCTGATGCTGATAGCGCTGGTCGGAACGTATATCCCTGTACGCCGTGCGGCCCGTACGCTGCCGGTGGAGGCGTTGAGGGAAGAGTAAATATAAAACCGAAACATGATGCTAAAGACCTATTTCAGACAAGCCCTTGCGTTGTTCAGGCAGAACCGCCTGTTCAGTACGCTCTACATTGCCGGTACGGGGCTGGCTATCGCCATGACGGTGATTGTGGCGGTGGTTTACTATGTGAAGCTGGCGCCTGTGTATCCGGAGGTGAACCGCGGGAATACGTATTACCTGTCGGGGACCTCTTTCGAGCGGAACAAGGATGGCCGTTTTCAGTCGTGGAGCTACGCTTACTCGTACAGGGCATTGCAGGAATGGTTCTATCCGTTGAAGAACGCCCGTGCGGTGAGTGCTTCCACCTTCGGAGCAGTGAAGTACATTCAGCCTTCCGACCGTAGCGGTGATTTCGCGGTACAGATTGTCGAAACCGATCCGGCTTATTTCCGTATCTATGCGTTCCGCTTTTTCGAGGGGCAGCCTTTTACGCAGGCCGATCTGGAGAGCGGCATCCGCAAGGCTGTGATTACCGACAAACTGGCTCGCCGTCTGTTTGGTGAAGATAAGGGAGTCATAGGCCGCCAGTTCCTGCTGGATTACGAAGCCTATCAGGTTTGCGGAGTGGTCCGTAGTGCCAGTTATCTGACAAACCGCTCGTATGCCGACCTGTATGTACCTTACAGTACGGTGGAGGGGTATCGCGATGCCGCTTATCCAGAGGTGCCTTATTGCGGTCCCTTTCAGGTGACGGTATGGGTGGAAGACGGAAAACAGGGTGAGGCTCTGTGCGATGAAGTTCACGAAATTGTGCGGAAGCAGAATCTGCTGCACGAGGCCGACGGGCTGAAAATGAACATTGAGGGCGATCCGGTTTCCCATCTGCGTGCGTCTCTCATGATGTCGGTCGGTGGAGGAGGGGGCGACTGGTGGAGGGCCGTCCGCTATCTGCTGTTCATCCTGTTGGCTTTGTTGCTGGTGCCCGCCTTGAACCTGAGCGGGCTGATAGCCAGCCGCATGGAAAGCCGCTTGCCCGAGATGGGCATCCGCAAGGCTTTTGGAGGCGGACGGAGCAAGCTGCTCTCGCAGGTGTTGTGGGAAAATTTCCTGCTGACCCTGGCCGGTGGAGTCTTGGGGCTGCTGGTGGCCTGGATTGCTTTGTACGGTTGCAGGGAGTGGGTGTTCCGCGTATTCGACCGTTATGCCTGGCTGGTACCCGACGGGACCGATGTCCATGTGTCGGGCGAAATGCTGTTTGCGCCTGCTGTTTTCCTGATAACCTTGGTGTTCTGCCTGGTGCTGAACACGCTTTCGGCCCTCCTGCCGGCATGGCTGTCTTTGCGTAACCCGATTGTACATTCACTTTATGAGAAAAGATAAGGATTATGTTGAAACTCATCTTTAAAACCTTATGGTCCCGTCGTCGACGCAACGGCTGGCTGTTGGCCGAATTGATTGTTGTGTGCATCGTATCGTGGGTGATATTCGACCCGGTGATAGTCGTGACGCACGACCGGATGATTCCCCTGGGCTATGATGCCGACCGCCTCTGCCTGGTGTCGCTGAACATGTACCGCCCCAATGCGCCCGGTTACGACGGGCAGGCCACCGACTCGGCCTCGCTGATGCAGGCCTACGACAACCTGGTGCAGCGGGTACGCAACTATCCCGAGGTGGAACATGCCACTCCCCTGTTAGGCTGGCTGTATCCCAACTCGCAGGGGCAGGGAAGCATGACCCGGATACCGGCAGGCGACACCACCGTCTGCCGCATGCGCTACATCGAGTTCCTGCCTCATACGCAGTTTTTCGAAACCTATGGCTTCCGTCCGGCCAAGGGGCTGACGCCGGCAGAGCTTTCCGATTATCCTTATAAGGACGGCGATCTGGTACTGACGGAGAATACGTTGGAAGCCTTTTTCCATACGGACAATCCGCAGGGACGCCGCTTCTGGATACCCCGAAGCCAGGATACGCTCTATACGGATGTGGTGGGCGCGACGGCCACCTTCCGCATGTATAGCGACTGGCAACCCATACCGGTGGCTTTTGTCCCGATGCATACGATCAACCTGAATTATTTCCCCAACGATGTCAAAATACTGGTCCGGCTGGAAGAGGGCGTCGGCATGGAGCGCTTTCTGCACCGCTTCCACCCGTGGATGGTGCGCGAGCTGCGTGCGGGCAATCTGTATGCGCAGAAGGTGGAACCCTACCGGCAACTGATAGCCCGACGCGAGTATGCGGGAACGACGACGCTTTACCAGCGCAACGTGGCGATGGCAGTGTTCTTCCTTGTCAATCTCTGTCTGGGGGTAGCCGGAACGTTCTGGGTACAGACCCGTACCCGTCGCGAAGAGGTGGGCGTCATGCTGTCCTACGGCGCCACGCCGGGGAGCATCGTCCGCTTCCTGTTGGGCGAGGGAGTGGTGCTTACCACCGTTTCTACGCTGGCAGGGTGCCTCCTTTATTTGCAATATGCAATCAGTGAAGGGCTGGCCAAGGGGCAGACGGGCATGGAGACCACCGGCTCTTACTGGGTACAGAACTTCGGACAGCATTTCTGCATCGTGTCGCTCATCGTCTACCTCGTGTTGCTGGCCGTGGTGCTGGTAGGCATTTATATTCCGGCGCGCCGCATCAGCAGCATTCCGCCGACGGAGGCGTTGAGGGATGAATAAAGCCTCACCCCCGAAGCAAGGGGAAGCGGCAGGCCGAAACTCGGGAGTTTCTGCCCGTCAACCGTGGTAAACGGGGCAAAACTCGGGAAAGTCGCCTGAAAACCGTGGTAAATGGCATGAAACTCGGGAGTTTCTGCCCGTCAACCGTGGTGGACGGGGCAAAACTCGGGAAAGTCGCCCGAAAACCGTGGTAAATGGCACGAAACTCGGGAGTTTCTGCCCGACAACCGCGGTGGATGCGGAGGCTGGACCGAATGGATGATGGATTTTGAGGGGCGTCGGCTGGCGACACTTCGTCTGACAGCCCCGCACGATAAAGGATATATTATAGAATGTAACAAATAAAATGACCGCCCTATCCTTCCCCCTTCCTTTTGGGAGAGGGGTCGGGGATGAGGCTTTTGATGATTATGCTAAAGACCTATTTCAAACAAGCCCTTGCGTTGTTCAGGCAGAACTGCCTGTTCAGTACGCTCTACATTGCCGGCACGGGGCTGGCTATCGCCATGACGGTAGTGATGGCGCTGGTTTACTACGTGAAGCTGGCACCTGTATACCCCGAGGAGAACCGGGAAAATACGTTGTCTCTGACTCATGCCAGTTTTCCTTCGGAGGGATATACCGTTCAGGCTGGACTGTCGTTTCAGGCTGTGCAGGAGTGGATGTATCCGTTAAAGAACGTAGAGGCAGTTTCTGCCATTGTGGACTATGGCATGGATGAATCCTTTTACATACAGCCTACCGATTTGAGCGGTGACTTTAAAGTGGCTTTAAAGCTTACAGATCCAGCCTTTTTCCGCATCTACTCATTCCGCTTTTTGGAAGGAAATCCTTTCACCGATTCCGATTTGGCAAGTGGCATCCATACGGCTGTGATCTCCGATGACCTGGCGCGTCGTCTGTTCGGTACGACCCAAAATGTTGTCGGACGTTCGTTTTCGTTGGATTATGTCAACTATCGTGTGTGCGGTGTGGTACGCGGTGCCAGCTATCTCACCTCGAAGTCGTATGCTCAGGTCTATTTGCCTTATTCGGTTTTCGGAAATTATACGAAACCGTATTCAGACAAGTTCCCGTATAGTGGCATTTTCTCCGTCACTTTTCTTGTGAAGGACAAGGCACAGGCTGATGCTTTGCGGGCAGAAATCAGAGACCTGACGAGGCGGGTGAACCTGCAGTACAAGGATCAGTGGCAGTTGGAGTTGTGGAAGCAGCCAACTTCGCACTGGCTCAGTGTTTTCCAAAGTCATCCATCGGATGCCGACTTCAATCCTTGGAAGACGGCGGGTTATCTGGTCGTCGTGGTACTGGTGTTGTTATTGGTGCCTGCCCTCAACCTGAGCGGGCTTATTGCCAGTCGTATGGAGAGCCGCTTGCCCGAGATGGGAGTGCGTAAGTCGTTTGGCGCAGGACGCAACATACTGCTTTCGCAGGTGATGTGGGAAAACTTCTTCCTGACACTGACAGGTGGTCTGCTGGGATTGGTATTGGCATGGATCGTTGTCTATGTAGGACGTGAATGGGTTTTCACGTTGCTCGACCAGTGGCCCGAAGTTGTGCCGCAAGGTGTCGATGCCTATGTATCGGGCGAGATGCTTTTTGCACCTGCCGTCTTTGGCATCGCCTTCCTGCTCTGCCTGGCACTGAACCTTCTGTCGGCCTTCCTGCCGGCGTGGATGTCGCTCCGCAAACCGATTGTGTATTCACTGTATGAAAAAAGATAATTATTTAATGAAGAATGAAGAATTAAGAATGAAGAATTGCCATGCGGATGCTGACATTGACATTCCTCATTCGTATAAATTCTTCATTCCTCATTTCTATAAATTCCTCATTCGTATAAATTCTTCATTTTTCATTCTTCATTCTTCATTTTTATGTTTACCCTTATCTTGAAAACCCTATGGACCCGTCGCCGCCGCAATGGCTGGCTGCTGGCCGAACTGATACTGGTCGCTGTTCTTTCGTGGATTATCTTCGATCCTGTTATTGTGGTGACCTACGACCGTCACCTTCCGCTTGGCTACGATGCCCACCGCCTCTGCATGGTGTCCGTCGGTATGTTGCAACCGCAGGCGCCGGGCTATGATGCCCAGGCTACCGACTCTGCTTCGCTGATGCAGGCGTATCTGAATATCGTGGAACGTGCCCGCCAGCATCCCGATGTAGAGCAGGCCACTCCCGTACTTTCTTTCATATATCCCGGTTCGCAAGGAAGCAGTACTTCCACCCTGATGGCAGAAGGTGATACAGTGGGACTCGACCTTATGTATGTTGAGTTTCTGCCACATACCCATTTCTTTGAAACATTCGGCTTCAGGCCCGTGCAGGGCAGCATGACGCCCGAAGAATTGTCGGACCATACGTATGGCGGGATGAATGTTGTATTGAGTGAGTATGCACAGGAAGCCTTGTTTCACACCCGTGTTTACAACAAGAATCTGCGTTGCTGGATGACGAACGAGACGGATACGATCTATTTGCCCGTTGTCGTAGGTGCGGTAGGAACTTTCAAGTACACCAATGACTGGCGTCCTGTTCCTGTCGCCTTCGAGCCGATATTGCATCCCGATATTCTTTCCAGTGTGAACGATATGCACGTAGTCATCCGTTTGAAGGAGGGTGTCAGCATGGACCGCTTCCTGCATGAGTTCCGTCCTTGGATGGTTCGCCAGATGCGGGTTGGTAACCTTTATGCACGCGATTTGCAGTCGTACGACAGCATCAACCGGATCAGTGAGTTTGGTACTGCGACGTCACTCTATCGCCGCAACCTGAGTATAGCCCTGTTCTTCCTTGTCAACCTCTGTTTAGGTGTTGTCGGTACCTTCTGGCTACAGACCCGTACACGGCGCGAGGAGGTAGGCATCATGCTGTCCTACGGTGCTACGCCGCGCCGCATCCGGCTCCAGTTGCTGGGCGAAGGTGTGGTGCTCACGACGATAGCTACCCTGATAGGCTGCTTCCTCTACCTGCAATACGGGCTCAGCGAGGGACTGAGCAAGGGCAGCGCCTGGATGAAGAGTACCATGCCCTGCTGGGTGGACCACTTCGGGCAGCACTTCGCCATCGTGTCGCTCATCATCTACCTCATTCTGCTGGTTGTGGTGCTGGTGGGTATTTACATCCCGGCCCGCCGCATCAGCAGCATTCCGCCTACCGAGGCGTTGAGAGACGAGTGAAATCGTACGCTAAAAACGGACAGGGTGTTCATTTTCGGACACCCTTCTTTTTGCTAAAATACAGATAATCAGTGATGCGTGATTTTGGCACGACTTTTGAGTTAAGTTCACCATAGAGAATACAATAACTATAAACAACATACAATTATGGACATGATCAAATTAACAGGTATCAACAAGATTTACCGTACAGACGAGATTGAGACACAGGCATTGGAGAACGTGAACCTGACTGTAGAGCAGGGGGAATTCCTCAGCATCATGGGACCTTCGGGTTGTGGCAAGTCCACGCTGCTCAACATCATGGGGCTGCTCGACACACCCACCAGCGGCACCATCGAAATAGCCGGTACCCGCGTGGAGGGCATGAAGGACAAGGAACTGGCTGCTTTCCGTAACCAGAACCTGGGCTTCGTCTTCCAGTCGTTCCATCTGATCAACTCGCTCAACGTGATAGATAATGTGGAACTTCCGTTGCTCTATCGTAAGGTCTCTGCCAAGGAACGCCGCCGTCTCGCCGAAGAGGTGTTGAGGAAGGTGGGCCTCAGCCATCGTATGCGCCACATGCCCACGCAGCTTTCCGGCGGTCAGTGCCAGCGTGTAGCCATCGCCCGCGCCATCATCGGTAATCCTGAGATTATCCTCGCCGACGAGCCGACAGGTAACCTGGACTCGAAGATGGGTGCCGAGGTCATGGACCTGCTGCATCAGTTGAATGAGGAAGACAAGCGTACCATCGTCATGGTGACGCACAACGAAGACCAGGCCAAGCAGACGAGCCGCACGGTGCGCTTCTTCGACGGCCGTCAGGTGGGATGAAGGATTGGTAGAACAGAAACAGACACGGATATGAAAACAAACATCATAGGAATCATGATTGCACTGGTGCTGGCATTTGCCGCGGCAGTAGGCGCATGGGCGCAGGACGAGAAGGTGAGCGAAGTGCGCAAGGTGAACGGCTTTTCTTCCATCAAGATAACGTCGGTGGCCAATGTCATTTTCACGCAGGGCGACCGGTATTCGCTCCGCCTGGAGGGCAAGGAGAAATGGGTGAAGCTTACCACCACCGAGGTGAAAGGCGGTTGCCTGATCATCGCTTTCAAGAAGGGGGAGAAGAGATCTGTCAAGAACATTGACGGCCTGAAGCTCTATGTCACCGCTCCCACGCTGGAGGAGGTTGAGCTGACCGGCGTAGGCAGCCTGGAGTGTAAGGAGCCTTTGAAGCTGGACGACTTCACGCTTCGCATCAACGGCGTAGGCTCTGCCGAAGTGGCCGACCTAGCCTGTAGCCGCTTCACCATCAGCCTGAACGGAGTGGGTGATGCCGAGGTGAACGTCGATTGCGACTACCTGAAAGCACGCATGGGCGGCGTAGGCAGCCTGGAACTGAAGGGGAGTGCCGATGAGGCCGACATATCGCGCAGCGGCATCGGCAGTGTGAATACGAAACGATTAAAAATTAAGAATGAAGAATGAGGAATGAAGAATTGGCTCTTCCTATGCCTCCTTTCTTATTCATTAAATTCTTCATTCTTCATTCATAATTCTTCATTAAAAAGATGATCAAGCAATATTTCCAACAAGCCTGGGCGCAGCTCCGCCAGCAGCCGCTCATCAGCGGGGTGACGGTGGCGGGTACGGCCCTTTCCATCTTCCTCATCATGCTGGTGGTGATGATGCAGCAGGTGCAGGTCGAACCTTTTGCGCCCGAGAGCAACCGCGACCGCTTCCTGCACGTGAAGTGGGGCAGCATCACTAACGAAGCGTGGGGAGACGGCAACAGCAACGGCCCGTGGAGCGTAGCTACGCTGAAAGAAATCTACGGCAAGCTGACGACGCCCGAGGCTGTCACCATTTATGTAGCCTATTCCTTGCCCCAGCCGGTCAGCCTGCCCGGCCAGCCCACTACGGCGGTCGATGTGCGCGAGACGGACAGCCAGTTCTGGACGGTGTTCGACTTCGCCTTTACCGACGGTAAGCCTTTCGACCAGGCAACGTTCGATGCCGGTCAGCCGGTGGCCGTCATCACCGAAAGCGTGGCGCGCCTGCTGTTTGGTACGACGAAGGCCGTGGGAAAAGAATTCCTGCTGGCTCATGCGCCCTATCGGGTGTGCGGTGTGGTGAAGGACGTATCGACGCTGGCTTCGACGGCCTATGCGCAGGTGTGGATTCCCTATACCTCGACCGACCAGGTGACCAAAACGTGGGAGAACGACCTGATGGGCCAGATGAGTTGTACCATCCTGGCTCGCGACCGCAGCGACTTCCCTGCCATCCGTGAGGAAGCCGGTCGCCGGTTGGATGAATTCAATAAGGTGATAGGCGAGAACGGCTATCGAATCATCAACCGCAACCGTCCCTACGACCAGGAGAAGAACGCCCTGACAGCCGGCGCCAATGTGGAGCCGGATGTGACGGCTGCCCGCCGGACCCGTTTCATCATCTTCCTCATCCTGCTCATCGTGCCTGCCATCAACCTGAGCAGCATGACGCAGAGTCGCCTGCGCCGTCGCGTGGCGGAGATCGGGGTACGCCGCGCCTTTGGCTGCACACGCATGGAACTGCTGGGGCAGATTCTGGGCGAGAACTTCATCGTCACCCTGCTGGCCGGTGTGCTGGGGCTGATAATCAGCTTTCTCTTTGCCTTCCTGTTGGGCGATACCCTCTTTGTGCAGGACTGGACTACTGCGCTCAATCCGCCCGTGGTCGATGCCTCCATCCTGATACATGCCTCCACCTTCGGCTGGGCGTTGCTCTTCTGCTTCGTGCTCAACCTGCTCAGCACCGGCATTCCTGCCTGGCGGGCGTCGCGGATGAATATCGTGGAGGCGATTAACGGCAAGGCGCAGTGATGTGAATGTATAAAATAGGATTACATTATGAACAAGAAACTATTTACCCAAATACGCAACGAGTGGCGCAGCAACCTGTGGCTGGCGCTGGAGTTGCTGGTGGTGAGCGTGGTGATGTGGTACATCATCGACCTGCTCTACTGCCGCCTGGCCACCTATATGGAGCCGCGCGGCTTCGATACGGAGCATTGCTACCTGATAACCATGGGCGTGCTCACCGACAAGAGTCCCGACTATACCCCCTATAGCGATACCCACAAACAGACCGACGAAGTGCGCGAGCTGGTGGAACGCCTGCGCCGCCGCCCCGAGGTGGAAGCGGTCAGCCTGTCGCAAAATTCCTATCCTTATAATGGTAGCAACGGCTCTGCGGAAGTGGATTACGACACGCTTCATGCGCCCCGCTGGACCATCCGCCGCATTGTGACGCCCGACTTCGTACGCGTGTTCCGTTACAGGGGGGCGCGTGGCGAGACGCCCGAGCAGCTGGCTGAAATATTGGAGCGGGGCGACTTCCTGGCTTCGGACAACCTGTATCGCAAGTACAGCGTCCCGATGACGTCGCTGGTAGGCAAGAAGGAATTCTATCTGTTCGGGGACACAACCCAAACGTTTCGCCTGGGCGCCGTCTTGCAGAATGTGCGCTACGACGACTTCAGTCAGGCACGTTCCAGCTATTCCATGGTGTTCAACATGAATCTGCTGTCGGATGATTGGATTCATGCCGACAACGAGCTTTGCGTCCGCGTCCGTGCCGACCGGGACCAGAACTTTATGGAGAACCTGAAGGCCGACAGCGAGAAGCAGTTCCGCATTGGTAATCTCTACATCAGCGACATCAAAAGCTTCAAGGACATCCGCCACAGCTTTCAGCAAGGCGAGACCAGCCAGATGCGCAACTTGGTTGTGGGCATGGGCTTCCTGCTGCTGAACATCTTCCTGGGGCTGCTCGGCACGTTCTGGTTCCGCACGCAGCAACGGCGCGGCGAGATTGCCCTGCACAAGGCGATGGGCGCCACGGACGGTGCGGTGTTCGGCCGCCTGATGAGTGAAGGTATTTTCCTGTTGCTGATCGTCACCGTGCTGGCCGTCGTCATCGACATCGTGCTGGCCCACTTCGAACTGAACTCCTGGCGCAACGGCACTACGCTGGAGTGGCCGCGCCTGCTGTTCTGCGTTGCCGCCACGTTTGTCCTCATCGCCGCCATGATTGGTATCGGTATCGGACTTCCTGCCCGGAGGGCGATGCGGGTGCAGCCGGCGGAGGCGTTGCACGATGAGTAAGGCCACTAACTATTAACCGTTAATCACTCGCTGAACATGATACGATTCTATATTCAACAAGCCATTTACCACCTGCGCGAGAATCCCGTCGTCAGCTGGATCTCCGTGCTGGGCACGGCGCTGTCCATCTGCATGATCATGGTGATCGTCATCACCCTGCGCGTGCGGACGGCGGACTGCGAGCCGGAAGTGAACCGCAGCCGCTCGCTCTACGTGCCCAACATGTCCTACCGTGCCAAGGGCGACCTGAGCGGCAGCTCTGCCAACTCGAGCATGTCGGTGCAGACCGGGCGCGAATGCTTCAAGGCGCTGACTACGGCCGAGGCTGTCACCCTGGCGTCGAAACCCGGCAAGGTACGCGTTTCGCTGCCCGCCGGTGCCAAGCTGTCGGCCGACATGGTGCAGACCGACGAGGACTTCTGGCAGGTTTTCCAGTTCCGCTTCCTCGACGGCAAGCCCTTCACGGAGGCCGACGTGAGCAGCGGACTGCCCCGCGCCGTCATCGCCGCTTCGGTGGCGCGCCGCCTGTTCGGGCGGACGGACGTCAGCGGGCAGCACGTGGAGCTGAACCACGTGGACTTCCAGGTGTGCGGCGTGGTGGCCGACGTCTCCATGCTGGCCACCGACGCCTACGCCCAAGTGTGGATACCTTATACGGCCGGCAACGCGGAGGCCAACTCGTGGGGCTATAACCTGATGGGGCCGATGCGCGCTGTCATCCTGGCCCGCAGCCGGGCGGACTTCCCCGCCATCCGCGAGGAGTGCGAGCGCCTGCGACAGAAGTACAACGACGCGCAGGAGGGCGTGGAGGTGTTCTACCGCGGCCAGCCCGACACGCAGTTCACCCACCTCTATCGCACATGGAGTCAGGAGCCCGACGTGCAGGGCGTGGTGCTGCGCTACGTCGTGGTGATGCTCATCCTGCTCATCGTGCCTGCCATCAACCTCTCGAGCATGACCCTCTCGCGGATGCGCCGGCGGATGGCGGAAATCGGAGTGCGCAAGGCCTTCGGCGCCACGGCAAACGAACTGATGCGGCAGGTCTTCCTGGAGAACCTGCTGCTGACCTGCCTGGCGGGCCTGCTGGGGCTGGCGCTGAGCTACGCCGCCACCTTCGTGCTGAACGGCTTCCTCTTCGGCAACTCCACCAACGCCTACCTGTCGGGCGAGACCAGCCTGACGGCGGGCGCCCTGCTCAGCCCCTGGATTTTCCTGGCGGCCTTCCTCTTCTGCCTGCTGATGAACCTGCTCAGCGCGGGCATCCCTGCCTGGCGCGCCTCGCGGATGAACATCGTGGAGGCCATCAACGGGAAGCGGTAGGCGGACAGACCGAAACTCGGGAGTTTCTACCCGTCAACCGTGGTGGATGGGGCAAAACTCGGGAGTTTCGCCCGAAAACCGTGGTGGACGAGGCAAAACTCGGGAGTTTCTACCTGTCAACCGTGGTAAACGGGGCAAAACTCGGGAGTTTCTGCCCGTCAACCGTGGTAAACGGGGCAAAACTCGGGAGTTTCTGCCCGTCAACCGTGGTGGATGGGGCAAAACCCGGGAGTTTCCGCCCGACAACCGCGGCGGACGCGGAGACTTGACAGAATGGATTACTAATTTTCCCCCTCCCCACAGCGGGAGGGGGGCGAACGAAAGAAACGATGATGAAAAAACTCTTTACTCAACTGCGAAACGAATGGCGCGGCAACTTTTTCCTCGCGCTGGAACTGCTGGTGGTCTTCGTGGTGCTGTGGTACATCGTGGACTGGTGCTGCGTGACGGCGCGCGTCTACTTCGCCCCGATGGGCTTCGACACGCGCCACTGCTACTGCCTGATGGTGAACCGCCTGACGCCGAACTCCGCCCTCTACACGCCCGGCCGCACACCGGAGGACGACATGGACGACCTGCTGGAGATAGCCGAGCGCCTGCGCCACCGTCCCGGCGTGGAGGCGGTGGCCATCTCGCAGAACTGCATCCCCTACGGCGACGGCAGCAACGGCATTGAGGCCTTCGTGGACACGGTGCCCGTCTACGCCATGCTTCGCCTGACGCAGCCCGACTACATGCGCCTGTTCCGCATCCGCGGCG
>ERZ779852.921-NODE-921-length-29891-cov-11.405316_pt1 | contig 29891 bp, 28 predicted proteins | sample MGYA00511559_ERZ779852 | MGnify/ENA primary metagenome ERZ779852 (study PRJEB29588, sample SAMEA2157977) | human gut metagenome | biome: human gut; feature: human-associated habitat; material: faeces | place: Denmark | collected 2008/2010 ...
TAGGCCGTTTTGGAGTGCAACGGAGGCTCCGTTGAAGCCCAAAAGTGCCTCCGTTGGAGTCTAACGGAGCCTCCGTTGCAAAATAACGGGGCTTTTTTGAGGGGCTAAAACGGATATTTTTGCAAGAAAATAAGATAAATATTTGAAAATCAAGACCTTAGCTTAAAATCGACTAAAAAGCCGTATTTTTGCGTTTTTGAACGCAATGAAGTTTCAACTGAAAATACATCGACTTTTCAACGGGTATTTGTAAAGTTTTTTGACAGTAAGAAAATAAAATGCGAAAGATTTGCAAACAACAATATTTTAGGCTACTTTTGTAATGAATTAACATTATTAATTAATAAGAAAAAGACTATGGACAAGCAGAAAGTATCTATGTATCTAATGACAAACGGCGAGAAACTGCCGACAGAGAACATACCTTATATCACCGAAAGGCTGACTAATGCCGACGAAAAACAAGAGATGATGATTTTCGGAACATCGCTGAACAATCCTATGATGATGCTGATTGTGTCGATATTCGTCGGCTCGCTGGGCATTGACCGGTTCATCATCGGCGACATCGGATTGGGTATCGGCAAACTGATAACGTGCGGTGGTTTCGGACTTTGGTGGCTTATAGACTTGTTCCTGATTATGGATGCCACGAAAAAGAAAAACTTTGAAAAGTTGAATATGGTATTGTAATACTCCAAATTACCGTTTGAGAAAGAGTGATGACACGAGAATGTTCTACATCATCGCCACTGCCGGCTATCTGTTGGCGATAGCGTGGCTGGTGTATGTATGGCATTTGCACGGGGCAAGAGGCCTCGTGGTATGTCCGTCGCGCCTGCTCCTGCACATCGAATGCCCTGCTTGCGGAACCTCAAGGGCACTGGTTTATGCGCTAAAAGGTGATATTCTCATGGCGGCACGCACCAATATCAACGGACTTACGGCAGCCACAGGACTTATTGCCGGCACGATATTGCTGGCTTACGACTTCATAATGCGACGCCGGCTGACCTACCAACTGTGCGTGAAACTGAATGACTTGGCGGCCACTAAAGGCGGAATAGCTGTCTGCGTACTATATGTCGTGGTGCTGATAGCTGGCAAATTCATCGGCCGTATGTTTACGGCATAAAATAAGAACAGATATGGAAGGAATTATAATAGGACTGCTGCTGCCGCTGATGGGAACGATGATAGGCAGCGGCTTCGTGTTTTTCATGAAGGAAAAAATACCCGACAGGCTGCAAAAGGCATTGATAGGATTTGCCTCGGGCGTGATGGTGGCGGCCTCGGTGTGGTCGCTTCTGATTCCGAGTATGGAGATAAACGTGGGCGAAGGCGAACGCAACGTTATCCCGGCTGTGGTCGGACTGATTGCCGGCATGGGGTTTCTATTGCTCATCGACTTCCTAACGCCTCACCTGCACATAGGCAATGAGAAACCCGAAGGACTGCGGTCGCACTTGTCGCGCACGGCGATGCTCACGCTGGCGGTAACGATTCATAATCTGCCGGAGGGCATGGCCGTTGGCATTGTGCTGGCCGGAGCGTTGCAGGCAGGCTCCGGCATAACGGCGGCGGGCGCGTTTGCGATGGCGCTGGGTATCGCGATACAGAACATTCCCGAAGGTGCCATAATCTCGATGCCCATGCGGGCCGAGGGCAACAGCCGTCTGAAATCGTTTGTCATAGGCAGTCTGAGCGGAGTCGTGGAGCCAATCGGCGCGATAGCAGTAATCTTGCTGGCCTCACACCTCGTGGCCATAACGCCCTATATGCTGGCGTTCGCCGCCGGAGCGATGCTCTATGTGGTGGTTGAGGAACTTATACCGGAAGCCTCGGAGGGCAACCACAGCAACCTCGGAACAATAGGTTTCGGCGGCGGGTTTGCCATGATGATGGTGCTCGATGTGGTTATGGGATAGGCAGCGGAGGCTCAGTGCTGCTTCCGGATAGTGAAATCGAATCGCAGACCGCCGTCTGTGTTGTTTGTCGCGGAAATGTTTCCGCCATGCAACACGACGGCGTTTTTCACGATGGCAAGGCCCAATCCCGTGCCGCCCATCTTGCGGCTGCGCCCTTTGTCCACCCTATAAAAACGCTCAAACAGGCGCGGCAGATGCACGGCCGGCACACCGATGCCGTTGTCGGAGAACGTGAAATAAAGACAATCCTCATCCTCCCGACTCTCAAGAGTTATCGTCGTACCCTTCCCCGCGTATGCTATTGCGTTGTCGGTAAGGTTCCGGAACACGCTGTAAAGTAGCGACTGATTACCGCGCACACGCACTCCGGCAGGCAAGCGGTTACAGAACGTCATGTTCTTGGCCTGCAACTGCAAGGCCGTCTGCTTCACAATATTGTCCACAATAAGTGATATATCCACCTGTTCAAAGTCCATGAAGTCGCGCGCATCGTCCATTCTGTTAAGCGTCGAGATGTCTTGCAGAAGCGAAGAGAGGCGCAGGCTCTGCGCATAACAGCGGTCGAGGAACTGTCTTTTCGTTGCCTCGTCGATGTTCTCATTGTCCTGTATCGTCTCTAAATAACCCTGAATGCTCGCAACGGGAGTCTTCAATTCATGGGCAATGTTCTGTGTTAGTTCTCTCTTTAGCTTGTCCTGCTCCTGCCGCGAGGACTCCAAATTCTTGTAAATACTTATTATCCGCTCGGCAATCTCACCCAGTTCGTCGTCAGGAAACTCGGCCAGATCTTCGGTTTCGAGGCTCTCATTGCGTGCTGCCCTGCGTGCGAAGATGCGCAGTTTGGTGATGTTGTCGCTCAACCGGCTCATAAACCGCCACAACACGATGGTAAGGAGAAGCATTGCAGAGAATGCAAACAGCAGATAGTGACGGTCGGTCTGCAATGTCTTGGCAAGGTCGCTGTCGTATGGCAGGGCACTGCGTATGACGAGATTCTCCTTTGGCAGATAAGTGGCCGAATAGAAATAATCGTGCTTTAAGGTATTGCTCTTGCGCTCAATGTCAAATCCCGAGCCGTTAGCGAGTGCGTCGGCAAACTCCTTTCTGTTGGCGTGGTTGCTGAAATTCTCATAGTCTTTGCGCACGTTGTCATACACCACGCGGCCGTCGCGCGTTATCAGCGTAACGCGCAATCCGTGCATATAATGTTCGCGGACGAAGTCATCGAGAGCCTTCTCATTGTTCCGCCCCACATACTCCATGATGTCGGCAAGGTGGGTATTGTATGCCTGCAACTTGATATTGAGCGTATCGGTCTTGTACTGCTTCTCGCGGGCGTGCTGAAAGAGCATGAACGCAACCGTGAAAAGCAGAAAAACGCCCAATATCGTGACGTAAAGGCGACGGCCTACTGATATTCTTTTCATAGCAACGGGGATTTTTCAACCGGAAATAAGGGAAGATAAAAGGAATTAAGAGGAGATAGAGGGAGTAAAAGGGAGCCAAATGGCAATGCGCTGATGACTCACAGGCTATGCGTCGAAGTAGTAGCCGAAACCTAATCGCGTTACTATGCACTTGGCAAAACGCCCTATCTTCTTTCTCACACGGGTGATATTCACGTCAACCGTGCGGTCGAGCACAAACACGTCGCTCGGCCAAATGCGGTTGATGAGGTCTTGCCGGGAGAACACCTTGCCACGTTCGGCGAGCAGGAGGTGCAGAATCTCGAACTCGGTTTTGGTGAAAGGCACATCCGTTCCGTCCACGCTCACGGTCTTTTTGTCGAGGTTCAGCTCCAGTCCCTGATAGTTTATCACAGCCTTCGGGGCTTCGGAAGCCGTTTTTTCAGTTGTTCTTCTCAGCACGGCGCGCACCCTTACGAGCACCTCACGGATGGAGAACGGTTTCGGGATATAGTCGTCCGCCCCGATGTTGAAGCCCGTAATCTTGTCGTTTTCCGTGTCGCGCGCGGTCAGAAAAATAATCGGAATGTTGCGCGTTGCCTCTGTCTCTTTCAGTTTCCGGGCCATCGCGAATCCCGACATACCGTCCATCATGATGTCGAGCAACAGCAGGTCGAACGCCGTAATGTCCATCTCTAATGCCTCCTCTGCCGAATTGGCGGTCTGAACAGCATAGCCCTCCGTCTCAAGATTGAACTTCAGAATCTCGCAGAGGTCTTCCTCGTCATCCACAACCAATATTCTATAATCTTTGTCTGCCATTCTTCGTTTCTTTATTTTATTTTGCAAAGATAGCAGGAGTTTTCTTTATAACCGTTTCTACTGTATTACATTTATGTTAAATTATCTTCTTCAGATTGCGTTACGCTTCTTTTAAGAATGCAAAGGAGGCTATGTGCAGGCATCTAAAGCCTTTCTAAATGTTAAAAAGCGATTTCCTTTGTAACATAACCGACAGAAAACACGTTAGTATTTTTGAAAGCGCTTCAAAAAGAATCGATAACTTTAAAAAGGAGATAAGAAATGAAAAAGATATTATTATCATTCGCCTTGCTGCTCGCAGGCATTGCTGTGAACGGACAGACTGTAAGCAAACTCATGAAAAAATACAAGAACAAGCCGGGCGCAGAGCTTATTAATATAGACAAAAATATGATGAAGCTCGCCAAACTCGGAGGCGGTATGTTTGGATTTGGTAAAAATGAGTTTTCTTTCGATGACAATATGAAGGTTAACAGCCTTAAGGTGTTGGAGCTGGACGAATGCGATGACGCGCTGAAAAAGAAATTCTTAGATGACTTTTCTGCCTTAGACCTTGAAAAGGAGGGCTACGAAATGCTTATCAGCACGAATGAAGACGACGAGAAAGTGAGGATATATGGCAGGAAAGACGGCAATATTTGCAAGGAAATCTTGATACTGGGATGCGATAAGGAAGAGACGGACTTGGTGCAAATCTTTGGAAAAATAGACTTCAACAAGTTCTTGGAAAATGCTAAAAGTGAGTAATACGGCATTTTGTCTCAATGCTTTTTGAAAGACAAAAAGAACATGAAAGCATCAGTATTCAAGCAAATCATACTGCCTTGCAGCCGAAAGATGTATCTGGCGGCGTGGCGGCTGACGGGAAACGCACAGGCTTCGGAGGATCTTGTACAGGAGACGATGCTGAAACTGTGGACTATCCGTGACCGGATTGAGCCGGGAAGCAACATTGAGGCGTATTGCGTCACCGTGCTGCGGAATATCTTCAACGACCGCCACAGGTTGCGGCATCTCGACATGGATGGCACTCCGGTGGACAGTCTGCGGGTGAGAACGGATGACGATGTGGCCGGATTTGTGGAGAAGACCGACGACACGGCAACCGTAATGCAACTGATTGAGCACCTGCCTCCGCAGCAGCGGATGGTTATAACGATGAGGGACGTGAAGGGATTGTCGTTCGACGAGATTGAGACAAGCACAGGAATGACCGACGTGAACATCAGGGCGACGCTCAGCAGGGCGCGAAAACAGATTAGGGAACAATTCAAGAAAATAAGTGAATATGGATGTAAATGAAATGAAAACGTTGCTCGACAAGTTCTACGAGGGGCAGACCTCGGATGCGGAAGAGAAGATATTGCGCGACGCTGCGCATGAAGGAACGCTGCCGGGAGATGACGGGGAGAACGTTTTCCTCGAGAGTCTGTATGCCGGAGTGGAGATTCCGGAGGGCTTGGAAGAACGTCTCGGCAGGCAGATTGACAGTTGGAACAGCGTAGAGAGAAGTTTCATGCGCAACACGCGCACTGCGACCTTGAAATGGATAGGCGGCGTGGCGGCCGCAATACTCTTGCTTTTCACCGTCGGCATGGTACTGAATGACCGTCAGGACGGACAGCAATATTCACAGAAAGATACTTATGACAACGCAGAGGATGCCTATGCACAGACGCAGAAAGCCTTGCTGGAAATGTCGGAGAGCCTGAATATGGGCCTCAACAAAGTGGATAAGGCGGTCAACAAAGAGTAAACGGGAATACAAATAGCGTGATTATGCAGGCTCACGGGCAGTATATCACAGTAATGCGACATATATATAATAGTATTTATAATATAAGAATAGAATATGAAAAAGATTTTGATAATACAGCTTTTGCTTTGTCTGTGCCTGTCGGTAAGTGCACAGAAGGCGTTGTTCAACAAGTACAGCGATGCCAAAGGAGTTACATCTGTCTATATTTCAAAGGCTATGCTGAGTCTGGCCGGCAACTTTAAGGCCGGCAAAAGCGACATAAGCAAGATTGCAAGCAGGCTGGACCACTTGCAGATACTCACGTTTGAGCGTCCTTCGATGATTCGGACTGTGAGGAAAGAGGCTGTCGAAGCATTCAGAAAGGAGGGCTTTGAGCAGATAATGCAGGTGAAGGACGATGGAGATAACGTAACCATCTACCTGAAGACTCATAAAAATAAGAAGAATGAATTTGTGTTGTTCAACGTCGGCGAGGATGAGTTGGAGATTATAAACGTGCTTGGCAACGTAACATTGAAGGAGATTAAAGGGCTTACGGAGTAAGAAATCTGAAGGAAAAGTGAAGAGGGAAGAGTGAAGAATCCATTACTATCTGCTTCTATTTCAAAACTATTGGATTCATCACTCTTCCCTTTCGTGTGCGTGTGCCGCGAAGTTTCGAGTTCTATTTCAAAGCCATTGGATTCTTCACTCTTCCCTCTTCACTCTTCCTTAAAAACTATACAACTCTGTCGACAGATACCTCTCGCCCGTATCGGGGAGCAAAACGACGATGTTCTTGTCTTGGTTTTCCGGCCGCTTGGCTATCTCCACGGCTGCGGAAAGAGCCGCTCCCGACGATATTCCGACGAGCAATCCTTCCTCGGCAGCTACGTTTCGGGCTGCGAGAATGGCACTGTCGTCCTTCACATCAATTACTTCATCGACAACAGATGCGTTGTATATGGCCGGAATAAAGCCCGCGCCAATGCCCTGAATCTTATGAGCACCGCTCTTTCCACCGTTCAACACGGGCGAAGAAGCAGGCTCAGCAGCTATTATTTTTACATCGGAATTATACTCCTTGAGCCTCTTTCCCACTCCTGAAATGGTACCGCCGGTACCAACTCCGGCCACAAATATATCCACTTTTCCGTCGGTATCGTTCCAAATCTCTATGCCGGTGCTGTTGTAATGAGCCTCGGGGTTGGCGGAATTCTCAAACTGTTGCAGTATGACGCTGCCCGGAATGGATTCCCGCAGACGGTTAGCCTCGTCTATAGCACCTTTCATTCCTGCTGCTCCGGGAGTCAGAACGACTTTCGCCCCGTATGCCTGCACGAGCTTGCGGCGCTCTATGCTCATCGTCTCGGGCATCGTAAGAATCAGCGTATAGCCCTTCACGACAGACACGAGAGCCAGTCCCACACCGGTATTTCCGCTCGTAGGCTCGATGATGGTGGCTCCGGGATTCAGCAATCCTTTCTTTTCGGCATCCTCGACCATAGCCAATGCGATGCGGTCTTTGGCACTTCCGCCGGGGTTGAACGACTCTATCTTGGCGATAAGCGACCTTTTCAGTCCTCTGTTTTGTGAGAACTTACTCAGTTCGAGCAACGGTGTGTTGCCTATAATATCTGTCAGTTTCTTTGCTATTCTTGCCATATTTACATTCGTTTTACAGTTTATACGATGCAAATATAAACATAATCTTTGAGAAAGAGTGAGGATTAATCGAACAAACTGCCACCCCAGTCTTTCAACTTGTCGAAAAACGCACGCCAACTGCTGCTGCTCTGCTCGCTTTTCACGGTTTCTTTCTTCTGTTGCTGCGTGCGGTTATCTGCCTGTTTGTTATGCTTATGGGCCGCATTCTGCTGTTTATTCGAGGCTTTTTGTTGCGGATGAGGTGCGGAATGAGACGTTTGATTCGCGGAATGCGGTGCACGTGCAGCTGCGTTCTGCCGGGAATGCGCTGCCTTTTGTATATGCTGCTCCTGCGACGGCCGTATTTCGGGATGGCGTTTCACCTCCTCCGGCACTTTTTTCTCGTCTGTCCACTCTGGAATAAACTCATAGCAGACGCCTGCCATACCGTATTTTGTTTCAAGAATATTAAACAAACTGCCGGGTGCGGGATAGCCGTCAGAGCCTTCTTCGGGAAGTATCTCAATCTTCACATACTTCACTCCGCTGGCAATCATGCCGAGTTCGCGCGCCGCCGCGTATGACAAGTCTATCACACGATTGTGTGCGTATGGTCCGCGGTCGGCCACTTCGACAATCACTTCCTTACCGTTCGACGGATTGGTAACGCGCAGTTTTGTTCCGAAAGGCAGTGTCTTGTGGGCACAAGTGAGGCTGTCACGGTGATAAACCTTACCGCTGCTCATCCTGCGTCCATGCAGACTGTTACTGTAATAAGATGCTTTGCCCTCGATGTTTTCCTGTGCCGAAACAACCGCCGGACAGAGGAAAAGCAATGTCGGACAAAGGAAAAACAATAAAAGGACGGCCTTTACGACCGCCGACATAATAACGCTATGTTCTCTTCTTGCCTTCTCCACGCTAACTTCTTCACCCCCTTGCGCGGGCTTCGTAATCTTCTTGCTCCTTATTTCGTTATTACCAAAAACGGACTCCGACATGAAACGCATTGCCGGAGTCCGTTTTTTATTGTCTTATATATATAACTTAAAAGACTGAAATATATTGTCTTACAGTATTATATATATGTATTAAACGACTCCCTGAGCCATCATCGCGTTGGCAACCTTCATGAATCCGGCGATGTTGGCACCCTTCACGTAGTCGATATAGCCGTCGGCCTCCGTGCCATACTTCACGCACTGCTCATGGATGGAGTGCATAATGTAATGCAACTTCTCGTCAACTTCCTGCTCGCTCCATGTCAGACGCATAGAGTTTTGAGTCATCTCAAGTCCCGAAGTAGCCACACCGCCGGCGTTGACAGCCTTGCCCGGTGCGAAGAGAGTCTTCGTTTCAACAAACTTATTCACAGCCTCGGCCGTGCATCCCATATTGGAAACTTCGGCCACGCACAGCGGCTTGTGAGCCAATATCATGTCGGCGTCATCGCCGTTCAGCTCGTTCTGTGTCGCGCAAGTGAGATAAATGTCAGCCTTCTGCTCCCACGGCTTTCTGCCTTCGAAGAACTTTGAGCCTTCAAACTCTTCCTCGTATGGTTGGCAAACGTCGTTACCGCTGGCACGAAGCTCAAGCATATATTCGATTTTCTCGCCGCTAATGCCCGCCGGGTCATAGATATATCCGTCCGGTCCGCTGAGCGTTATCACCTTAGCACCAAGCTCCGTGGCCTTCTTCGCAGCTCCCCAAGCAACGTTTCCGAATCCGCTTATCGCCACAGTCTTGCCCTTTATGTCGATATTTCGGGTCTGGAGCATCTGGTTTACGAAATACAACGCGCCGAAACCGGTAGCCTCCGGACGGATGCGCGAGCCTCCGTATTCGAGTCCTTTGCCCGTGAGCACACCACCAAACTGGTGTGTCAGTTTCTTATACATACCGAAGAGATAGCCTATTTCGCGGCCTCCCACACCGATGTCGCCTGCCGGAACGTCCTCGTCCGGACCGATATGGCGATAAAGTTCGGTCATGAAAGCCTGGCAGAAACGCATCACCTCAGCATCGGAACGGCCACGGATAGAGAAGTCCGAACCACCCTTGCCACCGCCCATAGGCAGCGTTGTGAGTGCATTCTTGAATGTCTGCTCGAATCCGAGGAACTTCAATATAGAAAGGTTAACCGACGGGTGGAATCTCAGACCGCCTTTGTACGGGCCTATCGCGCTGTTGAACTGCACGCGATAACCGAGGTTTACGTGAATCTCGCCTTTGTCGTCTACCCACGGAACACGGAATGTAATCACACGTTCCGGCTCTACTATGCGCTCGATAATCTTTGCGCGTTCAAACTCGGGGTGCTTGTTGTAAACATCTTTCACAGACAACAGCACTTCCTTTACAGCCTGCAAGTACTCCAATTCGCCCGGATGCTTCTGCTCCAGAGACTGCATTATCTTCTCAACGTCCATAGTATTATAATTTAAAGTTGTTTTAGGTTGGTTTTATCATATTATCATTAAGACTATGCAAATATACCCAATTACTCCGAATCAACCAAAGAAAATCGGGTATATTTTAGTCTTTCATCTTACTTTTTGCTATTATTCACGTTCATAAGGAATCGTAACACATTAGCGGACCACGTATTTTCGTCCACCTATTATATATATACCGCGTGGCAATCCCTTGAGAGCTTCGGTGCGGTTCACGTTCTTTCGCAACGCCACACCCGTCAGACCATACACCGTCACCTGTCCGTTCACACCCTCAGCAGGCACCTGTCCTATTCCAGTAGGCGTCACATTCTTATACAGTTTCACCGGTTTCTGACCGCTTGTAGACTTGTAGCAGGCAAAGCGCGGGCTACCGGAATTGTAACTTATAGCTCTGTTAGGATAAGCGTTATTGGCAATCTTTGCCGTTGCTCCGCTGAAACTGACACTCCACTTCGCATTGTCCGTCGTTGCCTCGGACGAAGAATGGAGTTTATTATCGTCTTTCGTAAGTGACAGATAGACTTTTTCTACAGAGTCATATAGCGTATATACGCCCGACGTACCGCCCAAAATAATCTGCCGCGGCTTGCCTTCTTCATTGACAAGGGTGGTTATCGTACCGTTGGAAACAGACACTTCAGCATAGTTTCGCACATCACTTCCTGACGCTGCCATAGCAACCTTCAATCCATCCTGAGCCTCCTCGCACACTATCAGATAGCCAGTGCCTGCCTGCAAGTCGGCCGTTGAACTTACCACCTTATATATTTGGGTGTCTCCGACAGGATCCGGCGTCGGATCAGGATCAGGTTCCGGATCGGGGTCGGGATTCGGATCAGGGTCTGGATCGGGGTTAGGAGCCGTTGCATCGTAATTGTCATAGTCGAAAGCCACATTCTGCTTGTCGCCCCACACAAGCTGCTCCAGCCCCGGATAGTCAACAAACGGGTTACGGTTTCCCTGTAGTTTATACACCTCGTTGTTGCGGTTAATCTCCTTTTCCGATACCGGGTCGTTCTTCGCCCAGCGCAACAGCATATTTATAGCCCACTCTTTATATGCCGGATAAGCGTTGCCTGCCAGCATATCACTGCTCCATCCGGCTATTTTGTCCTCATAACACGTAGCCATATAGAAATAGATCCGTGCGAAATCGCCCTTATATTCGTCGGCAGGCTCAAACACGGTTCCGCTGTATCCCGCCGTCGTAGATTTGCCGAGCTTGCTGAATCCTCCGTTCGACTTGTACGTCTCGCCGTTTGTTTCACCGAAAGGATAGTTGCTACGACGGTTGTTCACGTAGCCGTCGGTAGGCACAACGTGTACCAAATCGCTCTTCATCGGTGCAGCTTCTTTAAACCAACTCTTAGGCATAGAGTGCTCGCGGTTATATCCGTCACCCTCTCCCTAGTAATTATGTCCTTGCTCCGGGCCGCCGATTGTAAAGTTTGTCGTGTTCGAATACATATCCCACAACTTGCCGTCGGCACGTTTATCTGTTGTATGATAACACGTCCAAAGCCCGTCATAGCTTATGGTTGTATGATTTTTAATTACCCCCCACAGAGCGGTTTTCAGGCTTTTGCCTTTCTTTCCATCGGCCGTTTGATAGTAAGTGCCGCTGTTGTTAGGTCCTTGCGCAAACAATTGCGTAACGAAACACAACAGGGCAAACAACATAACACTTTGTTTCTGCATATTCATAGTTCTGATGTTAACAGATTGGAATCATTATTGTGGCCGCAAATATAATACTTTATACCGACACAAACAAATATTATTTATGCAGAAATTAATCATTAGTAAAAAATAACAACCATTTTTTCATATCTGTTATGGTAATTCCCGACCATATCTTCAATATTCTTTTTCGCTCTTATTTCCTTCGTTTTTTAACCTTGTTTTGTAAAAGTTATTTACCAAAATCAGCACTTTCAGAAATTGATTCTACGGTGTTAACAACGGTTAAATATAGGTCTCGTTACCCATTTCCGACCGTTTCCCGACCTCAAAAATCCCAACTCCCGACTCAAAATTCGTAACTCAAAATTCCAAAAGTGCCTCCGTTAGAAAAAAATCGGGCCGATTTTCGACAGGATTTGCCGTCCTGGAAAACGCTGAAAAATGCCGTTTTTGAGCCATTTAACGTTTGTTAGCTTTCAAAAGTGGCACTTTTAGAGTGCGTTTCTGGCCGTTTTGCATTGCAACGGGATAGGTTTTGGAAGCCAAAAGTGGCTCCGTTGGCGTCTAACGGAGCCTCCGTTGCAATTTTACGAGGTCTTTTTTAGCTTCCAAAACGGCCGTTTTTAAAAGAAAACAGGATAAACCTCTGATTGTCAGAGACTTATCCTATTTTTGCGTAAAACGCCGTATTTTGCGATATTTTCGGACAGGAAAGATTTCAAAGAAAATACAGCGAGTTTTCAACGGTTATTTGTAAAGATTTTTGACAGAAAAAAAAAGAGGAGTAGAAACGTCAGTCAGGTCTTCCCACACCGGGAGATAGGAATCTAAAGTTCCTTCGTAGCTTCTCTAAGCCACTCCTTTTCTTCATCATTAAGATATGGCGAGAGCTTCTCGAACACAGTTTTGTGGTAGCTGTTAAGCCATGCGCGCTCGTCGGGAGTGAGCATCGAGACGATGATTGGGGCGGTGTCTATCGGACAAAGGGTGAGCGTCTCGAAGCCGAGGAAGTCGCCGCACTCGGTCGAGAGATAAGGAACGACAAGCAAGGTGTTCTCTATGCGCACGCCAAACCGACCGGCAAGGTATATGCCCGGCTCGTCGGTGACGGTCATTCCGGCACGCAGGGGAGCAGGACGATATTCCATGCGAATTTGATGCGGCCCCTCGTGCACATTCAGAAAACTGCCCACGCCGTGTCCTGTGCCGTGCATGAAGTTGAGTCCGGCAGCCCACAGGTCTTTGCGTGCTATGGCATCGAGCTGCGTACCGCTTGCGCCATCGGGGAATTTCAGCATCTGTAGCTGTATATGTCCTTTGAGGACGAGGGTGTAGACGCGCTTTTGTTCCTCGGTGAGAGGGCCGAGAGCAATCGTCCTGGTTATGTCCGTTGTGCCGTCGAGATACTGCGCTCCGCTGTCGATGAGTACCAATCCCTCGGGACGGAGAGGCACGTCGGTCGCGGGCGTGGCCTCATAATGCACTATCGCACCGTGCTCCTGATAACCCACGATGGTGTCGAAGCTGATGCCACGGAACAACGGTTGCTCGGCACGGTAGGCCGTAAGCATCTCGTCGGCAGACACCTCGGTGAGCCTGCCCTGCTCCACCGCAGTCTTGAAACGGCTCAGAAACTTCACCAACGCCACACCGTCGCGCAGCATTGCGTTGCGGAATCCCTGCATCTCAACACCGTTCTTCACAGCTTTCAGCGTCGGTATGGGCGAAGCGTGGCTCACAATCTTGCGGCGCACGGCCTTAGTCAGCGTGTAGCTTGTCTCATCCGGGTCGAGCAGGATATTGTATTCCAAATAGTTGCTCAGCCCTCTCGCCACGTTCGCGTAGTCGTCTGTTGCCACGCCCTGCGCCATCAGATAAGCAGAAACCTCCGCGGTGAGTTTCTCCTTATTTATATATAAGGTGGCGGATGTGGGCGAAATGAGCAGATAGGAAACGAATACGGGGTTACAATGTACGTCTGTACCGCGCAGATTGAGCGTCCATGCGATGTCGTCGAGCGCAGACACAAGCATTCCGTCGGCATGGACGGTGCGCAGGGCGCGCCGGATGCGAGTCAGTTTGTCGGCGGCAGATTCGCCGGCGTACTCCATCGGATGTATGAACACAGGCGCGTCAGGGATAGAAGGACGGTCGTGCCATATCCGTTGCATCGGGTCGAAGTTGGTGCGGAGCGTTATTCCGCCCTCAGCCCGCAACTCACTGACGAGTGCTTCGACCGTAGCGGCCGAGTTGCACATACCATCGAGCGCCACCTCCGGGCTTTTTTCGTCGGCCAACTCACGTCCGAGCCATTGCGGGATGGTGGGTGTACCGCTCATACGTTCCTTCATCAAGACATATTCCGTGCCTTGCAGTTGCTCCTCGGCAGCGAGAAAGTAGCGCGAGTCGGTCCACAGAGCTGCGCTGTTTAGCGTTACCACCGCCGTGCCTGCCGACCCGTCGAAACCCGAAATCCATTTTCTCGACTCCCAGCGGGCAGGTATATACTCTCCATTATGCGGGTCGGTGCTCGGTATGATTACCGCCGACAGATGTTCTTCGCGCATCACTTGTCGCAATGCCGCCACCCTTTGTGCTATCGTTTCGTTTATCATGTCATCTGCAATAAATTTAAGTTTCTACTACCAAAATAGTGCAAACCGAACGCAATAGAACTTGTTCTAAATTGCTGAGGTGAAGCCTATTTTATGCAAAAATATAAATTAGATTTGAAATAAAGCCGTTTCACATTCCATTTTCTGCCCTCTAAGCATTGTTATTGTAGCATTTAAGGAGGAAATTTCGCGCTAAAGCGGAAAAAGATTCGTGTATACAGGAAACTTTTTGTGAAAACTTTCGTGTATAGACGAAACTATTCACAAAAACAAGGAAACTTTCGTGTACAGACGAAACTTTTTCGGTGCAACGGAATAAAGCATAATCTTGCATGGGCGTTCATGCCTTAATGCTTTTCTTTCCGATTTGTTTCGTTATTGTGAATATAATTATTATATTTGCAATAAAATCATAGAAGAGATGAAAACAACCACTTTATTAAATCCATTCGTAGTAGGACGATACGTGTCTGATTACTATTTCTGCGACCGTGAGAAAGAAACGGAGTTCCTGACAAAGCAAATCATGAACGGCAAAAATGTCGCACTGATTTCTCCACGGCGCATGGGGAAGACCGGACTGATAAGGCATTGTTTCAACAACGAAAAGATAAAAAATGAATTCTACACGTTTTTCGTCGACATCTACTCCAGTACGTCGCTGCCAGAGTTTGTATATCTATTGGGCAAAAACATCTACGAAGTGCTGAAACCACAAAAGAACGCATGGAAAGAACGGTTCTTTCAGATTATAAGTTCGCTCCGCATGGGCTTCAAACTGGATGCGATAACGGGCGAACCGACCTTCGACATCGGTTTGGGAGACATCCAATCGCCTCAAATCACACTGGATGAAATTTTCAATTACCTTGAATCTGCCGACAAGCCGTGCATCGTTGCGATAGACGAGTTCCAACAAATCGGCACGTATGCGGAAGGAAACATAGAAGCATTGCTACGCACAAAAATTCAGCAATGCCGACAGACGATGTTCATTTTCTCTGGCAGCAAGCGCCACACTATGAGCAATATGTTCAACAGTTCATCCAAACCCTTCTATCAGAGCGCAATCACGATGGGTCTGTCGCCTATTCCGGCAGACACATACACAATGTTTGCGTGCCGGATGTTTGAAGAAAGAGAAAAGCGGATAAAGCCCGATGTGGTAGAAAAAGTATATCAGAAATTTGACGGTTGCACTTGGTTTGTACAGATGATTATGAACGAACTGTTTGCCCTTACGGGTCAAAATGAATGTTGCGAAGAAGACAAGATAGACACGGCATGGAACAATGTCATCATGACACAGGAGAGCAGCTACAAGGATTTACTGTCGCATCTCGCCCCAAAACAAAAGATGATGCTTCTCGCAATAGCAAAAGAAGGCGAAGCAAGCGAGATAACATCATCGGCATTTATCCAAAAATACAAGCTGACATCGGCCAGTTCGGTGCAGGCTGCAATAACCCCGCTAATTAAAAACGACCTGATCACAAAGGAAGAAAACACCTACCGCGTATATGATTATTTCCTTGCGGAATGGCTGCGCAAAGAATATTGAAATAGGTTTTGCAACTTAGAGATTACAAAGGCGTAAAGTTTTAGAATTAATAACAATTTAATTCCAAAATATATGCCAACGATACGCGTTTTTTTATTAATTTTGCGGTGAATAAAAGAGAACGGCAAGACATAGGAAGGCATTCCGTTCGAGACCGGAAAATTTTCAAATTAAAATATAAAACAGCAGTATGGAATTTTTAACTAATGAGAAATTGACCATCGTCGGAGCTGCCGGCATGATTGGTTCAAACATGGCACAAACAGCAGCAATGCTCCGTCTTACTCCTAACATCTGTCTCTACGACGTTTACGAGCCAGGACTCGAAGGCGTAACAGAGGAGATGCGTCACTGTGGTTTCGAGGGTGTGAACTTCACATACACTACTGACGTGAAGGTTGCATTCAAGGATACAAAATACCTTATCTCTTCAGGTGGTGCTCCACGTAAGCAGGGCATGACCCGTGAGGACCTTCTCAGAGGCAACGCCGGTATCGCTGAGGAACTCGGTAAGAACATCAAGGCTTACTGCCCGGATGTTAAGCACGTTGTGGTTATCTTCAACCCGGCCGACATCACTGGTCTTATCACACTCCTTTACTCCGGTCTTCGCCCAACACAGGTGTCTACTCTCGCTGCGCTCGACTCTATCCGTCTGCAGAGCGGCTTGAAGAAGCACTTCCGTGTGAACCAGAGCGACGTTACAGGTTGCCGCACGTACGGAGGCCACGGCGAGGCTATGGCAGTGTTCGCATCGGGCGTTAAGGTTGCAGGCACACCGCTGACCGACCTCATCGGCACCGACAAGCTGTCTACCGAGCACTGGGAGGAAATCAAGCACGACACCATTCAGGGTGGCGCGAACATCATCAAGCTGCGCGGCCGTTCTTCATTCCAGAGCCCGGCTTACGTATCTGTGAAGATGATTGAGGGCGCAATGGGCGGCGAGCCGTTCGTATGGCCAGCAGGCCGCTACGTGTCTTTCGCCGGCTACGACCACATCATGATGGCTATGGACACACGCATCACCGCTGAGGGCAGCTTCTATGCTGAGCCGGTTGGTACTGCTGAGGAAATCGCTGACCTGCGCAAGAGCTACGAGCACCTCTGCAAGATGCGTCAGGAGGTTATCGATCTCGGTATCCTTCCTCCGGTTGAGAAGTGGGGCGAAATCAACCCGAACCTCAAGTAAGAGTTACACATATCATATATATAAAGCAAAAGGGGCAGCATGACGAACTTCATGTTGCCCCTTTTACTGTGCTATTGGGAAAAAAAGATATTCTCCTACCAATGGACATTCATTATGGAATAGCCGTTATTGGTACGTGTCCATACAAGTCTGACATACATATATAGACACAAACCAACAATCCCAGAATATTCATCACAAGAAGGAAGATATTCATCCGCAGATGGTTGCCCTTCCAGTTGACGATGAGCCTGTACATACTATGCAGGAACAGGCAAAGCATGAATACGAAAAATGCTATATGCAATATAAATCTTATCATCATTTAAGTTTGTTAAAAGTAAACAAGCCACCCAAGATTAGGATAGAAATAACACCCTTTGTAATTTTTTCCATAGATAATTGAAATAAGAAGTTAATAATAAAAACGTTTTCAAAAATATACAAACTTATTCATTCCTCCCCCACAACTATAACAAATATAAGTTATTTTAACTTTAAAAGTTATATAATACAATATTTATACAACAATCATTCATAGTCAGAATATTTGAATATGCTTCCTCTCAAAACGCCCGAAACATTGATAATGGTATCAAAAAACGTAATCTATCTACATACCGTTTGGCATAGTATTTGTAATTTTGCAGTATGAAACCATTAAACGACAATAAAGACATGGAACTGATAAAAGACAAGGAACTGGGTGGAGAGAGACCTCTGTTCGGCATAAAAGATACACGATTGGAGAATGTAACCATCACGGACGGGGAGTCTGGGATAAAGTGCTGCAAGAACATCGAGGCGGACAACTGCCGCTTTGTGGGCAAATATCCGTGGTGGCACGTGGACGGCAGCGTGATAACCAACTGCCTGTTTGAGCCGGGCTCGCGCTCCGCGATATGGTACTCCAACGACATGACGATGCGCGATACGGTGATAAACGCGCCGAAACTGTTCCGCGAGATGAAGAACCTGACGCTCGAGAACGTCGTGATAAACGATGCAGACGAGACATTCTGGCGCGTGAGGAACATCAGGATAAAGAACGTGAAGCTACATGACGGCACATATCCGTTCATGTTCTGCGACGATGTATATGCTGACGGATTGGAGAGCGACTCGAAATATGTGTTCCAATACTGCAAAAACGTAGAGCTGCACAACGCCAAAATCACCACGAAGGACTCGTTCTGGGAGTGCGAAAACGTTACGATTTACGACTCGGAACTTGACGGCGAGTATCTTGCATGGCACTCCAAGAATGTGCGTCTCGTGCGTTGCCATATCTCGGGCGAGCAACCTCTGTGCTACGCCGAGGGCTTGGTGCTCGAGGATTGCACCTTCGATGTCGCCTGCGACCGTGCCTTCGAGGACTCCGACGTAGAGGCAAGCATCATCGGCGGCATCACGAACATAAAGAATCCGCGCACCGGACACATCACCGCCGACAGCGTAGGCAGCGTTACAATCGACGAGAACGTGAAAGCACCGAATAACTGCGTAATTGGAGTGAAGGGGTAGAATAAAACATTACTAAGTAATGTCACTAAAATAATGTATAGCATATACTTTATTATAGATAATATCGTTTAATCTTGGTGACTTACTTATAAATCAATAACGAATAATAAAAGTAATTACTCCCCTCTATTTTGGAGAGGGGTTGGGGCTGAGGCTTTATGAACTTCAACGAACACATAGACCGCCGAGGAAGCGGATGTTACAAATGGGACACGCCGGCAGACAGCGACGTGATACCGATGTGGGTGGCCGACATGGACTTCCGTGTGGCTTCGGCAATAACCGAGGCACTGCACAAGCGCGTCGACCACGGCATATTCGGCTACGTGAAAGTACCCGAAGAATATTATAACGCAGTAATAAACTGGTTCAGCCGCCGCCACGGATGGACCATCAGGCGCGAGTGGATGATATATACGTCGGGCGTAGTGCCGGCAATTTCAGCCATCATCAAGGCTCTGACCGAACCGGGCGACAAGGTGCTGGTGCAGACACCGGTGTATAACTGCTTCTTCTCGTCAATCCGCAACAATGGTTGCGAAGCCGCTGAGAACGCTCTGATATATGAAAACGGCACATATCGGGTGGACTTTGAGGCGATGGAACGGCTGTGCAGCGACCCTCGCACAAAACTTTTCCTGCTCTGCAACCCGCACAATCCGGCCGGAAGAGTGTGGCGGCGCGACGAACTTGAGCGCATGAACGATATCTGCATTCGCCACGACGTGCGCGTCATTGCTGACGAAATACACTGTGAACTGGTGCAACCGGGCTATCATTACACACCGTTTGCTTCAATCTCTGAGGCGTGCCAGAACAATTCCATCACGTGCAACTCGCCATCAAAGTCGTTCAACATCGCAGGATTACAGATTGCCAACATCATCAGCAACGACGAAGAGACGCGCAACAAGATTGACCGTGCGATAAACATCAACGAGGTCTGCGATGTCAATCCGTTCGGAGTGGTGGCCGCTATGGCCGCATACAACGAGAGCGAGGACTGGCTCAACGAACTGAACGCATACATCCACGACAACTATGTAGCCCTTTGCGACTTCTTCGCAAAAGAGATGCCGCAGTTGAAGATAACGAAACTCGAAGGCACTTACCTCGTTTGGTGCGATATCCGTGCGCTCGGCATAAGCTCGGACGAGTTCACCAACCGCCTGCTCAACGAGGCAAAGGTGATGGTAAGCAGTGGAACGATATACGGAAAGCGCGACGGAGAGGGCTTCATCCGCATCAACATAGCGTGTCCGCGCGATAGAATGATGGAGGGATTGAGAAGGATGAAGAACAGTCTACTCCTACTCCAAGCCCCTCTCTAATCCCCCCAAAGGGGGAAGACCCAACAACAAGCCCTCCTGTGATGGAAAACCTAACAAAAGATAAAAGAGGCGTATCACACTTGATTCAAGTAATGATACGCCTCTTTTATTTTGACACATTTCTATTATCTTACTTTTCTTCTATCGGTTGGGGCTTCCCCCCTTGGGGGGATTAGAGGGGGGCTTTAAACAACTCTGCCTGCTGACGAATCAGCTCAGCATCGTCAAAGTAGTTGATTCGCATAGCTTCGCGCACCTCAGACATAGTCTGTGCAGCCACCTCACGTGCGGCGTCAGTGCCACGGCGCAGAATGTTGAATATCTCAGGGATGTCCTGTTCGTACTCATGGCGACGCACACGAATCGGCTCGAGCATCTTGTTGATGACCTGATTCAGGAATTTCTTGCACTTCATGTCGCCCAATCCGCCACGTGTATAGTGGTCTTTCAACTCATCAAGATTCTTATATTCCGGCCAGAACTCCGCGAAATCATCATCCGAAGAGAACGCATCAAGATAAGTAAAGACAGCATTTCCCTCCACCTTACCAGGGTCGTCCACACGCAGGTGGTCAGGGTCTGTGTACATGGAGCGCACCTTCTGCCATACCTCATCGGCCGAATCGCTCAGATAAATGCAGTTGCCAAGACTCTTGCTCATCTTTTCCTTTCCGTCCGTACCGGGCAGACGGCGCGCCGTTGCGTTCTCCGGCAGCATGATATTCGGTTCTACGAGCACCTCGGCGTAGGTCTGGTTGAAGCGGCGCACCAGTTCACGCGTAACCTCAAGCATAGGCTCCTGATCTTCGCCCGCAGGCACGGTAGTGGCCTTAAACAGTGCGATGTCGGCCGCCTGACTCACAGGATAGCAGAAGAAACCAAGCGGAATGTTCGCCTCAAAGTTGCGCATCTTAATCTCTGTCTTCACGGTCGGATTGCGCTGCACACGCGACACGGTGATAAGATTCATCAGATAGGTTGTCAGTTCGGCCAATTCCGGAATCTGACTTTGTATGAACAGCGTGCATTTCGCTGGATCGAGACCGGCCGAGAGATAGTCGAGTGCCACCTGAACGATGTTCTGGCGAATCTTCTCCGGATTATCGGCGTTGTCGGTCAATGCCTGCACGTCGGCCATAAACACAAACATACGGTCGTAATCGCCCTCTTCCTGCAACTGCACACGGCGGCGCAACGAACCCACATAATGCCCCAAATGGAGCTTACCGGTCGGGCGATCGCCCGTCAATATTATCTTTCCCATTATTGTTTACTTTCCTTTTTAATATTTATACAATTCCTGCAAAACGCGCACCAAAGCCCCGAAACAGCCTGACGAAGCCCGTTTGAGCAGTCAAAAGCATTGCAAAGGTACAACAAACTGTAAGAATAACAAAGAAATAAATAACAGTTTTTTCATACCAACACGTGTATATTCGGAAATTATATGTACTTTTGCATAATAAATTATAATATTTACGCACATTACGCAGCAGTTTATTCGCAAAATGAAAGTATTGTGCCGTGATTTGTAACTATAAATACATAAAATTAAGACATAAAGCAATGAGCAAGCAAAAGAAATTCATCCTACAGGAAAGCGAGATTCCAACACAATGGTACAACATACAGGCTGATATGAAGAACAAGCCACTCCCGATGCTGAACCCGGCTACCAAGAAGCCAATGACGGTCGACGAACTGAGCCAGGTGTTCGCAAGGGAATGTTGCAAACAGGAACTCGACACCACACACGCATGGATTGACATCCCCGAGGAGGTGCGCGAAAGATACAAATACTATCGTTCCACACCGTTAGTGCGCGCATACGAACTGGAGAAAGCACTCGGCACACCGGCTCATATCTACTTCAAGAACGAGAGTGTTTCGCCATTAGGCAGCCATAAGATAAACTCGGCCCTGCCGCAGTGCTACTACGCCAAGCAGGAGGGCACAACCAACGTAACCACCGAGACGGGCGCGGGACAATGGGGCGCGGCTCTCTCCTACGCCGCAAAGGTGTTCGGGCTGGAGGCTGCCGTATATCAGGTGAAAATCACAATGCGCCAGAAACCCTACCGCAGTGCCATCATGCGCACCTTCGGAGCTGCCGTTACTGGCTCGCCGTCTATGTCGACCCGTGCGGGAAAGGACATCCTGACAAAGGACCCGAACCATCAGGGCTCGCTCGGAACAGCTATCTCCGAGGCTGTGGAACTGGCTCGCACAACGCCTAACTGTAAGTATGCCTTAGGGTCGGTGATGAACCACGTTACGCTGCATCAGACCATTATAGGCCTTGAGGCAGAGAAGCAGATGGAGATGGCTGGCGAATATCCCGACATCGTGATAGGCTGCTTCGGTGGCGGTTCAAACTTCGGCGGCATCTCGTTCCCGTTCATGCGCCATAACATCCTTGAAGGAAAGACGACAGAGTTCATCGCAGCCGAACCGGCAAGTTGCCCGAAACTGACGCGCGGCGTATTCCAATATGACTTCGGCGACGAGGCGGGCTACACTCCGCTGCTGCCGATGTTCACCCTCGGACACAACTTCAAGCCGTCTAACATCCACGCCGGCGGACTGCGTTATCACGGTGCGGGTACCATCGTGAGCCAGTTGATAAAGGACAATATGATGCACGGCGTAGACATCCCACAGCTTGAGTCGTTCGACGCCGGAATGCTTTTCTCACGCACCGAGGGCATCATCCCCGCGCCGGAGAGCTGCCACGCCATCGCGGCTGCCATCCGTGAGGCCAACCGCTGCAAGGAAACGGGCGAGGAGAAGGTTATCCTCTTCAACCTGTCGGGTCACGGTCTCATCGATATGCCGTCTTACGACAGCTACATCAACGGCGACCTGCAAAACTACACGCTCACCGACGAGACGATAAAGGAGAACGTCAGTGAGTTGGAACAGATAGTATAAATGAAGAGTGAAGAATGAAGAGTGAAGAATTGCCTGACGGAATGTTATTAGGTCATTGATTATTATTTAATGATGACAGCCTTTTATTCTCCCGTCAGGCAATTCTTCACTCTTCATTCTTCACTCTTCATTTTAAAATTTTGTAGTACCCCTCTTTGCGTGGCTTTACTGTCTTCGGGTGCGACGATGCATAACCGAGCGACAACGCACCAATGCCGACGAGACCATCGGGGAGGCCAAGCTCAGCCATGATGGCCTTGCCCTCGGCCGAAGCGAACATCGCGTCCTCACGGTTTATCCAACATGAGGCCAGTCCGATGGAGTGTGCGGCGAGCATCATGTTGCCAAGAACGAGACTGCCGTCGCGCTCGCGGTTGTAGTTGTCGGCCGAAGCAAAGACGAGGACTATCGTCGGCGCGTCGTAGTAGGGGTTGCTCTCCACGCCCATAATCTCGGCGTTCATCTTCACGAGACGGCTCATCAGCTCCTTGTTCTGCACTGCCACAATCCACGGGTCTTGCGTGCCATGACCCGTAGCGGCCCACGTGCCTGCCTCAAGCACAGTCTTCAACTCTTCATCTGTTACCTGTTCCGGCTTATAGCGGCGTATGGAACGGCGCTCGCGGATAGCTTTCAATACTTCGTTGTTCATAATAAATCAGTCCCCCGCCGACTTCCCCCACGGGGGAGAGTGCTTGCTTGTATGGGGATATTGTTATGGTTATTAAATATTCAGCCCCCTCCAACTCCCCCAAGAGGGGGAGAGTTCTTGCTTGTGTGGGGATATTGTTAGGGTTATTAAATATTCGCTACAGCGAAGGAGGAGTAATTACTCCCCTCTCTCTTGGAGAGGGGTAAGGGGGTGAGGCTTTTCCCTCTTGTTGCGAAGGGGCTTTACTGAACTCGCACCCGCAATACTGCTGGTTATAGAAGCCATATTCCTTGATTATGGCTATGCGACGCTCGCTCAGACCGCCCTTGCGCCAGTTCTGTTCCCAAAAAGTAACGCCCGGATAACGCCCGGCAGCATATCGTCCGGCCTCGTTTATCTGCTCCAGACTCTTCCAACGGCTCGATGCCAACGTAGTGGTGATGACCGAAAAGCCGTGTTCCGAGGCATAGCGCGCAGTGTCTAAGAGTCTCATCTTGAAGCAGCGCAGGCAACGGCTTCCACGTTCCGGCTCGTCCTCCAAGCCACGCATCTCGCACCGCCACGCTTCATGATCATAGTCGGCATCGATGATTTCGAGCCCGAGAGCCGTGGCATAGCGCGTGCATTCGTCCTTCCTTATCCTGTATTCCTCCTCGGGATATATATTCGGATTGCAATAATAGATTACCGGTGTGATGCCGTGCGACATCAAGCACTCTATTATCGCAGACGAACACGGGGCACAACAGGTGTGCAGGAGCACTTTGTCGGCTCCGCCAGGTACTTCTATGGTGTAGCGTTTCTTCATAACATTTATATTCATTCAGCCCGGACACCCCTTCACCGAGGGGACTGGAGACCTATATAGAATCCCCTACTACAGTTTCGGCTTCCTGCTCTTGTCTCGTCTCCGTCTCTGTCTCCTGCTGCGGTTCATCAACAATGACGGTGTCGATTTCAGGCGCAAGTTCAGGTTCGGGCGGCAATTCGTAATCCGGCTGTACGGCAACGGTGTCGACAATATAGCCGGAAGAAGCCGGCTCGATGGGCTTGTCTGCAAAATGTGAAGCTGTAAAAAGAATAATGGCAAGCACTACAAGAATGGAAAAGCCTAAGGTAATGCCTAACATTATGGGGTTGACAGAGTTGCGTTTTTCCCTCGGCGACTCTTTGGCGGCAGGCCGACAGAGCGGCGTTACGGTAATATCATCTTGAGACGAAGCCGATAACGGCAACGCGAGACGCATAGTGCCGCCACATCCGGGACATACACAACTCACCGTCTGCCCCGGTTCAGCTTCTATAAGGAACTGTTCTCCGCAGTTATCACAAGTTACATTGTATTTCATATCAACAGAACGAGAATTACAATAAGTGCGATACGCTGTTCAAGATTATCTCCGATGCGCCAAAATGCCCCTGCACAAACTCTCCGGCGATACTTCCCGAGGCTTTCAGATGGTCATTGTCGGCAATAAAGCGGTTCATTACCGCCTCAAAATCGGAATAGTTCTGTATCTCGAATCCGCCCTCTGCGCGCAACAGTCCTTGTGCCTCCTGAAAGCGCTTGTTGTTCGGTCCGAAGATTACGGGGATGTTCCATACGGCCGCTTCGAGCACATTGTGGATGCCTACACCGAATCCTCCGCCCACGTATGACACGTCGCCATAGCGGTAGATGCTCGAAAGCAATCCGTAACAGTCTATTATAAGGCAGTCAGCCTCGGCAGCTTCCTCGGGCGTTGTCTGCGTGTAACGCACCGTCTTGCGGTCGAGCAGCGCAAGTATTTGTGTCAAATGGCTCTCGTCTATCACGTGGGGAGCGATGACGAGCTTCCAATCCTTGTGTTCATTAAAGTATTTTATGAAGATTTCCTCATCGGGCAGCCAACTTGACCCTGCCACGAACGCCCGTTTGTCGCCTACGAACGACTCGACGATGGGCAGTGCCTTGCTTGCTTTCTTAACGCCCAGCACACGGTCGAAGCGTGTGTCACCACTCACGGTAACACAGTCGATGCCGATAGAAGACAGCAGTTTCTTACTCTCTTCATTCTGCACAAAGAAATGGGTGAAGCAATTAAGAACCTTTCCATAACGCCGTCCGTACCATTTGAAGAACACCTGCTCGGGACGGAAGATACTGGAAACGCTATACACCGGCACATTGCGGTGCTTCAGGATGTGCAAGTAATTATACCAGAACTCATACTTGATGAAGAACGCCATCACCGGTCTGACAGCGCGCAAGAACTTCCGTGCGTTGGTGATGGTGTCTAAAGGGAGATAGCAAACGATGTCGGCTCCTTCATAATTCTTGCGCACTTCATAGCCCGACGGCGAGAAGAATGTAAGCAGAATCTTATACTCCGGATGTTCCTGACGCATCTGTTCTATTAGCGGTCGGCCCTGTTCAAACTCGCCAAGCGATGCCGCATGGAACCAGACATATTGCTCGTTGGGATTCACTTTCTCCCGTAATACCCGTATGGCGTCACGCTCTCCTCTCCACATGTTCCTCACTTTCTCGTTGAAGAGACTGTAAAGCATCACGCCAAACTGGTATATATATATAATAATGTTGTACATTATTAATCTCGCTTTTATTGTTTTACGACAGCACTTCTATTGCTTTACGCAGACGGTTCAAGGTTTCTTCCTTGCCGAGGAAGGCTGAGATATCGAACATTCCGGGACCTTTGCCTTCGCCGACAAGCGTCAGACGGAATGCGTTCATCACGTCGCCGAGCTTGTATCCCTTGTCCTCGACCCACTTCATGACTACGGCTTCCTGTCCTTCCACGCTGAAGTCGTCAATTCCTTCGAGCACTCCGGCAAGCTCAGACATTACTTCCGGCGAGTTCTCCTTCCAACGTTTCTTGCGTGTTTTCTCGTCATACGCCGTCGGCGGAATGAAGAAGAACGAGCAAAGAGGCCAAAGCTCGCGCACAAAACTTACGCGGTCTTTCATCATCCTCACCACTTCGGTAACGCGCTCCATCGTGGTTTCCACTCCGTTATTTGCAACAATAGGCGCAAACAAGCCGGCAATCTCCTCGTTGGTCTTATGGAGTATGTATTCGTGATTGAACCAAATGCCTTTCTGATAGTCGAACTTCGCGCCGGCTTTTGAGCATCTGCTGATGTCGAAAGCCTCAACCAGCTCGTCAAGGGTGAAGAGTTCCTGCTCCGTTCCGGGGTTCCATCCAAGCAAGGCAAGGAAGTTTATAACAGCCTCGGGGAAGTAGCCGCTCTCCCGATAGCCGCTCGACACCTCACCGGTCTTCGGATCGTGCCACTCAAGCGGGAACACAGGGAATCCCAGACGGTCGCCGTCGCGTTTCGACAGCTTTCCTTTGCCTTCGGGTTTCAGCAGCAACGGCAGGTGGGCGAAGCGCGGCATGGTGTCTTCCCAACCGAAAGCACGGTACAGAAGCACGTGAAGCGGTGCGCTCGGAAGCCACTCCTCACCTCTTATCACATGGCTGATTTCCATCAAATGGTCGTCGACGATGTTTGCGAGATGGTATGTCGGCAGTTCGTCGGCACTCTTATAGAGTACCTTGTCGTCGAGGATGTCGGTCTTGACACACACATCTCCGCGTATCATATCGTTCACGTGAACCTCCTCGCCAGGCTCTATCTTAAAGCGGACAACATACTGTTTGCCGTCGTCGATAAGTGCGTCGACCTCCTCCTTAGTCATGGTGAGCGAGTTGCGCATCATCATTCGCGTGTGGGCGTCATACTGGAAGTTCTTTATCTCGTTGCGCTTGGCCTCCAACTCTTCGGGAGTGTCGAACGCGATATATGCTTTTCCGGCTTCAAGAAGCCGGTTTACATATTCCTTATATATCTCACGGCGCTCGCTCTGACGGTAAGGACCCTTGTCGCCACCGAAACTTACGCCTTCATCAAACTTGATTCCGAGCCAACGGAAAGACTCCAATATGTATTCTTCCGCACCGGGAACAAACCGGTTTGAGTCAGTATCCTCAATACGGAACACCAAATCACCGCCATGTTGGCGCGCAAACAAATAATTATACAACGCTGTACGCACTCCGCCGATGTGCAGAGCGCCCGTAGGACTGGGTGCAAAACGCACCCTTACTTTTCTTTCTGCCATTGGATAATAATAAAATTTTGTGCAAATTTAATATTTTTTTTTCAGTATTGGATATTTTTTTCGTATTTTCGCAATGTGTAATAATAATTAGACTGTAAGCAATGGGGAAATTCAGCATAAAAGAAAGAAGATATTGGCGCAATCTGCTCATACGCACAACTCTCATGGTTGTTACCGTGACCGTTATCGTCTGGTTTCTGCCGAGAACGGAAGGAAAGCTCTATCACTATGACGAAGGGCGGCCGTGGATATACAGCGAGCTTATCGCAAAGTTTGACTTCCCTATTTTCAAGACTCCGCAAAAGCTGAAAGCTGAACGCGATTCGGTGACGGAAGCATTCCTGCCTTACTTCAAGCGCAATGACGAGATAGCGAAAAGGAATATCGACAGATTCCTGTCTGACTTCAAAGACGGCATCCCGGGCATTCCTCATTACACCACCCACATAGCGAATGAGCTGCGCGAATTATATAAGACGGGCATCATGGAGACCGACCGCTACTCGAAACTGGCCAAAGACAGCACGCGCCAGATACGTATCGTAGACGGCAAACAGGCGGAACCAACCAACATACGGCAGTTTTATTCGACACTGAGCGCATACGAACAGCTTTTCGTCAACGACACGACAACCGCCACGAGAAGCATACTGCAAAAATGCAACCTGAACGAATACATCGAGGCGAACATCATCTACGACACAGAGCGCAGCAAAACTGAGTTGGCAGACCAGCTCAGCCTGATTCCGCAGGCCAGTGGAATGGTGCTCGAAGGGCAGCGGATAATAAACCGCGGAGACATCGTCGACAGCTATACATTCCGTGTACTGAACAGTTTCGAGAAGGCAATGGAGCGCAGGAACGCCGCAGACAACGGCATCGTGGAAACGATTGTAGGTCAAGCGATATACGTCTTCGTACTTGTCTTGCTCTTTACGGGCTACCTTGTACTCTTCCGCAACGACTATTTTGACAAGACCCGGAGCATAACGATGCTCTATACGATGATTGTCATCTTCCCCATTCTCGTGTCGCTGCTGATGGTTTTCAACAAATTCAGCGTCTATATCATACCGTTCGCAATGGCGGCGATTTTCATCCGCGTGTTCATGGACTCGCGAACGGCCTTCATCACCCACACCACAATGACACTTATATGTGCCGTCGCGGTGAAATATCAATACGAATTTATAATCATCCAACTTGTCGCGGGACTCGTGGCAATCTATTCCTTGCGTGAGCTGTCGAAGCGTTCGCAGATATATCTCACCGCCGTACTCGTCACCGTGGCTATCTCGATGGTCTATCTCGCGCTTCAACTGATAGAGAGCGACGATGTGTCCAAGCTCGACCAGTCGATGTATATCCACTTCGCCGTAAGCGGTTTCCTGCTTCTCTTCGCCTATCCGCTGATGCTTGTCATAGAGAAGACATTCGGATTTATATCTACAGTAACGCTCTTTGAACTGTCGAACACCAACAATGAGCTGCTCAGACGAATGAGCGAGATAGCACCGGGCACGTTTCAGCACTCCATAACGGTGGGAAATCTCGCCGCGGAGGTGGCAAACAAGATTGGCGCGAAGACTCACCTGGTGCGTACCGGTGCCTTATATCACGACATAGGAAAGATGGAAAACCCGGCGTTCTTCACCGAAAACCAGGCCGGAGTGAACCCGCACGACAAGCTGTCGGAACTTGAAAGCGCACACATTATTATAAATCACGTGGCCGAGGGTATGCGCCTTGCAGAGAAATACAATCTGCCCACCGTCATAAAGGACTTCATAACGACCCATCACGGCACGGGAATCACAAAGTTCTTCTACATTAATTATAAGAACGAACACCCAGATGAGGAGGTCGACGAGACTCCTTTCCGCTACCCGGGACCTAATCCCACCACCCGCGAGCAGGCCATACTGATGATGTGCGACAGCGTGGAGGCTGCATCGCGGTCGCTACAGGAGTACACGGAAGAAAGCGTCAGTGCGCTTGTCAACCGTATCATAGACAGCCAGATGGAACAGAAGTTCTTCGACGACTGCCCCATAACGTTCCGCGACATAAGACAGACTAAGTTAGTACTCATCGAGCGTTTGAAGTCGATATACCACACACGAATACAATATCCGGAGCAACAAAAAGAGACTAATAACAGGACTGTATAGTACTATGGCGCAATACTCGAGTATTTTTGGCACAGTACTCGAGTATTTTTGGCGCAGTACTCGAGTAATTCCGGCCTGATTACTCAAGTATTTTGGCTTCAGTAC
>ERZ779852.923-NODE-923-length-29844-cov-7.636812_pt1 | contig 29844 bp, 20 predicted proteins | sample MGYA00511559_ERZ779852 | MGnify/ENA primary metagenome ERZ779852 (study PRJEB29588, sample SAMEA2157977) | human gut metagenome | biome: human gut; feature: human-associated habitat; material: faeces | place: Denmark | collected 2008/2010 ...
GCTACGGCACAATAACGCAATTCAAATGTAAAAATAATTATGAACACCTACTTAAAAGAGAAATTCCGATGAAAATTTTGATTTTGGGTGCCGGCAAAATGGGCTCGTTTTTTGTCGACTTGCTGAGTTTTGACCACGAAACGGCTGTTTACGACATCGACCCTCGCCGCTTGCGCTTCATGTACAACACGCTGCGCTTCACCTCGCTAAACGAAATAGACGATTTTGCGCCTGAGCTCGTCATCAACGCGGTGACGCTGAAATATACGTTGCAAGTTTTTGAAACAGTCATTCCGCATTTGCCCAAGGAGTGCATCATCAGCGACATAGCCTCGGTGAAAACGGGCTTAAAGGAGTTCTACGAAGCAAGCGGTATGCGCTACGTTTCAACCCACCCCATGTTTGGCCCCACGTTTGCCAATCTGGGTGCGCTCAACCACGAAAATGCCATCATCATCAACGAAGGTGACTACATGGGACGCATTTTCTTCCGCGACCTCTACGGTCGTCTGGGCCTCAACCTTTGCGAATATTCGTTTAGCGAACACGACGAAACGGTGGCCTATTCGCTGAGCATTCCTTTTGTCAGCACCTTTGTGTTTGCTGCGGTGATGAAACATCAGGATGCGCCGGGCACCACCTTCAAGCGCCACATGCAAATTGCGCGGGGTGTGTTGGGCGAGGACGATTGCTTGCTGCGCGAAATTTTGTTTAATCCGCTCACCGGCGCACAGGTTTCGCGCATTCGCGACGAACTTTCCACCCTACTTGAAATTGTAGAGCAAAAAGACGAAACAGCACTCAATGCTTACCTGCAACGCATCAGAAAAAACATCCAGTAAAGCGTGCTTGGGTTTCAAACAGTTTTTACCAACCTTGCTTTTGCTCACCACAAAATGTCAAAGAACGCTGAACGAATTGTGTATAAGCAGGTGTTTAGAATTATCTGTTCTGTTTTCAACATAGTATAGAGCACACACCAAACTGTCCGTAATTTTTTGCACAAACACCAGCAAGCGGTTTGTACAAAAAACTACGGACAGTTTTTTTTTAGTCAACGAAAAGCTACTTTACTCCACAATCACCTTGACAGCCTTGCCGCCGCCAATCAGTTTCACCAAGTAAGTACCCTTTTGTTCAAAGTGGAAGTGACATTCAGTCGGAGCACCAGCTTCAATGTTTCGGTTAGCCACCACACGTCCGTTCAAGTCGTAGACACACAGACGCTGTGCTTCAGTTTGAGCCGGCACCCCAACGGTGAAGTCACCCTTCGTAATCGTCGGGCTCACCTGCAAGGTAGCCTTGTCTGCCTCAGCCGTACCAATCTGGTTAACCACATTCTTCGGCATACGGATACTCAGGTCCATGTCGTTCGTCAGGTTTGCATTTTCCGTACCGTAGTGCGTAATGTTACCCAGCAAACTGCCCAACACCGTGTTAAGCAGCGGGTCAACTTTAGCGTGCACAATAGGTTTGGCAATTTTGCCCAACAGCGGGCCCACCAGTTTGTCCACCAGTTTGTCGATGCCACCCTTCACAATGCTTTCCTGCAAAGCCGCGCCATCCTTTTTATGCTCGTTGCTTTCCGAGAAAGTGAGGTAAGCCTGCACCGCCTCTTCGCCCAAGCATTCCACCAGCATTTCGGTCAGCGCCTCAGGTGTTTCGGGGAATTTCACCAAGCCGCCCAAGCTGCCCAAGTTCGCATTCACCACCTCGTTAATCACGTCCCAGTAATCCGCTACCAGCGAACCAATCATCGGCATCAGGCCGTCCACCAGCTTTTGCTGCGCATACCCCCCGAAGTCCTTTTGCAATTCGCCGCCCAGGTTCACACTCTTGATGTATTTACCCTGCAAATCCATTTGCGAATTGTCATCGTTCAGGCGCACCAGGCGGAACGGACAAGGATAAGTAACCGTTGACCCCGTCGACACATCGTAAATCGAGTCCGTACGCGTTTCGTTGTAATCCTTAGCCACATCCTGAATGTGGAAATGTCCGGTGAATACCACACGCACGCCGGCTTCCATCAGCGCCTTGCGCACCTCAGCCGCTTCGTCCACCACGTAAGGAGCCGCAATCGTGGCCTGCGCATTAAAGTGTTCCACCAAGTTGTGGTGCATCACGCCCAACACCTGTTTACCCTTGCTGCGCGCCTCGCGGGCCTGCGTCTGAATCCATGCCAAAGTTTCGGGTTTGATACGTCCCGAAGTCACACACACATCTGCCTCGGCACCTTCCGATTTAAACGTATTATCCTCGTAGCGGCAAGCATCGATACCGATGACCACCACACCATCGAGCGGCTCAATGGCATAGCTTAGCGAATGCGTGTCGCGCACCGCCTCGTCGCCATAACCAAAGTCCTTATAGATTTCAGCAAAGTCGTCGGCACTCACCGTCTGCGCATAGCTCGTTGTGTCACCGTCGAACACCCAAGCATGCGGATTGTTCACGTCATGGTTACCCGGCACCACCAACGTCTGAATGCCAGCCTGCTTCAGGCGCTTCAGCTGTTCGGCCACCATTTGGTGACTCAGCAGTTCGCCGTCCTTGGTCAAGTCGCCCGGAATGAGCACCAGTTCCGGCTTACGCGCCAGGATGGTGTCAATCATTGTATAGTAAATGTCCTTGCTCTCGGCCAGCAGTTTGCGGTCCGAAGCCAAGTATTGATTGAAAGCACTACCTTCCTTCACCAGCAGTTCGGGGTTCATCACATGAATGTCGCTCATCACCAAAATGTCCTTCGGTCCGTCGGCAAAAGGAATGGCATTAACCGTAAAGAGCAGTTCGTTGCCCAGCGTCTTGCTCTTAGCGTCCAAACAGCGCACGGTGTAGTCACCTTCGTCCAGGTCGTTGCCCACGTTGAACGTACCGTTCTGTTCGCCATCGGCCGACTGCTTATATTGCGTTTTGAGTGCCACCGGGCCCTTGTCCTTGAACAGACAGATGGAAGCCCCTTCGGGCAGATTCTTGAATTGAATGTCAATAGCCTGTCCTACTTCAAAATGCGAAGTAGACAAACTGAGCGCAGGTTGCTCCGTGTTATTGTCCTGTGCCGCAAAAAGGGCATCCGTATTTTGTTCGCGAAACAAGTTGACAGTCTGCAGCCATTTGTTTCCAAAAACACGGTGGGTTGCAGCATTGGCTGCAATCGGTTGGGCAGCCTGAAGGCTAACGGCACAAGTGAGCGCACAAAGAAGTAGTTTTTGAGTCATTCGTTTGAGTTTAAGTGTTTGTTTGTTCTCTGTCGTGTTTTCGACACTGCAAAAGTAAAAACCCACCGTTACGATGCCCTTTCAAGTGTGTGACATTTTCAAGGCTAAATTGTGTACAACTCTTCACATCTCATCCATAGTGTTTTTCATCTCTTCATTCGGTGCGCACTATCGCACCGCTACCTCCGTCAGCCAATCAGCCCGGGACGAAGCACAATGTTTGCTTTGTCCCGGGCTGACTTTTAGGTTCAATCCATGCCGGCCTTAGCGGCAAAAGACGTTTTTCAGTTCAGTTTTTGCGGTGTGCGCGTTTCGCGCTGTTCGTACAGGTCGTCGATGATACCGTCGGCCAAACCGATAACCGGCACCCAAACGTAGTCGGCATGTACGATGCGGGCAATGCGCAAAAAGATTTCGGCAGCCGGAATAATAACGTCTGCACGGTCGTCCTTCAGTCCGAACTGTTCGATGCGCTCCTCCACGCTCAGCGGTTTCAGTCGGTCGTACACCTGTTCGAGCGAGTTAATCGGCAAGCGTTGCTGCTCCTTATCCTTCACTTCGGCCATGCGGTAAAGTTTGTTGATGTTACCACCCGAACCAATAATGTTGATGCGTCCGGCCCGTTCAGCAATGCGGCCCATGTCCTCCTCAAGGCGCAGCCACTCATCGTCGCGCACCTTGCCCGTAAGGCTTCGCACCGTACCGATGTTATACGAAGCCGAACCCTGCAATTTGCCGTCCGTCAGAAAGTTCACCTCGGTCGAGCCACCGCCCACGTCCACGTAGATGTAAGCCCCCTCGCGGTCGGCCATACATTCAATGTGGTTGCTGTAAACGATGCGTGCCTCCTCCTTGCCGTTGATAATTTCGATGTTGATGCCCGTTTCCTTCAGCACGCGGCGAATAATGTCCGGGCCGTTGGTAGCATCGCGCATAGCCGACGTAGCACAGGCGCGGTAGTCAGCCACATCATACAGCTTCATCATCTGCCGGTAAGCCTTCATGAGCCTACGCAGTTTTTCGGCCTTCTTGTCAGAGAGTTCGCCATTCTTGAAAATGTCGAAACCCAGTCGCAGGGGAACACGCAGCAGCAGCAGTTTCTTGAATTTATCCTTGTCGTTAGCCTCGCGGTCAATGCTCTTGATGAGCAGGCGGGCCGCATTCGAACCTATGTCGATGGCCGCATAATTGATTCGTGCCATAAGCGTATGTAAATTATTCGGTTAAGCATTCTGTTTACAAAAGTAAGTAGATGCAGGCGCGCTGTCGGTCTGCATCTACTTACAAAGGTAAACGAAATAGCCTAAATCATTTTGTCAAATGCCTTGTATTTTTCAGTTTTCCCGTTTTTTTTGATGAAACAGTCTGGTTACTATCGAAAACAATGGCGTTCACCAGCCTACGCTTTTTCCTTGCCCTTTTCAGCCGAAGCCTTTTTTGCTGAAACCTTTTCGGTCGAAGCTTTTTCAGCTGAGGCCTCCAGCAGCGTGTCGGCATAATGTTTGTAAAGCGCCTCCTGCGAACGGAAAGGTGTGGGGTCATTCGTTACCCAAGGCAAGTTGCGCCCTGTACCGTCAACACAGCGTCCCTGCATGTTGTCGCGCAGGGCAAAGTCGATGACGCGCTTCAAGTCCTCCTTAATCAGCGGATCGTAAACCGGCGTCACCACCTCGACACGGTTATTCAGGTTGCGCGGCATCCAGTCTGCCGAACCGATAAACATTTTGTCCTCGCCCGCTGCACAGAACTGGAAAATGCGCGCGTGCTCCAGGTAGCGGTCAATAATGCCCGTGATGTGCATTGTTTCGCTCTTGCCCGGCAGGTTTGTCACCAGCGAACAGTTGCCACGCACCACCAGTTCCACCGGCACCCCGTTGGCCGAAGCTTCATACAGTTTCTTCACCATGCCCGGGTCCGTGATGTGGTTAATTTTAATGCGAATGTATGCCGGTTTTCCCACATTGTGGTTCTTGATTTCCTCGTTCACCAGGCGCACAAAGCGGTTGCGCATTTCGTTAGGCGACACCAGCAACTCCTTGTATTTAGCCGGTAAGTAAGGATGTTCAATAAAGTTGAACACCTCAGCCACATCGCGCACAATGTTGCGGTTGGCCGTCATCAGCATATAGTCAGTGTAGGCACGCGCATTTCCCTCGTGGAAGTTACCCGTGCTGATTACACTGATGTCCGCCCCCTTGCGCATGTGAATGTGCGTAATTTTTGAGTGCACCTTCAGTCCCTCCACGCCAAAGATAACGTGAATGCCCACATCCTGCATTTTCTTCGACCAGTTGATGTTCGAAGCCTCGTCAAATCGGGCCAGCAGTTCAATAACCACCGTAACCTGCTTGCCGTTTTGCGCCGCGTTAATCAGTGCCTTTACCACCTTCGATTCGCGAGCCAGTCGGTAAAGCGTGGTTTTAATGCTCTTTACCTCCTTATGAACTGCAGCCTCCTGCAATAAGCGAATGTACGAAGCAAAGTCGTGGTAAGGCACGTGAATAAAGCGGTCGCGTTGCTGCACAGCCTGCAGCAGCGACTGTTCGCCCATCAGTTCCGGTTTCATGAGCGGTTGCCAGCGCGGATATTTCAGGTCGCTCCGTCCGCAATCCGGAAAGCTCATCAAGTCCTTATGGTTCTGGTAGCGTCCTGCCGCCATGATGGTGTCGAGTTTGTCGATATTGAGTTTGCCCGTAACGCGTTTCAGCAAGTCGCGCGGCATGTCAGCATCGTAAATCACGCGCAATGCCTGTCCCTTCTTACGACTTTTCACACCTTTCGAAATTTTCTGCATCAGTCCGGTGCGCAAGTCATTGTCAATTTCCATCTCCGCATCCTTTGTAAATTTAAATGCGTAAGCCTGGAACACGTTGTAATTAAGTCCTGCAAAAATGAGTGGCAGGCAATGGCGGATTACGTCGTCCATATACATGATGTACGACTTACCATCCTTATCGGGCAATCGAAGGAAACGCCCAATCAAGTTTATCGGCAGTTGCAGCAACGCAAATTCCGGGTGCGTTTTGTCCGAGTTCTTGCGCATTTTAACTGCCAGGTAAATGCAGTCGTCGGGTTCTGTGCTCAAGTCCTTCACGGCCGAGAACCACACCGGCGCAATGAAGCCATCGAGTTTATGATAATAATAATTGCGGACGAAAGTTTTTTGCATCTCATCCAGTTGGGTGTCTTTCAGAATGTAGATATTCTCCTTTTCAAGGTCGTTTTCTACCTGTTGAATAGTCGCCTCATACTCCTTCGCATATTGCGTATTGAGTTTGTTAATTGTTTTCAGGGTCTGTATGGCACATTGTCTGTCGGTGCGTGCATCCTTGTCGTTGTATTCAGCAATGCGGTTAAGCAAAGCCACACGCACGCGGAAAAACTCATCGAGGTTATTTGAATAAATACCCAAAAAACTCAATCGCTCAAGCAGTGGAATGCTTTTCTTTTCAGCTTCCTGCAGGATGCGGTGATTAAAGTACATCCAACTAATGTCCCTTTCTACATAATCTTGACTAAAATTGTTTTTACCCATCTGGCTGTGATTTGTTGTTTCGGTTTGCAAAGTTCGGCATACTATGTTACAAGTTTGTTACAAGATTGTGACAGTTTGAGTTACAAAAATGTAACACCTTCGTGTTTTCCCTCTTTAATCCCCCTCCTTCAGAACTTTTTGGCTGAGCCAGCATGCTGCAACCTCCAGTCACTTTGAATGGTGAAACATTTCGCGGCTTCGGGTGCGCAGGGCGGATTTAACAAACAGGTAAATAAAGGTGAAAATAAACAGGTTCGCCTTTAGCTTCATTGCAAGGCGAAATGAGCGGGTGCGGAACCGATTGGGGCGTTTTTCTGAAAACGCTGATTATCAGTAGTTCCGCGATTCTTAAAACTAGCTCGGAACTAATTCGAACTAGCTCGGAACTAATTTCGACTGGCTCGGAACTAATTCGGACAATCGCGGAGCAAATTTTGACGATGGCTCATCGCGTGGTTCAAACAACGGCAGGCAGATGGAAAAACAGGCTGATTATTTTCATAAGTAGGTGTTCAAAATTATTTTTACATTTGAATGGTGTGATTGTGCCGTAGCTGCTTATTCTGCACTAAGGAGCATAGCGGGCTATGTGACTGAGTGCAGGGCAGGCAGATATGGGGCAAGCACACCATGCAATGTAAATTGTGAAACAGAAAGCCGAGTTTGCATCGTTATTTAGCAAAAAAGCGAGAATTTTATGCCTTTTAGTTTCTCGTTTAAGTTAATACTTTTTTAATTGTTGCCTATTAGCTGATTTTAGTTTAACTTTGCGGAGAAATTGAAAAAGAATAAATGAATAACGTACCTGACACATTTAAAAGAGATGAGGAGAAAATGCAGATTATTCCCCTCCTTAAACTATGCATCAACCAACTCCTTAGAAATTGGTATTGGTTTTTACTTTCCATAGTTATTTGCTTGGGTTTGGGATGGATTTACCGCCAAAGCCAACCGAGCGTGTTCAAACAACAATCGGTTATCCTCATCGAAGAGGCTGACTCCGACCCGCGTAGCCGCATGGTGAAAGGTAATATGTCGGGGCTGCTTGAACTGAATGGTATCAGCGTGGGCGATAACTTGAAGAACGAAATTTTCATTCTTTCTTCAAAACGCTTGATGACGCGCGTTGTCGACAAACTCGACTTGGACGTTGACTACCTCATGCCCGTGAGCTTGCACAAGGTGGCTCTTTATAAGAATGAACGCCCCATCGAGGTGCTCTTCCATGATTCGCTGCCTAGCGAAAATCCGATTCCCAAAAACATGATTGTGAGTCTGAAAATCAAAAAACTGGATCAGAACACAGTGGAAATTAAGGGTTTCAGAAACAAAAAGGGCAAAAAAACGGATGAAAAAATCAAGGCTAACTTTGGTCAAACGGTGAAAACGCCTGCCGGACGATTGAGCGTGGTGCGCAGCAAAATGTTCAATAAGTGGGAGGACGAGGAAATCACCGTGAACCGTAACTCGGTAAGTGCTACGGCTGACGCGCTGAGAAAGCGTATGGATGTGGCACAAATCGAAAAGAAGGCTTCGCTCATTGGTTTGACTTTCCAGGACATCAACCCGAAACGTGCGGTGGATGTGCTCAATACGCTGTATAATACGTATAAGGAAGACGTGGTGGAAAACAAGAACCGTGTGGCTCTGAACACGGCGCGCTTCATCGACGAACGTCTGAAACTGATTGGTACGGAACTCAGCGATGTGGAGAACAACTTGGCTTCGTTCAAAAAACGTAACAGCGTACTTGACTTTGAAACTACAGCACAGTCGATAACGCAGGAAAGCAGCTTGGCACGCCAAAAAACGCTTGAGGCGGAAACGCAGTTGAACGTGGCGCAGTATCTTTACAACTATCTGGACAACCAGACAAACGACCGCGACCTGATTCCGGCGCTGAGCCTGAAGGATGCTTCGTTCAATACAACCATTGATAAATACAACCAGTTGCAAATGCAGCGCAACCAAATGGCCAACAACTCGAGCGATGACCATGCGGTGGTGCGCGAACTCGACAAGCAACTGCATCAGATGCGCCAAAGCATCAAGGCGTCGGTAGCGAACTACATCAGCACTTGCAAACTGCAACTGGACGATGCCAAGGCTGCCGAAAATATGCTGACCGGACGCTTGGCCGGTGCTCCCGAACAGGAAAAACTGGGTATCGACATCGTGCGCCAGCAAAAACTGAAAGAAACGCTTTACACTTACTTGCTCAACAAGCGTGAGGAAGTGGCGATGAAGCAGGCTATCAACGAGGCGAACGTGCGATTGGTGGAAGGACCTATGGGTAGCGACATTCCTATCAGTCCGCGCACCATGGTTATTTTGCTAATCAGCCTGGTTATCGGTGTGATGATTCCTGCTTTCATCATTTGGCTGCGCATTGCTATGGATGTGAGCGTTCGCGGACGTAAGGACATCGAGGATAACACCACGATTCCTTTGCTGGGCGAAATTCCCAATATCAAGGATTCTGACGGCAAAACGCTTATCACAGATCTTCCCTCGGACGATCCCATTGTGGAAGGTTTCCGCATCATGCGTTACAACTTGGGCTATATGCGCCATAATACGCAGGTGATGATTTGCACCTCGACAACTCCGGGTCAGGGTAAGAGTTTCATTTCGCGTAACGTAGCTTCGATTCTGGCTATGGCCGGCAAGAAGGTGCTGCTGATTGATGCCGACATCCGTAAGGGTACGCTGAGCCGCAACTTCGGACAGTCTTTCGGCTTGACTACTTTCCTTTCGGACGAACATACGCAAATTGATGAAATTATCCAGAAGGATCACCTGACGAAGGGTGTTGACTTTATCCCTGCTGGCAACATTCCGCCTAACCCCTCGGAATTGCTGATGTCAAAGCGTTTCGAAGAAATGATTACTGCACTTCGCGAACGTTACGACCATATCATCATCGACTCTACCCCGCTCTTCTCGGTGGCCGATGCCAGCATTACCAGCCGTGTGGCTGACATCACGCTCTTCGTGATTCGCGCACAGGTACAGGACCGCAACTTCCTGCCTGAACTGGAACGTATGTATCAGGATAATCGCTTCAAGTATTTGAGCATTGTGCTGAACGACGTAAACATGAAGAGTAACGGTACCTATGGTCAGGGCTATGGCTATGGTTATGGCTACGGATATGGTTCGCACACCAAACAAATGCGTTCGCTCAATGTGTTGCGCCGCTTAAGACGATAAAACAACCGGCTGTGCCTTACACGGCGCAATGCCAGACCTCAATGAAACGCATCCTTGCCGCTTCGGACAGGGATGCGTTTTTTTGTACACCCCCAACTGCTGCTCAACAGGGTGGGCATGGCTCCCCCGATAAAAAACTTCAGCTTTGAATTTGTATTCCCAGTATTTTTTTACTAAGCCCTATTTTTCCACATCTACTTATTTTGAACACCTACCATGTAGGAAATACAAAGATTTTCTGCTAACTTTGTATGCACAATATCATTCAAATCATGACAATGAAGCATACCTACGAAATAATGGCTCCTGTCGGTTCGCGCGAGGCATTGGCCGCTGCGCTGAAAGCCGGAGCCGACTCTATTTACTTTGGCATTGAAGCGCTGAATATGCGCGCACATAGTGCCACGCACTTTACCATCGACGATTTGCACGACATTGCTGCGCGCTGCAACGAACAGGGCGTGAAATCGTATCTGACGGTAAACACTATTATTTACGACAACGATATCGAACTGATGCACCGCATTTGCGATGCTGCACATGAGGCCGGCATATCGGCTGTCATTGCCAGCGATGTGGCGGTGATGACTTACTGTAATAAAATTGGTCAGGAAGTTCACTTGTCGACGCAGCTCAACATTTCGAACACTGAGGCTCTGAAATTCTATGCCCAGTTTGCTGACGTCGTAGTGCTGGCACGCGAACTGAACCTGGACCAGGTGAGCGAAATTTACCGGGCCATCGAGAAGGAGCACATCGTCGGACCGATGGGCGAACCTGTACGCATCGAGATGTTCTGTCATGGTGCTCTGTGCATGGCTGTGAGCGGCAAATGTTACCTTTCACTCGATAACCTGGGCCGTTCGGCTAACCGCGGTGAGTGTATGCAGGTGTGCCGCCGTAGCTACACCGTGCGCGACCGCGAAACGGGCGTGGAACTGGACGTTGACAATAAATACATCATGAGCCCGAAGGACCTTAAAACCATCGGATTCATTGACCGCATGATGAAGGCCGGCGTGCGTGTGTTCAAAATCGAAGGACGCGCTCGCAGCGCAGAATATGTCTACACCGTGGTGCAATGCTACAAAGAGGCTATTGCAGCGGTTGAAGAGGGTACATTCACGCCCGAAAAGGTGGAGGAATGGAACAAGCGTCTGGCTACGGTGTTCAACCGCGGATTCTGGAACGGCTACTACCTGGGACAAAAAATGGGCGAATGGAGCGAGGTGTATGGTTCGAGTGCTACCGAGAAAAAACAATATGTGGGCAAGGGTATGAAATACTTTGCGAAACTCGGCGTTGGCGAATTTTACATCGAAGCCGGCGAATTTGCACCTGGCGATAAGCTGCTGATTACCGGACCTACGACCGGTGCACTTTACGTGGAAGCAACCGACATTCACGGGGATAACGGACCGGTGGACAAGGCCATGAAGGGTATGCGGGTGTCGATTCCGGTGCCCGAAAAGGTGCGTCCGTCCGACCGTCTGTACAAAATTGTGAAGCAGAAATAAACGGACGGTTCTGCCATTCTGACTTTGAAGTCGTCTAAACTTTTCTGACGAAGATTTGATTTGGAGATTTATCTCTTCTAAATTCAATCTTCACCTTTCTTTTTGGCCGTTTTTTGACCTTTCATCAGTCGTGTAGCTCGCTACACTCCTTCTTCAAGGCCCAAAAACGCCTCAAAAATTAAGGCAAATCTTGAATTTCATAAAAGTTCAGACGACTTCTTTATTAAAAAAAATCATTTTGTCCGCTACTTGACAAAGCGGTAACGGACAACAGGCAGGTGTTCAACCTCACTTTTGAACGCAACCAAAGTATGTTTGCATTGAACACCTGCTTTCATTTCCTTTTATCTTTATCACGATGAAACTGCTTTTCGACTTTGGCGGAGTGCTGGTTGACCTTGACCGCGAACGGGTGGTCAATGCCTTTGCCGAATTAGGACTTGATATGCACAATTACCTCGGGGCCTACCGACAATCCGGGCCTTTTTCGTTGCTCGAACAGGGTAAAATCAGTGTTCACGAATTTTGTAACGAAATCCGTAACCTTACGGGACATACTGAACTTACGGACGAAAGCATCGTCAAGGCTTGGAAGGCCTTTCTGCCCGGTGTGCCGGCCGAACGATTGGAAATGCTGCTGAAAATCAAACAGCATTACTCGGTGAACTTGCTCAGCAACACGAACGTCATTCATTGGCAACAGGCGTGCGACGACTTTTTCCATTACCACGACCGGGAGGTAAATGACTTTTTCGACCAGATTTTCCTGTCGTACGAATTGGGCGTCGAAAAACCAGAACCGCGCATTTACGAAGCCGTTATCGAGGGCTTGGGTGTGCCGGCAAACGAGATTTTATTTTTTGACGACAGCGAGGTAAACTGCGAAGCTGCCCGAAAATGTGGTATGCAAGCGTGTCTGGCTCCTGCTCACAGCGAATGGTTTAAATATTTCAACGAAAATGGCAAATTACTCCTTTCATAAATTTCATCATCATCCGCAGGGTAACCCGACCGAGGGTTACTGCGCTGCCATTGGCTTTTTCGACGGGGTGCACCGCGGACACTTGTATTTGATTGAACAGGTTAAAACCGAAGCTGAAAAACGCGGCCTTACGCCAATCGTTATCAGTTTCGAAGAACATCCGCGACTGACACTGACGCACACACAATACTGGCCCGAACTGCTGACCACCAACCACGAAAAACTGCAACTGCTCGAAGCTACGGGATTGAGCGGCTGCGTGATGTTGCACTTCAACCAGCAGATGTCGATGCTTTCGTCGCGCGAATTTATGGAACTCGTGTTGCGCGATGAACTGAACGTGAAGTGCCTGCTCGTGGGGTACGACCACCACTTTGGCTCTGACCTTTCGGCTGGATTTAAAGAATATGTGAAGTACGGACGGGAAACGGGTATCGAGGTGTTGCGCGAAAAACCTTTCGAAACGAATGATTTGCGCATCAGTTCGTCGGCTACGCGACGTTTCCTGACGGGCGGTAACGTGGAAATGGCGCGTGCCTGCCTGGGACGCGGCTATAAACTGGAAGGTACGATTGTTGAGGGACATCACAAGGGTACGCTGCTGGGATTTCCGACTGCGAACCTTAAACCTGAATGCCCTGAACAGCTGATTCCCGGACGTGGCGTATATGCCGTTAAAGCCTATATCGAAGGTTTCAGCTACAAGGCTATGCTGAACATCGGCTGGCGACCGACACTCGACAACGGACATGACCAAAGCATCGAGGCACACTTGCTCGACTACGAAGGTGGAGAACTTTACGGCAAACAACTTTCTATCGTTTTTTACCGCCGCGTACGCGATGAACAGCGTTTCGAAAGCCTTGAGGCACTGCAAGCGCAGCTGACGGTTGATGCCGATACGGTGCGACAAATGCTGAACGAAACCCCATGAAGGCCTTAGGATTTTACCTTAGTTTCATTGCTACCTCAGGCATAGCAATGTGGCTGGCTAAAAATAATTTACTGATTGCTGCTGGAAGCGGACAGGAGGCTTCGCTGGTTAACATGGGGCTGTGGTTGCTGCTATGCGAGAGCGTACTGTGCATTGTTCTGTGGTTCGGAATTTTCCGATGGAAAAGAATGAAGGACTGTTGGTGGACGCGCAAACATTTAGCCTCAGCCAATAGCTCTGCCCATACGAAAGAGCACCATTCAATGCGTTTGCTGCGTCCGTTTCGCACCCTGCTGTTTGCCGTACTGGCCACTACTTTGGTGTCCTTCGGACTTTCACTGGTACTTGAACCGCTGCAATTATCGGACAACGGCGTCACAGCCTACTTCAATACGCTGCTACAGCAGCCTTGGAGTTTGCTGCTGCTCGTGGTTGTCGGTCCGCTGTGCGAGGAACTTGTGTTTCGCGCCGGCATCCAGCAGTCGTTGCGCAACTCCAGACTGCACCCGCTGCTTGCCGCTGTTGTCAGTGCATCGGCTTTTGCCTTAGTGCATGGCAACTTGGCGCAGGGCATTCCGGCTTTTACGGTAGGCATTCTGTTGGGCATTCTTTACAACCGCACGGGCAACCTGTGGCTCTGTCTGCCGGCTCACATGGCCAACAATTTATTGGCCGTCGGGCTGATGGCTATGGGCAGCCGTTTCGACTTGGCCGAACGCTGGCCGGTTTGGGCCGTTGTGGCATTGGGCATTTTTCATATTGGACTTGGACTGCGCAATTTGCAGCGCACCCTGCGCCAACCTGTAGGCACATACGACGTGGCCGACAATGCCCGTTAAAAATCACGCTGAATAATATTACAATATGTTGATAGGTAATCTTGACTTGGGCGAACGCCCTGTGGTACTTGCTCCGATGGAGGACGTAACGGACATTGGCTTCCGACTGCTCTGTCGACGCTTGGGTGCCTCTATGGTCTACTCTGAATTTGTGGCGGCCGATGCGTTGGTTCGCATGGTAAACAAAAGTTTGGAAAAACTCACGGTTTGCGAGGCTGAACGTCCGGTAGCTATTCAAATCTATGGCAAAGACCCTATAGCCGTACGCGATGCGGCACAAATCGTTGTGGAACGAGCCCACCCCGATGTACTCGACATCAACTTTGGCTGCCCCGTTAAGCGCGTGGCTGGAAAGGGGGCGGGCGCCGGCCTGCTGCAGGATGTGCCGCGTATGCTTGAAATTACGAAAGCGGTGGTGGATGCAGTAGACGTGCCCGTCACGGCCAAGACCCGCTTGGGATGGGATGCACAGCACCAAATCATCGTGCCGCTTGCTGAACAGCTGCAGGACTGCGGCATACAAGCGCTGACGATTCACGGACGTACCCGTGCACAAATGTACACGGGCGAAGCCGATTGGTCGCTCATTGGCGAAGTGAAGCGCAATCCGCGCATGCGCATACCCATTATTGGTAACGGTGACATCACTTCGGGCGAAGGTGCCAAACGTGCTTTCGACGAATTTGGAGTAGATGCTGTGATGGTGGGACGTGCCACCTTTGGCCGACCTTGGATTTTCAAGGAAATTCACGATGCTCTGCAGGCTAACGACCATCAGGTTGACCAGGTTGTTCCCTCTGAATTTGCCCCCATGAGTGCCGATTGGAAACTGGATGTGCTCAAGGAACAGGTGCGACAGAGCGTTGAACGCATTGATGAATATCGCGGTATTTTGCACATTCGCCGCCATTTGGCTGCTACCCCACTCTTCAAGGGGTTGCCCAACTTCCGCCAAACGCGCATCGCGATGTTGCGCGCTGAAACAGTAGACGAACTTTTCGAAATTATGGAAAGTACCCGACCGCTCATTCGCGAAGCTGAACATACTGAAAATACATTGGCTTGATGCAGCGCAATGCATTCCAGCTTATTGAAGTCGTCTAAACTTTTCTGACGAAGATTTGATTTGGAGATTTATCTCTTCTAAATTCAGACGACTTCATTGAAAAGTTCAGACGACTTCATTAAAAAGGACACTTTGTTCCGGCAAATCAAAAGCCCTCACTACAAACATTCATCGTGTTTGCAGTGAGGGCTTTTTGGGGCTCAGTAGCAAAAATGTGTGTGAGGGCAGTAACATTTTGGGGAGGTCAAACGTTGCTGCTTCGTACGTTTTGTGAATCGGCATGCGATAACATGTTATATCCCGATTTCATTTTTTTTTCGCGTGTGGAAAATGCGCGAGAAAGCCCATATATAAGGGGCTGAATGCCGATTTTGGGGTGTGGAAAACTTTCGAAGTGCGATATTAGGAGGCCAAAAAATTTGGATTTCGGGGTGTTCGCGTTGTATCTTTGCATCAACCATATAAAGGCTGCACGACAGTATGGAGAAACTGTACGTCAGTCTAAACGGATGAAAAAACAGTATTCCTTATTTTATTCATTCAGTGTTCTTTGACATTTTGATACAAAAGAAAGTAAGGCAGGTAGGCCTGTCTGAAACATGTACTTGCAGTTGCGTTTAATCCTACACATTTGCAACAGCCCCTCTGCGGGACAGTGTAGCGCAAACTTCAGGTACAGTTAGTTTTCGAAATCGCGTAAGTCGTCGAGCAGTTTTTCGGCCAGTCGGCGCTGATGGCGGTTGATGAAGTAGCCTATAACAATACCGATGATTCCGCCGATTCCCCCCGAAACGAGTAGCGAGTGACGTTGCGCCAAAGGCAAATTGATGATTTCAGCTATTTCGTAGCCTCCCCAAAAGAGTAATACCATGGCCAGCAGCAATCCGATGCGCAGATGCCATACAAAGCATTTCTTGATATAGGCCACACGGTGAGCCACTTCGGTCATGCTGCCGGTAGCCAACATTTCGGGTTTGAGCATGCGCGATGAACGGTAAATAAAAAAGTTTTCGAGCAGCAGAACGATGCAGATAACCGAACAGTAGGCCCACGAAAAACCAATAATGCTAAACGCAGCAATGCAAAAAGCAACGGCTAAGTAACCAAACATAATTTGCAGGGTCATTTCGCGATTCATGTGTTTGATGCGTTTTTGAGTTTGTTGGCAAAGTTGATTGCCGGTGTCGAGTTTCATGTGTTCGATAGAGTTTTTGAACACCTGATGCTGTTGTTTGAGAATATCTAATTCGTCCATGATGAGCGTGTTGAACGTAAGTGTTAGTTGGGATAATGAGATGGCGTAATTTCCGGCGATGTTATTCCTCGTCGGTCATTTGTTTGAGTTCTTCGCGGATGCGAACCAGACGCACTGACACGTTTTTGGCCGAGATGCCAGTGATGGCCCCGATTTCGTCGTAGGGCAATCCTTCGAGCCATAGCAGCACGATGGCGCGGTCGAAAGGGCGGAGCCGGTGAACCCGCTTGTGCAGCATTTGTATCTGGCGCGTTTCGGCCTCGTCAGTCGCAGCATATATGTCGGCCTGTTGGCTGAGCGTTTCGGTGGCGTGCTTTTTCTTTTTCCGATCGGCCGAAATGCAAGTGTTGAGGCTGATGCGGTAAATCCAGGTGGCTAGTTTCGATTCACCCTTAAAGTGTTCGATGCCGCGCCACAGGTTCAATAGCACTTCCTGAAAAAGGTCGTCCACCTCGTCCTGGTTTTTCGAGAACATATAGCACACGGTGTAAATGGTACTTTTATGTTCGCGGACAATATTTGCAAATTCTTGTTCGTTCATTGGCTACAAGTGTGAAACAGCGGCAAGCCAACAGGTATTAGTACGGCTTTGCACCTCTGTTCTTTTTATACTAAGACGCAGGCCGCAGTGATTTACTACAAAAAAAGTAGTAAAAAACTGCGGCCTGCCTGAAAAAACTGTTGGAAAGTTGAACTGCTGCCAGCGTGCATTCGGAAAATGCGCGGATTTACGCGTTATCACCCTCCATGTCGCAAGCAGTTAATGTTCGACATTTAAAATGGTGCGAAGCGCTAAGAGTGCCATTTCTACACTCGGCACATCGTTGACCGTCATTCGCCGCTTTCCGCCCGCTTCGTCAAGCTTGCAGCGCTTGTAGGAATTAGTGGCATATTCGATGATGCGTTCAAATGTTTTGCTTTGGTAAAAAGCACTTTCCGGGTTCGAAACGAAGTAGAGCGTCATGCGTCGTTTGCGCAGCGTCAGCCTTTCAGCTCCCGCCTTGCGGCCAAGCGCCCGCAGCGGCACAATGCGCAACAACTCCTCGCCCTCGGGCGGCAAAGGACCGAAGCGGTCGATCATGCGCTGGCGGAAAGCAGCAATCTGTTCGTCGGTGCTGAGCGAATCGAGTTCGCGGTAAAGCAGCATGCGCTCTGTAGCTCCCGGCACGTAGGTTTCGGGAAAGTAAGCATGCAGTTCGCACTCCACCGTGCAGTCGTCGATGAAAAATTCACCGCCCAGGTCACCCTTTTCAGCCAGTTCCTGTGCGTAAAGGTCGGCAAACTCGTCGTTCTTCAGTTCCGTAACCGCTTGCGCCAGAATTTTCTGGTAAGCCTCGTAGCCCAAATCGGCAATGAAACCGCTTTGCTCTGCACCAAGCAAATTACCGGCACCGCGAATGTCGAGGTCCTGCATGGCAATGTGAATGCCCGAACCCAAGTCGCTGAAATTTTCGATGGCTTGCAAACGGCGGCGCGATTCGGCCGGCAGCAAAGACAGCGGGGGAGCCAGCAAGTAGCAAAACGCCTTGCGAGAACCGCGTCCTACGCGACCACGCATTTGGTGCAAGTCCGACAAACCGAAGTGGTGCGCCGCATCAATGATGATGGTGTTGGCATTGGGAATGTCGATGCCGTTTTCAACAATGGTGGTCGAAATCAGCACATCGTAATCATAGTTGACAAAACCCATGATAACCTTTTCGAGCTGATCGGGCGGCATTTGTCCGTGGCCGATGGCAATGCGCGCATCCGGCACGTATTTGTGAACCAGGTCGTGGAGCGTATAGAGCGAAGCTACGCGGTTCGTGACGATATACACCTGTCCGTTGCGGCTCATTTCAAAGTTAATGGCCTCGGCAATTACCTCATGCCCAAAGGTATGCAGCTCCGTTTGGATAGGGCGGCGGTTAGGCGGTGGCGTTTGAATTACGCTAAAGTCGCGCGCCCCCATCAGCGAAAACTGCAGCGTGCGCGGAATGGGCGTGGCCGACATGGTCAGCGTGTCGACGTTCGTTTTCAGCTGTCGCAGTTTTTCCTTCACGGCCACCCCAAATTTCTGTTCCTCGTCGATGATGAGCAGTCCCAGGTCCTTCCATTTTACGCTTTTGCCAATGAGCTTGTGCGTTCCTACCAGGATGTCGATGTCGCCGTTCTGCAAATCCGTCAGCACCTTTTTGGTCTGTGCCGTAGAGCGTGCGCGGCTGAGGTAGTCCACCCTGACCGGAAAATCCTTGAGTCGGTTGGCAAAAGTTTTGTAATGCTGCAAAGCCAGCACCGTGGTCGGCACCAACACTGCCACCTGCTTGCTGTCAGCCGCCGCCTTCATGGCTGCACGCACGGCGATTTCCGTTTTGCCAAATCCCACGTCGCCACATACCAGACGGTCCATTGGTTTCGCGCTTTCCATGTCGGCTTTCACCTCCTGCGTCACGCGAAGTTGGTCGGGCGTATCCTCGTAGGCAAATCCAGCTTCAAGTTCGTGCTGCATGAACGAGTCAGCGCTGAACGCGAATCCCTTTTCCTCTTTTCGCTGCGAGTAAAGTTTGATTAAGTCGCGTGCAATGTCCTTGATGCGTTTTTTCGTGCGTTCCTTCAGCTTTTCCCAAGCCCCTGTTCCGAGTGTGCTGATGCGCGGTGGTTCGCCCTCCTTGCCTTTGTATTTCGACACTTTTTGCAGCGAGTGAATCGACACATACACCGCATCATCGTTCTTATACGTCAGCTTAATCATTTCCTGCATTTCGCCATCGGCCGTCGGCATGCGCACAAGTCCTGCAAAGCGTCCAACGCCGTGATCCATGTGCACAATGAAGTCGCCCGGCTCGAACTGCATGATTTCCTTCAGCGTCAGCGCCATTTTCGCATCGCGTGCATGGTCGCTCTTCAGGTTGTATTTATGAAAACGGTCGAAAATCTGGTGGTCCGTAAAGCAGCACACCTTCAGGTCGTTGTCGGTAAAGCCCGCGTGCAGTGTTTTCGACACTGGAATAAAGAAGTCGCGCTGCGCCCCCATTTCCTCGAAAATGTTTTGCAAGCGTTCATTCTGTTTGGCACTGTCCGCCAAGATGTAAATTGTGTAGCCCGCAGCTTTCAGTTCGCCCAAGTTGCGGCGCAGCAGTTCGAAGTTTTTGTGAAACAGCGGTTGCTGCGTCGAGTTGAACTGCACAATAGCCGCCGGCGTGCCCAAGGGTTGCGTACCGATGTTCACCCGTTGCAGACCCGCAACGCCCCGCAGCAAAGCCTCGCCCGTAATCAGCAAGTTTTCCTTATTGAAGCGTTCACGCATTTCAGCCTCCTCCATTTCCGAAGTTGGTTCCTGCGCCATTATGGCCTGCTGTGCAAAACCTTCGGCATAGATGCGGTCAATATCGTCGTGAATCAGCGCCAAATCCTTTACCACCAGCACCGTGTCGGCCGGCAGATAATCCGTCATAGGCACCATGCCCAGTGCCCCCTGTTCAGCGTCGGGCACAATGCTGACTTCCGTCCGTCGTTCGCGTGAGAGCTGCGTCTGCACCTCGAACGTACGGATAGAGTCAATGTCGTCGCCAAAGAAGTCGATACGGAATGGATATTCAGCGGCAAATGAATAAATGTCGAGAATGGAGCCACGCACGGCAAATTCCCCCGGTTCGTACACATAGTCTCTGCGTTTGAAGCCCAATTCCATGAGTTGCCGGCTCAGTTCCGTCAAGTCGTACACATCGCCCTCCTTCAGGTGCATGGTTCGTTCGGCCATGGTTTGCGGTGGTGTCACCTTTTCGGCCAATGCCGCCGCATGGCTCACCACGAAGAGCGGTAAGTTTTTTCCCGTTTTGCGTCGCTGTTCGTAGCTGCTCAGTTGGTTCAGCACCTCAGTGCGCAATATTTCGTTGGCCGCATCACGCTGCGCATATTTCACCGCTCGGCGGTAAGTTGAAGGAAAAAAGAGCGCGCGTTCGTCGCCCAAAGCCTGGTGCAGGTCGTGATAGAAGTAGCCTGCTTCCTCCTCGTCATTGAGCACAAACAGCATCACGCGCTTCACCGCCTTCGACCGTTCGGCCAAAGCAGCAAATGCCATGGGCGCAGCCGAAGCCTGCAACCCCTGAGCGTGAATCAGAGTTGTTTTTGGGTCAGAAAGCAGTTCTGCCAAAGCCCCCACTTTGGGGTGTGTTGAAAATTTCGCTAATAGTTCGCTAATGTCCATGCCCAATGCTATCAGAAGTTTGAGTATTTAGGTTAAGGAAAAATGAGAATCACCCTAAAATCAGTTCCGGGGCGTCAAGTAATTGTCGGAATGTTATATTTTTGCCAAATATAGCAATATTGCAAAGGTACCAATATACCAATGTAGCAAATATACCAATGTACCAAATATCTTTATATTCACCTGAAACTGTTCACGGCCTCGGCCACCATTTGCGCTTCAGACGCCGAGAGCACCTGGCTCATAGGCAGCGAAAGTTCCTGTCGGTGAATGCGTTCAGTTATTGGTAGTGAGCATTTTGGTTGGTTCCATTCCGCCTTAGCGTAACATTCCTGTTCGTGCGGTGCGATGGGGTAATGAATCAAGGTTTGCACCCCGCAAGCCGCTAGATGCGCCTGCAACTCGTCGCGCCGTTCGCAAAACACGGGAAACAAGTGATACACGTTTTGCGCATCGGGCAATCGTCGGGGCAACCGTACCAAGGGATTATTCAGTTCGCGGTAGTAAAAATCAGCCAACGCCTGTCGTTTGGCATTATCCTCGTCCAGATAGTTCAGTTTCACGTCGAGCACCGCCGCATCGAGTTCCGACATGCGGCTGTTGATGCCCTGGTATTTAAACACATATTTGCGTTCGCTACCGTAATTACCCAAAGCCCGTATAACCTCAGCCAGTTCGCAGTCGTTTGTAGTTACCGCCCCTGCATCGCCGAAAGCACCCAAGTTCTTACCGGGGTAAAAGCTGTGAGCAGCTGCATTGCCCAGCGCACCCGTTTTTATTCCCTTCCATTCGCAGCCCTGACTTTGCGCACAGTCCTCCATCAGCAGCAGTCTGTGTTTGCGGCAAATTTCGTCCAACATTTCGTTATAAGCCACACGTCCGTAAAGGTGCACCGTCATGATGCCCTTGGTGCGCGGTGTCAGCGCCGCTTCGATGCGTTCCGTGTCGAGTTCCAGGTTATCGAACGTAGGTTCCACCGGCACCGGCACCAGTCCGTTATCCGTGATAGCCAGGAAAGTTGCGATGTAAGTATTGGCCGGCACCACGATTTCGTCGCCCTCGGTCAGTCGCCCCAATTCTTTGTATCCGCGAATAATCAGACGCAGCGCGTCGAGTCCGTTAGCCGTGCCGACACATTCCGTCGTACCTATATATTGTGCATAATGTTTTTCAAAGCGTAGCGTTTCGTTACCTTGCAGAAACCATCCGCTGTCGATTACCCGTGCTGCCGCCTCTTTGTATGCTTGAGCGTGCAGTTGGGTAATGGCCTGTAAATCTAAGAACTTCACCATAGTGTCAGTTATTTTTTACCAGCATAATTCAGAAATTCGTTGTAATCTCTGATGTAATCCTCCTCATCGTAGTTGTGCGAAGTCAGCACCAAGCAAATGCTTCCCGACGAGAAACCCTGTTCCGAAGCCCAGATGCCCGGCGGCACATGCAGCCCCTCGTAGGGTCGGTTCAGCTGCACGGTTCTTTCGTTTTCGCCATCGTTCAGCACCACTTCAAACGAGCCCGAGGCAGCAATCATAAACTGGTGGCAAGTTTTGTGAGCATGCGCCCCGCGGTCCTTTCCACCCGGAATATCGTAGATGTAGAACACGCGGTTAATTGGGAACGGCACATGCATTTCTTCGTATAAATAAGTAAGGTTACCTTCCGGATCGTGAATTTTGTTCAGTTCGCAGGGCGAGCAGTCAAACACGTTGCGCACCTCGCGGCTGATTTCGCGTCCGTTCATTTCGTGCGCCTTCACCGACGTAAGGTAGTTTGGCGAATGCGTTTCGATGCTCGGATCGTTGCGCCAGCGTTTAAACTCCTCATAGTTCATGATGTAATCGTTTTCGTCGTAATCGGTCGACGAAAGCACAAGTACGAGCGAATTTGTGGCAAAGTTAGTCATCGTGCGCCACAATCCGTTGGGCACATACAGTCCATGAAAGGCCCTGTTCAGCGAAACCGTTTGTTTGTGTTTACCATCGTTCAGTACCACGTCGAAGCTGCCCGACAGCGCCACGATAAACTCCTCGCTCTGCTTGTAGGCATGACCGCCACGGTCGCAGCCGCCGGGCACATCGTATATCCAATACACCCGTTTTATGGCAAAAGGTATATGGTTCATCTGTTCGATGAACGACAAATTGCCTCGCGGATCTTCAATCTTGGGCAGTCCCAACAATTTCGCATCGTAAACACTGTTCATACGTCATTTCTTAAAAGTAGAAAGCCCCACGTCGGGGCAAGGCTTATAACTGTTATGCAAACACTTTGCTTACAGAACAGGACTTCAAAGATACGCCAAACCCGAAACGTGACCAAACTACCGGGCGAAGAAACTTTTTAAAAATGGCTTTCTGCCTCCTTTTTTCCGCTTGCCCGATGCACTCATCCGGTTCACACTCGTTCCGAAAACCCTCAATGCTCACCGCCGTATTCGTCGATGGCATTGAAGCAAGGACACATTTTCAGATATTCAATAGGCTCAATTTTACCGTTGCCGTTCAAGTCGGGCGACAAATCGCGATGCCCCACCACCAAAGCCTTGGGATACATCCATTTCAGTTTTTCCACAAGGTGTTTCAGCGTTTTTCGTTGAGCCTCCGTCCGCGTGTCGCAAGCCACCGTCTTGCCGTTTTTCAAGGTGCGGATTCCACCCACGTAAGCCACATGTATGGCATTCGCATTGTGTCCTTTCACCCCGTTAGTCACCTCGTGGTCCATAGCCAGCTGCACCCATTCGCCGTTAGCCTTTACTACATAATGATAGCCCGATTTTCGCCAATGCAGCACCTTTTTCCAGTACGTTTGAATGCTGCTGATAGCGGTTTGCTCACTTGTAGCCGTGCAGTGAATCACAATGAGCCGAATGTTTCTTTTTTTCATCATCATCTTGTCTGTTGTTTTTTCAAACTTCGTTTTTTCAGTCGTAAATCATTGCCGCCGATAACGTTTTCGGCAATTACTTTTTGCAGATATCGCATCTGCCTTTTATCCAGTTTTTTGTCATAAGGCCGCCACCCCAAGTCAATCAGCCGTCGCATCACCAAGCGTCGGTTCATGATGTAATCGTGCAGTAGCCGTCGTGCATACTCGTCCGACCGTCCGGGAAATACAGCAAGTGCAAATTCCGTTTTTGTCATTTTTATTTCAGGAGTTTTTTGTTTTGATTTTTTCATGGTCACAATGTAGAAACTAAGCAAGTTCAAGGTTGAATGTTCCTAGGCGCATCTACCTATTGTTGCACCCACCATCGTTTGTTTTTTCTTTGTAAAAGGCCTTTTTGCTAAACGCTGCAGTTCGTTCAGTCTGCCTCAAAAAAAATAAGTTTCTGCCCCATAATAAAGGGGGAGGTTAAAACAAATAGGTTGAATAATTATCAATACCTACTTCTCACTCGTAAAAGTTCTTGTTATCCTAAATCCTGATGCAAAGATATAGTAGCCCAATGCCCCAAACCAAATTTCTGCCCCATCTTTTCTTTTTTATTAACGCCACAAGGCCTATCCAAAAAATCGTGTTGCACCTTGTCGCATTTTAACTCCCATTTTCGTCCAACATGCTTCGGCCGTGAGTTTCGCTTAGCAATCTCGGCTTTGTGGATTTGGGCTGTCGGCGTGTCGAAAAAAAAGCGTAACTTCGCACATCCGCAAGGCCGTAATCAAGTCACCATGCCTGCTCACCGAGCACCGATAGGCCAAACCGCAATTTTACCCCCTCCCGAAGTGAACCCTAATCTTTTATTTAAGTAGGTGTTCCTAATTATTTTTACATTTGAATGGTGCAAAAACGCTGTGCAAAGTAAATAAGTCGTCTAAACTTTTCTGACGAAGATTGAATTTCATAAAAGTTCAGACGACTTCAAAAATACGTCGATAGAATTATATAAATAGTTTTGAACACCTGCTTACATGACCCTACACCTGTTCAACCCCTCACACGATGAGGCCCTGGCCGCCAACTCCCCCTATTATTATCCCTCAACCATAGCCCGACGGTTGCAAACCGAATGGGGGCTCCTCCCCGTGCTGTGGGCCCAGCCCGGCGACTGCGTGCTTGTGGACGAAGACACCCTGCAAACCCTTTCGGACCAGGCAGATAGTTGCGGCAGTGTATGGGCCGAAAAACTCTCGGCCGTGCGTCTGCTCACCCTTCGCCAACTCACTCCCCGGCTTTGGCAGCAAATCACCCACATCGTGCCCTGGGGCTGGGACCCCCTCCAGCGCCATCGCCTACGCAAAGCCGGAGCACCCGAAAACCTCCTCCCCTCCGACGAAGAGCTTGCCCACATTCGCCAGCTAAGTAGTCGCGAAAGCACCGTATGCCTGCTGCCTCAACTCGTTGCCCAACTGCGGCAAATGGGCATTCACGCCGTGGGCGAAACCCGTTTGGTGCGCAGTCTCGACGAGGTCAGCCAAGCCCTTGCATCGTGGCAGCGCGTGGTGTGTAAAAGTCTGTGGTCGTGCAGCGGCCGCGGTGTGTTCGTAATCGACGGGGCAACGACGCCTTCCGACACCGGCCGTCTGCGCCGTCTGCTGCGCGAACAGGGTGGGGTAGAGGTGCAAAAGGCCTACGACCGCCTGCTCGATTTTGCCCTTGAATTTAGCACCGATGGTTCAGCTGTGCATTACCTGGGCGCATCGGCCTTTCAAACCAATGCTTCGGGCGGTTATGCCGGCAATATCGTGGCACCGCAGGCCCACATCGAACAGCAAATATGCGCAGCCCTTCACACCGACGAAGCAAGCCTGCGCCGCATTATTCAAACCGTCGGCACCGAAGCCCGGCATCTGCTTGCCCACCGCTACAGCGGCCCCTTTGGCATAGACATGATGGCCGTCGGCACACCGCAAGGACCCGCCCTCATGCCCTGCATCGAACTCAATTTACGGCGCACAATGGGCCATGTGGCACTGAATGTGGCAAAACTTACGTTAAAACGCGAGTTCCTGCCGCCCCAACTGCAAAATTTGTGGTATTTTTACACCTGATTTACGGTTGGTTCGTCTATCCATCTTGCCCCAGGCAAATATCGGCAAGCCGTATCTAAAAAACAGCATTTTAAGAACTACCCTTCATTCTGTCAATTTTTAAAGTTTATCATACACACAATGAAAAAAGCATTACTCCTGCTCTGCCTTCTGGCAAGCACACTCACGGCTGCTGCCCAGTTCGAACAAGGTAAAAAATACATCAGCACCTCGTTTTCAGGTTTAGGTCTGTCGTACAGCGGAAGTGAAAAGTTCCGTTTGGGCGTGAATGCCAAAGCAGGTTATTTCGTGGCCGACTGCCTTTTGCTGCACGGCGATGTCAACTACAATCACACCCGTGCCATCGACGACGTATCGGTTGGTGCCGGTGCGCGCTACTACTTCGACCAGTGCGGCATTTACATGGGTGCCGGTGCGCAGTATGTACACTACACGCCCAACAGCAACGATGTGCAAATCCCCCTTGAAGTGGGTTACGCTTTCTTTGTGAACCGTTTCATCACCATTGAGCCTTCATTATATTATAAGATGTCGCTCCACGATTTTTCTGACAACAGCACCTTTGGTTTCAACATAGGCATCGGTTTCTTCTTCTAAGCAGGTGTTGAAATTCATTTACACATTTCTGTATTCATGACTGAAATATCCACTTTAGGCGAATTCGGACTCATTGACCACCTCACGGCCGACCTCAAGCCCGTTAACGATTCCACCCTCATGGGTGTGGGCGACGACTGTGCCGTGATGCGTTACACCACCGATGCCGCCGATCCCCGCCGCCTGCTCAGCACCACCGACATGCTGATGGAAGGCATTCACTTCGACCTCACTTACACCCCGCTCAAACACCTCGGCTACAAGGCAGCCGTGGTCAATTTTTCCGACGTGTATGCCATGAACGGAACCCCGCGTCAGCTCTTGGTCAGTGTAGCCGTAGGTCGCCGTTTCAAGGTTGAACACCTCGACGAACTTTATGCCGGTTTGCGCTTGGCTTGCGAACGCTACGGAGTCGACCTCGTTGGTGGTGACACCACCTCCTCAGTAACCGGTTTGGCCCTGAGCCTCACCTGTCTGGGCGAAGCCAATGCCGACGACATTGTGTACCGCTCGGGAGCCCACGACACCGATCTGCTCTGCGTCAGCGGAAACCTGGGCGCAGCCTACATGGGCCTCCAGCTGCTCGAACGCGAAAAGCGCGTGTTCGAATCGCAGCACACCAGCGAACCCGAAGCCCAGGCACAGCCCGACTTTGCCGGACGCGAATACCTCATTGAGCGCATACTCAAACCCGAGGCACGTCGCGACATTGTGCAGCGCCTGCGCGAGGCCGGTATCCGCCCCACGGCCATGATGGACATTAGCGACGGCCTTTCGTCTGAAATCATGCACATTTGCCGACGCAGTCAAACGGGTTGCCGCCTCTACGAAGAACGCATCCCCATCGACTACCAAACGGCCATTACTGCCGAGGAATTCAACTTCAACGTCTACACCGCAGCCCTCAATGGCGGCGAGGACTATGAACTCCTCTTCACCGTGCCCCTCACCGACCACGAACGTGTATCGGCCATCGACGACGTCAAGGTTATCGGCCATATCACGCGCGCCGAACTGGGCACGAAGCTCGTTACCCGCGACGGCAATGAGTTCGACCTTAAGGCTCAAGGTTGGAATCCGCTGGCTGCTGAATAAAGCATCCACTTCTGTACCCCAATCAGGCTATACCTCAACATCACCCTGCAAGCAAGTGTAAACCAAATGCCGCATAGGCATACTTGCTTGCAATGCGATGCTGAGATTTAGCCTGATTTTTTTTACCTCTTGTGCAGTTGCGTAATGCACGCTGCTTTCATCGCAGCACACACGCACTTACACCACCACGTAGGGCCGTTTGCCATGATGTTTCGCCCAAAATTCTCCTTTCAGAGTTTGTCATAATCCTCGTCGCTCACAGGTTCCAGCCATTCATTGCACACATTTTCGCCGGGAATTTCAAAAGCCAGGTGCGCAAACCAGCTGTTGGCAGTTGCGCCATGCCAATGTTTCACGTTGGCCGGAATGTGAAGGACCATGCCAGGAAGAATTTTTTGTGCCGATTTGCCCTCTTCCTGGTACCAGCCCTCGCCGGCAACTCCCACCAACATCTGTCCACCGCCTTTCGAAGCCTTATGCACATGCCAGTTGTTGCGGCAGCGCGGCTCAAACGTCACGTTGTAAAACGGAATCTGCGAATCGGATATACGGGCAAGATAGCTGTTTCCGCTGAAGTAGCGTGCATACGCAGTGTTAGGTTCACCGATGGGAAAGATCATTTTGCGCTGAAAATCAGCTTTTTCACCTATCCCTTTTTCTTCCTCGGCCCAAACCGTTTTGGCAAGTCCAAATGCCGCCCAGGCTTTGGGCCATCCGGCATAAAATGCAATGTGCGTAATGATTTCAGCTATTTCGCTACGGCTGATGCCATTTTTTCTGGCCGACTGCAAATGATAGGTCAATGAATTGTCCGTGATGCCCTGACTGATGAGTGAAGTGATTGTAACCAAACTGCGGTCGCGCAAACTGAGTAAGTCATTACGGCTCCACACCTCGCCAAAGAGCACATCGTCATTGAGTTCCGCAAATTTGGGAGCAAACGTGCCTAATTGGTCGCGTCCTGCCGTTTGAACAATTTTTTCTTGTGCCATCTATTCAGTGTAAAAAAGTTGCTATTATTGTAAATAATAATTTACTCATTGGGTGTAGATATTTTGCGCATATAATAAAGTCGTCTAAACTTTTCTGACGAAGATTTGAATTGGAGTATTATCTCTTCTACATTCGGGTCTTCACCTTTCTTTTGGGTTGTTTTTTGATCTTTCATCGGTCGTGCAGCTCGCTACACTCCCTCTTCAAGGCCCAAAAACACCTTAAAAATAAAGGCGAATTTTGAAATTCATAAAAGTTCAGACGACTTCAATTACTGCCCCAATCCTTTGTCGTAAAACGCCACGATGTCTTTCCATGGAATATAATTTTTGTTGCCTCCGTCGTACAAATCGCAGTGGGTAGCTCCCGGCACAATGAGCAGTTGCTTGTTAGCAGCATATTTACCGCTGGTAACCACTTTGAATGCATTTTCGCCAAAGTATCGGCTGTGTGCCTTTTCGCCGTGTACAATGAGAACCGGAGTCCGTATTTCGCTGGCCGCCACCCAAAGGTTGTGGTTCAAAAGCATGAGCGAAGAAGTGATGTTCCATCCCTGATTCGAGTTGAGCGAACGCGGGTGGTAGCCTCTTTCGGCCGATTTGTAGTAGGCCATGTATTGTTTCAGAAAATCAGGCGCATCGTCCGGAGCATGTTCCGGAAGTCCACCCTGAGGTTTGATTTCGCCGTTCCGAAATTCCTCCGTCCGTATGTGAGCCAGTTTTTGTTTCAACTCATGTCGGGCATTTTCGTCCATGTTGTCAAAATACCCTTGCTGCGTCACCCGTGTCATGTTGTAAAGCGTTACACAAACGGTAGCCTTCACTCTGGTGTCGAGTGCAGCCGCATTCAGTGCAATACCTCCCCAGCCACAAATGCCGAGAATGCCGATACGGTTGGCATCCACCAGCTTGTGGCAGCACAGAAAATCGACAGCAGCGCCATAGTCCTCGGTGTTGATATCCATCGACGACGAATAGCGCGGTTCTCCGCCGCTCTCTCCGGTAAATGAAGGGTCAAAGGCCAGGGTCAGGTAGCCCTGCTCTGCCAAATGTTGGGCATACAGTCCGCTCGCTTGTTCTTTCACGGCATCATACGGGCCGCTCACGGCAATGGCCGGTAACTGTTCGGTTGCTCCGTCAGGAACATACATATCGGCAACCAGTGTGATGCCGAATTTGTTTCTGAACCTCACTTTGCAATGCTTCACTTTGTCGCTTTTCGGGAAGGTTTTGTCCCATTCCTGCGTCATCGTCAATTGTTCTTCTTTCATAAAAATCTCATTTTTACTTTGAGCCATCATGCCTGCGTTGCTGAACAGTAGCAGGAACAAATAACTTTTGATTATCAATATCAGTTTGTTCATGTAGCTTGTTTTTAAGTAGGTGTTCAAAATTATTTTTACATTTGAATTGCGTTATTGTGCCGT
>ERZ779852.944-NODE-944-length-29407-cov-3.883040_pt1 | contig 29407 bp, 26 predicted proteins | sample MGYA00511559_ERZ779852 | MGnify/ENA primary metagenome ERZ779852 (study PRJEB29588, sample SAMEA2157977) | human gut metagenome | biome: human gut; feature: human-associated habitat; material: faeces | place: Denmark | collected 2008/2010 ...
TTTTTAATACTTTCGAATATTTCTTTTATTGTTTCTTTTGTTTTGAATCTTATAGTCGAAAATCCGCCAAATTCACGTATTATAACTTTAGAGTTTTTAATACGATGATTATTAACCGATTTACGAACTCTGAGATTCGTAACCTTATCAACTACGATTTTTACTTCATTCTTCTTAAAAAGTCTCATAATAAATTCCTCCTTTTTAACATAGAGACTTATAGTTTCCATAAAACAAAACGTAAATTTCGCGAAAAGAAAAAGAGCCCTAGATTTTTACTAAAGCTCTCATCCTTTTTAATCAATTAGTTCATCGTCTTTTGAGTCGATTAACCGGTGTGACTTGCTGATTGCGTCCCAGTCATAGTTCATCTCTTTTGCCTCGATTTCGAGCATTCGAACAAGCGTATTACTATTAAGATTCGTGAGGTTACGATACCATTTGCTTTTAAAGAACTTCAAACATTCTTTAATAACTTTTTTGTCGTCCTCACACAAAGCCTTCTGATAATCAATTGCTGCACGTTTAACTATTGCGTTTGCGAGATCTTCATAACCTTCAACGTTATTATGTACACCCATTTTATCCTCCTTTTAGTCGTGGGCCTAATTGTTTTCATAAAATGAAATGTAATCATCGCGAAAAAAATAAGAGAAAGTGCAGCTCATTGTTAAACTGCTAAGCCCTATTTCATGCTCCCCACCTGGATAGGCGCTACCTGCCCATAGCCATTAGTCATCTAATAATTGTCTTTCTCTCATAATACAGAGTGATTTTATCGCGAAAATAAAGAGGATTTGCTCGTTTTGAGTTTGTCCTCTTTTTTTTTGTTTTTAAATAAATTCATCCTCATCATCTTCTTTTGGTTTTGATGCGTTTATTTTTTTTGTAATATAGTTTATTCGATCTTTCATTATACAAAGTTCAGGGTCTATTCTATAGATATTATCCGACGCCAGGTCGAATCTCATCATTCGTGCTGACTCCTCAAGACCTTCTAATAATCCTTTGATCTCCTCAACTAAAAATTTAAGTTCACAATCGCACATAATAATTATACCTCCTAAATAATAATGAGATCGTTTATCTCTCATTATACATAGTGTTTTTATCGCGAAAAAATAAAAGGGCCTGTCGTGTTGACTGAGCCCTTTTTAATTTACAATCCTATCTTAGCTAAAATAAATCCTACAACCGCAGCTGCTACCACCATGATTATCTTATCAACAAGCCCGTCCCATCTTTTTCCTGACTTTCCGGTGAGACTTTTTACATCGTTCTTTATCTCTTTTACGTTTGTCTCAACGTTTTCTTCTCGCACAGCTAAAACTTTAACTGTCCCAACAAGCTCATCAAGATTGTCCTGTCGTTTTTCCAAGTCGTTAATGCGGTGCGTGTTAGATTTTGATCGCTCTTCAACTTTTGATAACCGTTCTTCGTGCTCAAAATCCACCAGCATCACCTACTATTCTTTATCATTTTCGACGAATTTCTTGAATGCCTGGTGTAAACCTGTGGATGCGAGACCCATCAGTGCGCCGTATACGGCAGACTCAATGGATAAGCCACTGACGAATAAGTTGAGTACCGCTCCGAACACAGCAAGGATCGGGGGAATATCGTCATTTGGAATCCACTTTAAAAAAGTTGCATGCTTGATGATATAACCTACCACCAGACAAGCGACCAGCACTACAAGTACGAAATAGTCAGTTAACATTGTGAAATCCATAGTTATGCCTCCTTAATTTCTTCATCGGGTGCTACTGTTCTCTTAGACTCTTCTGCGATAAGCTGCTCTAAGAACTTAATACACTCTGTCATGATTTTTGTGCTTTCTCCTTTTGTTTCGATAAGGAGCATGGTATTGTAAAGCTTTCTCAGGTTATTCTCCATAAAAATATCCTTTCTTTAATTGAAGTATGTGATCCTGTATTTACTGAAATTACCGCTTACAGTGATTTCTCCGGCTGCAGAAATACCATACGTGAATGCAAAGTCCGGACCTGATTTTACGTTAACATTGGATACAGCCGTCATTTTGTTTGATAATCCTGTAACATATGCACTGTCGTATATGGTGTAGCTAGGATTACCAGATCCGCTTCCGACAGAGGTTTTCCAAAATTCTATTAGAGCTTTGGTTCTGTTTGGCTGATATTTTATTTCTTCTGGAGGATGTCCCATTTTGACAATCTGGCATATGCCAATAAGATTTCCAGATCCACCGTTACCGATATAGACATTTCCGCCGTCACTATTTAAACTTAATCCTGACGGCGTAGTACCGTTTGACTTAGCCATTATTTCATTACTATCAATTTCGATATGCGCTGTTGTGTCTGTTCCACCAACTATTAATGCTGGTGATTTATTTTCTTTTCCAGACGCGTCGGTAGTTTTTGAGAGAACTAGGGTGCCGGTGACTTTTGTTTCCTTAGCAGATAATAAAATTCGGCCGGTGTCGCCTCCGCATCTTATAAATGCTGCATGATCTGTTCCTCCGGACACCTCGCCCCCAATCGCCAACACATCGGAAGAAATACTCAATGTTCTAATTCCTTGCATACGTCCACATAATATCGTTCCTATATCGTCGCCAAGAACTAGTTTTGCATTGAACGTATTTTTACCTAAACACACCATATCTTCTGTAAATTGCGAAAGCACGGTACTTCCTTTCTTAATATCAAGGCTGTCACCATCAACAAGGATGTGTCTTCCTGTTGTTGCGCCAATTGTAGTTTTTGCGCCATAACTTGCCAAAATGGTATTCCCATTTCGGATATCAACACTATCATTATCGATCAAGACATTCTTACCAAGAGTGCCAGCGGTCATATTACCAATCACCAAGCCATTATTCTGGAATTTCATATAGTTTGTTGCGGTTTTTGCGGCTTCATTTATATCAGTATCAACATCTTCCGGAGCGGGAGACCAATCAGTAGGCTTGTTTCCAGCTTCGAGTTTAATTCCGCACACATCTATATAATTTCCTACTTCTGTAGGATAGAGAATGACATAGGCGCCAGAATATGAGCCGGTTATTTGTGGTGATTGTGTTGACACAAAACTGATCCTTTTCCAAGAATCCGTAATCATAATATCCCTAGTAGGTCCGCTATTATCAGTAGACGATTTATAAAAGGATCGCAATCTACAAGGAACACCAGATGAAGAGTTGCTACGTACCCAACATGATACTGTGTAGATATCATCGCTATTAAGCGGAACACCGTCTTGGCATATTCCTATCTGACTGGTGGCGTTTGTTGAAGTAATTCGGACACCCTTATTTATAGAAGCAACAGGCGAATCCCTAATATCTATGTTTTTAATCGTTCCATTTCCTGTTTTTCTCCAATGTCCTACGCTATGACCACCCGTGCCGATAGTAAGCGTTGCCGTGCCCGTAGCAATATTTCTTCCGCCGACCTGAACCTCCTTGACCGCTTCCCATGAGGTGTCACAATACGGCTGCGTTCGCGAAACCGAAGAATCGGTGTATGTTACTATCTGTCTGGCCCATAAATATTTCCCATTCGACCAAGTGGGGGGCGTTGTGCTCCATGATCCACCTGTTTGTGTTGTTTTTGAAGAACTAAGGTAATATTCTGGGCTCGTTGAACTAATTCCTTTTCCTGTTGCTCCGGTTTGACCATCGGAAACATCGACTATTGAAACCTGAGCTGATGCTTTAACTGCCATGTATAAATCAACTCCTATCTTACTTTTCTAAATTGCACGTATAGGATTCACTATTTACCACATCTGTAGCAGATACGGTTAATGTCTTTGCAGTCGTAACCGCTGTCGTTGATGATCCTTTGTACCACTTGATTGAACCCAATGTTCCGCATACACCTGCATCGGTTATAGATTGTTCAACCCCGCCAAGATATACATGTGCAGTTAAAACGGTTGAGCCTGTATTATTTTTGAAAACGATTCCATTAGATGCGGTTATTGTTAATACTATAGAATCTTTGCCAGCTTCTCCAGTATCTCCTTTAATCTTAGACCAAGAATACTTTGCAGGGTCTGTGCTGTCTGATATAACAAAATCTGTATATTGTCCTATATATAATTTATTTGTGCTATCAGAAATATCAAAACCGTTTTTACCATCAGCACTGTTGGCGTAGGCAATATGCAAATATGAAGTCTTACCGTTAGTGCCGTTTGTTCCTGGAATACCCTGTTCACCTGGAATACCCTCAAATCGAGACCAAGTGTACTTAGAAGGATTTGTCGAATCTGCTTCTGTAAAATCAACATATGTACCGATATACTTAGACGGCGTTTCTGACATCTGTGAAGCGGTTGTAGGGTTTGAAACAGATGAATACTTGATATGGAAATATGAAGTTTTTCCATTTTGACCAGCTTCTCCGGTATCGCCTTTTTCTCCTTTAGGACCAGTTTCGCCAACTGCTCCAGGTATACCCTGATCCCCTTTTTCACCTTGAAGACCTTGCAGCCCTCTCGGTCCTGTGTTTCCGGTTATACATACGCCATTTTCTGACGGGGTGTATTCTGTAGATCCATCTCCATAGGTATTTTTGGTTCGTCTCCAAAGATATTTACCGTCTTCCCAAACAGGTTCAACGACAGACCACTCGCCTCCAGACAAAGTTGTTGGACTATCTGACTTGTAGAACTGCTCTATACTCGATATAATAGCGGCGTTAGCTTTCTGCTGAATATCATCAATTGCTGTGCCAACATCTGTTTTGTCAGATATTCCAAATTCTATACTTTCCGCCGAAATAGCAAGTCTGTAGTTGCCTTCCGCATCTTTGTAGTACTTTATGAAATTAGTACCGTCGCCGAAAGCAATTTGCCCCTGATTATCGAGATATACGCCTCTTGTCGTGTTATCCGCAGAATTTTTAGCATCGGAGTGTATGGAATCATCAGTGATGACAAATCCTCCGATTGTTGCACCAAATGCCACCAAATCATTTACGGATATTTTTGTCGCGGTTATTGATTTAGCCTGTATTATCGTTCCGTTAATGCTATTAGTGTTGTCTTGTTTAGAAACATTCATACCATCTGTATTCAGCTTATAATAAAGACCATTATCGCCTTTGATTACTAACTTTTCTGCTACGATTGTGTTACCCTTGATAAGATCGCCACTTATAGTAACACCGACTAAATCGCCTGTGATTGTTTGGTCACCAACTGTTACGTTCTTAATGAGACCGGAATTTGCGTAGAAATATTCCATTGCAGCTTTGCCAATATTAGTAAAATCGACATTTGCATATTTTATGTCTGCATCCGCAGCTGACAATTTTTTAGTATCAAGATTGTCAATTGAAGCGTCTATTGCTGATAACTTTTTTGTGGTCGCCTCTTCAAAGTCAGCATATGTGGCCCTCAGATTATAAATAGTAGCATTCGTTGCATTTAATGTCTCGGCATTCAGATCTTCAATTTTTGCATATTGCGCCTGCAGAGCTTCTACTTCTGCCACTTTTGCTTCTATATTATTCGCAACGAGGTCATTAATATTGGCACTATTTGCTTTTAATTCAGCTATTGTGGCTTCATCTGCGATGAGGCTTTCAATAGTTGCAATATCAGCTTTAAGAGTTTCTGTATCGACTTTATTAGCCACCAACTCATTTACTTTAGTAACATTACCAGCTACTTCTTTAAGATCATCCGTTCGAGCAGACGGAGAAGATAAGTTGCCAGTAGCTGTTGCCGTATGATTTTTGATCGTTACTCTTACTCTATCGCCAGGCTTAGCATCAGTTGTGGATTTCATAGGAGTAACCAAATCAGAGCCGTCGAGTTTGACATAAATCGAACCGCTGTATTCAACCGCTGTTCCGTAAACGACTGTCTCTTCTTTTTTCTTAGATTTATCATTCGTTATCTTAGCGAACTGAGATAATAAATCGTTTGATAGACCCATGTGAAATCACCCCCACAATTTAGTTGTGAACACAGCTTTTTCTGTTACCGGGCATCCCGGTTCACATTTGATAGACTGACTTACGATCTTAGCTTTAACATCTGTTATACCGGCCTTGGAATAGTTTAGACGCACACAGTCTCCAACACGAACAGGACAATATCCATGCGTATATGACACGCTGTATTCCAAAGTTGATAGATTACGTAAAAGCTGTTCTGCATATTCTTTTATTTGATACTTGGTTGGATCGCCTACGAATTCGGGGTTTGTCACTCGGTGAACGATTTCTCGTCCTCTATTAACGGTAGATATCGGACTATTAGCATCGTCGTTTACAACCTTAGAATAGTAATTGTCATTGCCATTCGAATATATAACCTCAACGACATTCGGTATACCGTATAGATCGTGGTCCATCGTTAACTCCGGATATAGAATTGAGCTATTTCCATCATCGAAAGTCCAGACTGGCTGCAAAGAAGCCGTATCTTGAACCGGAGCAAAAAGAACACGACCCATTTCATCCAGCATAAATGTATATTTAGCATTTGCTATCAAATCAGTTAAATATGCCAGCCAAGTGTCGCTCGTATCTGATACGAAATCGTAATGCAATTTGTCAGAGCTTGTTGCCATTACAACGGGAGCTCTCATGTTTTCCGAAGCTAACCGGTAAGCCATACTCATGATGTTCTGATTTTTAGCTATAAAATAGCCGATAGGTGGCTGATTTTCTTTAAGCTCTATCAACGGAGTATAAGCATCCATAGAAACGGATCGGACTTTTCCATCAAAACTCGATGATGGTGTCTGAACCAAATGTGTTCCTAACGGATGCTTTTCTGTTACTCCATTTTGAATTGTTACGAGGTATGTTCGTATGTAGCTTTCTCCAACAGAATCTGTAACATCAAACGATGCCGATCCTAATGTTTCAGCTTCTGAATCATAATTGATAGAGCTCGATTTAACGTTGTCTAAACGTTTAACATCTTTCCAAGTACCCGGATCGACCGTGTAATACTCGAAAGTCTGTTGCATTGACTTTGTCCAATCGGGCATACTAAATACCTCCTTCAACCCTCGTTAATTCAAGTGTCACTGGGATTGTTAATTCGCAGTGCTTTTGACTAAAGGACACGTTAACATTTGCCCAGTAGCCGCTTCCCGACGGTTCTCTAACATACACATCTCCTGTGTATATAGCTAACCGACGAAGCGCATATAAAGTATCTTTATCGTCTTTTTCGATTTCAACATTCCAGGTAGACGATTCACCTAGCTGTGTTCCGTAATAACTAACAGGACGTTTTCTTCCAATATACGAAATAAGAGATACGTCCCTTGAGTTTTTATCAGAAACGTCTATGTTATACGGAAGCTTAAGCATCGAGCCAGTCCAAGGCGGCTGATCCATAGCATCTCCTGTTACATGGTCGAAATCTGACCATTCTTCGTCCCATTGAATAATAACCGAGATTTCCTTAACCGGATAGGCAGGAGCATCGTAAAAGCCAACCGCGCCTGTAGAAGTAACTGTTGAAACAACTCGATATCGTGCGTAATCGAGAGCTGGATGAGGATCTGTCACCACCGTGTTCCTTGAGTTATCGAGGCCAGTGGCTATTTCTACGAAGCTGCCGTCGAATTCTCTTCTATATACAGATAACGTGACACCTTCGATAAGATTACCATCTTCATCTGCACAATATGGACGTACGTATGCGGCTAATGTGTTCTCGTCAATGGTGATTCCAACATCTGGTTCATAACTTGTTTCTGACCAAGATACTGTGAATTCCGATTCCGATGTTGCAGTTAATCCAGAATTCATCGAAACCGTGCAAGTAACCGTATAGCTAATATCATTCTCAAGATCGATATTTCCAGCAGACAACTCTATTAATAATGAATCTGTAATTTCGAAATAGTTGGAGTATAGTGAGTCACCATTACTAACTATCTTTTTATTACCTATAGCATCAACAGTTTCATAGCTTTCATTTGCTGTTATCTCGACATGATAGCCAATAGGGGCCTGCGTGTTTGGTCCTGGTAAAGCTGAAATATAAAACGGAAAAGAATTCAAAGTTTCGATAACAGACCCAGACGAATCTGTAACATTAAGCTCTAAGGTAGGCTGAGCGTATACGTCAACGGTTCTCTGAATCGACCAAGCGCCATATACGTTTGTAATTCCTTTTGTTCTTACACGCCACAATATCTTTGTACCTTCTGTATACCCAGATGTATTTATTGTACAGCTGTATGTTTGGTTTTCGGAATCAGTATTCGGAGGCGGCGGAATAGTCATCGTTGCTTTTCTCCCGTTTATAATGGTTTCAACTTGCGCACTGGTTTCTGCAGATCCATCCTCTGTGTTGTGAACCCAATATAATATCACATTGGTTCCAACAGTAACTGTCGTAGTCGATGACCAAGTAGTAGGAGCGGATGGCGCTTTACCTATTTTGATTGACTTTATAGGTGTCCACGCCGTCTCCCCTTTATCATTGACAGCTCTTAATCTGAAGAAATACTCATCTCCACTAGACAAACCTGTTATCTCAGCATGAGTTGTAGGAGCCTTAATCGACTTCGACGTTACTTCATCAGAACTATCGAAATATCTTTTTTCGGTAGTATACTGTATCTCATAACTTGTTGCCGTGCTTATGCCATTCCAAGACAGCTGGACTTCGGTTTCAGACAAAGCTTTAAGCGTCTTTATTGCCTTTATAGCTTTAGGTCTAGTTCCAACAGGACTTGAATAATCGGACCATTCGCTTTTCAAACGTTTTGTGCTATAACGATTTACAGCTACGCAACGAACAACATAGTTGTAACCAGCCTCAACTGTAACTGAATACGAGGCTCTTTGCTGCCTTACTGGCACCCTAGCGCTTTTGTATATGCTCTTATGGCTTTGTTTATAAACATAGAAATATATCTCGTCAGCCCTAGCATCTGTTATGCCTTCCAAAGTAGCCGTAAGTTTCTGATCTTTGATCTCAACAGACGGTGCAGAAGGCTTTTCAGGAGGCTTAGACGCCTCTTTTGGGAGCGTATACACTTTAGTTACATACGTTCCAGTCCAATAGGGCATCTCGGTCGTTGTAGTTTTAGTAGTAGTCTTAGAAGAACTATCCGACTTATAATTTGGAAGGTTGTACTTATTTCCATTGTCGCCGCTTCCAGACGAGACATTTATCGTTCTTGTAACCTTATAGGTTTTTGAAACGGGCTTTACCTTAACCCTAATTCTTAAAGCATTGTTCGGTGGACTATATGTAGCGTATGTGACTGTAACATTTGACGAGCTATTTCCGGAGAACCATATCGAATTACCAGTATCGTAGTCCCATGATACTTCGTAATGATCGAGAGTCCCAGATCCAACACCAGGACTGGAAGATGATCCTCCAGATAAATATCTAGTACTTATTGGGCTTTGAATATCATATGTTCCACTTTTACTTTTGCCAAGAACGGCTCTATCGCCATTGATCTGGGTTACGTACCACGTTTCATTAAATACCCAGGAGGGTATAGAAACGCCATTGTAATATGTAGCTCCAGATTTAATAGTAACCCAAGATCCGACTTTTACAGATGTGGACACAGCTTTGTTCGTAGCAAATGTCCAAGATGCAAAGTAGGTATTATCACTACCAGTTTGCAACTTTATTTTCAAATTTGAAACCTTAGCCATTCTATATCCTCCTTTCGATTTTAGCTGCCCTTACTAGTTCGCGAACAGCGGTTGATATGTTACTTCCATCATCGTAACTGATTCCATTGATGTTGTAATTATTTCGAGGTGTATTTGCTATATCGCTTCTCAGTGCTTTTATAGCAGATACAATCTCGTCAGAATTTCTTCCATTTTGATAGTTTGCCATTGAAGATGAAACTACGCCTACAGAATCTGTGTTGAGCGATATCGTTCGTCTTCCAGACAGCATTCCGCTAATAGCGTTTGCTCCCGATTTAACGTTTGTAAGGTCGATAACCGGTCTTATTGTCGGCTGCGCATCTATGTCGGGATTGATTAGATCTGCTATTCGTGAAATAGCGTTTGAGGTCCCCTTAATAGAATCTCTAGCCATTTCTTCCGAGGATTTACTAGCCAATCCTGAGAATCGATTTATTCCTTGTGCGAAACCTTCTGGGACCCATCTTCCCATCTTCCTAAACACTTTCGACGGAGAATTTATATCTAACTCATCTTTAGCAGCATCATATGCAGCTTTTGCCATTGCTTTGGCGGACGCCTCAGCTTTGAATATGTTAGAATCAATTCCATCTGAGAAACCATCAACAAGGTACTCGCCAGCCTCAGTCAAAGAACTCTGCTCATTTTTTATCGCCTTGGCGCATTTATCAACAAGATCGGTACATGCGGCTTTAGCTTTTGAAATATGATCCGAATTTTTTATTCCAGAAGTAAACTTCTTAAGAATATCCTGTCCAAGGTTTTCTATATCAGACTTTTTGTCCTTTATAGCAGACATTAATTTCGTCATCAAATTCTTTCCAGCATCCGTCATATCTTTTTCAGCATCCTTGAATGCCTTGACAAATGGATCAACATTGGCTTTTCCAAGTTCAGACATAGATTTACTGAAACCGGCCGTAGAACTCGACGTTACATTTGACATACCTTTAACCATGTCAACCATCTTATTAGTAACTTCAACAGCCGCTTCTATCTTTTCGGGATCAAAAGCTGTTCCAAAATCTTTAATAGCAGATACTGCACTTTTAGATATTGTTATAGTTTCAGTTTTAACCCCCGAAATATTTGAGAAATATGAATTAAGATTTTCACCGAATGTTATAAGAGACGAACCAAACGTCGTCAATCGGTCCATATTCTCCGGAGCTGTATTTGTTAACTCGGCTATCGTTTTTGCAGCATTTGCGGCTGACGATACTTTTTCGGGGTTAACGTCGGTTATCTCATTAGAAAATCCATTTATTCCCTTACCGAGCTCTGTCAATTCGCCGCCAAATTTAGATAGACTTTTTTCGCCACAGAACCAACTTGCTATTCCGCCTTCATTCGGTATAATGTTGGTCATTTCTGCTATGGTCTTAGCCGCATTTGCAGCAGCCGTTACAGCCTTAGTGTTAATTCCAGTAACCTGAGTAGCAAATCCTTTTAGACCTTCACCTAGATTTTCAAGCTCTGTACCAAATTTAGATACACTCTTTTCACCAGCAAACCAACTTCCTATACCGCCTTCGTTGGGTATGCTATTTGTTAACTCGGCTAACGATTTAGCAGCTAAAGAAGCAGCTGTTACAGCCTCTGTATTAATGCCATCAACCTGAGTAGCAAAGCCGTTTAATCCTTCACCTAAAGATACAAGGTCGTCACTGAATTTGGAAACGCTCTTTCCGCCAGCAAACCAACTTACTATACCACCTTCATTTGGGATATAAGTTGTCATTTCAGCCAGAGATTTAGCAGCAGAAGCAGCCGCCACAATAGCTTCAGTATCGATTCCAAGTATAGCTAATGAAAAGCCCTTTAGACCATCACCAAGGAGTATAAGTTCGTCGCTAAATTTCGAAATGCTATTATCGCCAGCGAACCAACTTACAACCCCTCCTTCATTTGGAATGCAGGAAGCCATGTCGGCAAGAGCCTTACCAGCGGTTGCTGCTGCAGATATGTCCTCAGGGTTAATATCTGATACTTTACCGGAAAAGTCAGCAAGGCCTTGTCCTAAAGATAGTAATTCACTTCCGAATTTAGCAATACTGTTTTCTCCTGACAGCCAACCAACGATACCGCCTTCATTTGGGATGTTGTTTGCTAACTCTGCAAGATACTTTCCAGCTTCTGCGGCGGATTTAACTGAGTCTGGATCTACGCCGTCGACAGAATCGGAAAATGCAGACAAACCCTTTCCAAAAGGAACCAACTGATCTCCAAAAGAAGCAATATTTTGTTCTCCGCCAAGAAACTGCAAGAGACCTCCACTTCTAGGTAAACCGTTTGCAAGTGCCGATAACGCCTCGGCAGCATTGACAGAAGCTGTTACAACGTCGCCATCAACTCCAGATATACTATTAGCATAGTCCGCTAAACAAGGACCAAACGCCTTGATCTCCTCACCGAATTTTGTTAAAGACGAGCCTCCCGTAAACCAAGAAGTAAGCCCTTCAATAATATTTGCTGCCGTAAGTGCTAATATAACACCAACTAGCGAATTAACACCGTCCATTGCAGCAGAATCTATCTTTTTGGCGCCTTCTATAAATGGCATAGCATTAGTCATAAAATTCGATAAATCAATACCTATCTTAGGAAGTGAAGCTGAAATTCCCTGAGCGATTCCTCCCACAATACCACCTATAAACCGTCCAATGGCAGTACCTATACTTTGCATAAGGCTTCCGCCTTCATTTATTAGCCAGTCCAAGCCTGGTATCTGAGACAATGCACCGATGGCAGCCAGAACCAATGATAATTCTGCTATAACGGCACCTATTCCAATAACACCGATCATGGCCATAGGAACCATGGAAGCAACCACTGCTAAAGCCGCCATAACCGCGGCCATTAAACCGACACCAACTATTCCTTTTAAAATCGTGTCATAATCTATGTTGCCTAAAGCTTGAACTACGCCAGAAAATATAGACTGTATTAAATTGAATATGGCCTGTATTAATTCTGGCATCCTTGCCGCTATTCCGTTTATTACGCCGATTATCAATCCAATAAGGTTATCGATTATCGAAGGTATATATTTGACTAACGAGTCTAAAACAGCAGCGACCATCTTTAAAATGCCGTCTACTATTTTAGGAACGCATTCAATCAACATATCTATTGTGCCAACAATCAATGTTTTAATCATGGCGAATAGCGAATCGAGAAGCGATGGTAATATATCGACAGCTCCGATGATTATTTTTTTTAAGGCTTCTACAGCCGTTGCCGCCGCTTCTGGTCCCATTTCAGCAAGAACCGCTAAAGCATCAACGATTAAAAGTATGGATAGTGAAACGCTAATGCATGCTGTGCCTATTGCGAGTAGCGATACACTTAGTAATAAAATAGAAGAAATTATGGGCTTTAAAACAACAGCAGCAATACCTATAACTGCAAATACTGCTGCGAATGCCACAAGACCTTTTATTATACTACCCCAATCCAAAAACTGCAATGCAACTATAGCAGTTATAAAACTTGTAAGGACGCTTGTCAATCCAGCACCAATGGCCACCAAACCAACACCAAGGATGGTCAGAGATAAGCCCAAGGTGGTTATTGACAGACTGAGCTTCAATAACGATCCGGATAACGGAGCAAGAAATTTAGCAGCAGCTGCTAATATCAAAAACGTTCCGCCAAGCAAAGCCAACGATGTTATCGCGCCAATAATACCACCGCTATTAAGTGCCAGTATAGCTACTGAAAGAATCAGTATAGCAGAAGAAGCAATAAATAATGCACCAGATCCCTTTAAAGTTTTTTCCATGGCTTTCAACCCGATTGCTAACATAGCAAGAGTTGATGCCACAGCAAATAAAGATTTTATAAGATCAGGCCACGATATAGTACTTATTTTCAAAAGGCCCTCTGCCAATGGAACAAGCGCAGACGTTACAATAGGCAAAGATGCTGAAAGTGCCAGCATATCCTGTTTCGGAAATATTTTTGCAGCAACCATCAGAATCATCATGGCCGCGCCTATGCCTGTCAATCCTCTTGCTATATCGTCCCATGTCAAACTTGCCAGATCTCTTAAAACAGATTCTATTATTTTTAAAGATGCTGACATTATTGTAAGAGATATAGCAGTTGCTATTACCTTTTCAGAGTTTCCTGTTAATTTTGTAAATAATGCTATCTCAGCTAGTAAAGCACCAACACCAACAAGACCTTTTGATATTTCTTCCCATTGCATATCGGCAAATGTTTTGCATACGGATGCCAGTATTTTGATTGCACCTGATAATATAACGATTCCGGTTGCTGTTAATACGGCTTTTCCGCTCATTTTGGTTGTCGATAAGAATAAATCTATTTCGGCCATCAAAGCGCCGACACCGACAAGACCTTTGCCTATCTCTTCCCATCCCATGTACGCAAATGTCTCACATACCGATGCTAATATTTTAATAGCTGTGGCAAATGCGTTCATTGCAAGCGCACATGAAACAGCCTTTTTAGTTGACGATGATAGGATCTTCATTGACGCTACTAAAACAGCAGCCAAACCAGCTATTCCTAAAACGCCTTTTTCTATTTCATTTGGTTCAAGTTCAGCGATAGTCTTTAATGTGCTCGCTAATATTTTAATGGCAATAGCCATGCCGATCATTGCAACGGTGGTATCCATTGCGCACTTTGTTTTTCCGGATACTAAACTCATTATCTTCATTGCAGCTAGCAGTTCAATGAATAGGGTGGTAATAGCGCCAAGAGCGCTACTTACTTGCTCCTCATTAATTCCAGAAATGGCTATAATAGATAATGCCAACATACCTATAGCTATAGCTATTTTTAGAATCAAGTTGGCTTTTATACTTTGCTGCATAGCCTTGAGACTTGCAGAGACACCGTTTAATACTTTAGACGCATTTCCTATCAAAAGCTTAAGATCATCAAAAAGAGTTCCCGCTCCCTTTTTCAAGTTAGTGCTTAGATTCTTTATAAAGGACATTATTTTTAGCATAACGCCAGAAAATAAAGCAGTTTGTAAAATTTTACCTACTCGTTCTATGTCTCCGTTTTCAAATGCTTCTGCCAAGGATGATCCGATCTTTGAAAATTTATCTTTGATTTTATCAGCGAATGATGCTAATCCGTTTCCTGTTGTTTTTATAAATTTTGAAAAACCATCTGACTTTGTCAGACCTTTTAACTTTTTACCAATGTTTGTTAAACTGTCAGAAACATAGTTTGAGACCGTTACAAAATTTCCGCTTTCGTTAACACTTTTTCTAAGATTTACAAGCCAATTTCCAAATGAAGCGCTTAGATTAAGCACTCCACCAATCGTATCCCATATCCATCCAAAGATTGGCTTAGCAGCATTAAATAACGCTACTAAAGCTTGTCGAATGAGATCGACTGCTGAAAATAGGCCTTTGAATGCCATTTTGATTTTACCAGATGTCTCTTCACTTATCTTGAGGCCTTCAGAAAATTTTAAAATAGATTGGGTAACGGAATACAGCTGTTCACCAGTTGCTGGAGGAAATATCTCGTTAAGAGCTTCTTTAACTGGCTTAATAATGCTCATAAGCCCGTCGAAGGCATTCCATAAAGCCTGTATAATGTTTTCTCTACCAGAAGGTCTAGCTATCTTTTTTGCGAATTCGTCCATTGAAACGCTGCCGTCTTTTAAACTCTTTGATAGCTTCTGCATCTGCAGCACGTTATCAATTGTGTAACCTGCGGCTTTTAATTCTTCATCTGACATTTTTGACATCTTTGCTGACATTTTATGTACAGACTGAGTCAGCATATCTGAAGATAACGAGCCTTCTTTAAAACCTTTTTGCAATGCTTTCTGAAAAGCTTCTGTATCAGTAAGAGAAGTATCAAGTTTCTTCTCAGCTTTTATCATGTCGTCGATGCTTACACCATGCTCTTTAGCTACTGATTTAAGCGTTTCTTTATATCCATCTTCGTCGGCGATGCCTTCGCCCAAAAGCTGTTTCCATCCAGAGGAAAGACCGCCAGAAAGCATTTCATTTCTAGCGTTTGACGCTGTGCTTATAAGATCTCCGACTCTATTAGAAACATCTGTTAAAAAGCCTTTCGCTTCTTCGAAGTCACCAACAATGATCTCCCAGGATTGAGTCCATCCAGACTGTGCTGACTCTTTAAGTGTATCCCATAACTGAGTGAATGTTTTTACTTTTGTAGATGCATCGGTAGCTGTATTCGCCATTTTGAGAATCGATAGCGCTTGCTCTTCGGTATATCCCTGGTCCATTAAGGACTTTTTATAGCTATTCCAGGCATCGCTACCTTCTTCTGCAGCCATTGTGAATTTATTTAATGTCTCGGTAAGGATATCAGAGGTGATCCACCCATGCTGCAAGGTTTCCCTAAACGATCCTTCATCTTCTATCATCTGATCGATTAGAATACCATGAGCTCTTGCCGTATCTTTTAAAGCGTCCTGAAATACCTGGCCACCCATGCCGGCATTAACAACTGAGTTCCAGTCCTGGAGTTTTAAAGTACCAGTCGATAAAGCCTGCGAAAGCTGGTACATAGCTGTACTCGCTTGCTGTGACGTCGAACCTGATACAGCTGCTAAGTTCGCGATACCTTGTATTGCTGATACAGAAGTATCCAGATCAACGCCAGCGGCAGTAAATGCACCTATATTACGTGTCATTTCCGTAAAGTTATAGATAGTTTTATCAGCATATGTATTTAAGGTATCTAATGCTGAATTTACCTGCTGTAATGTTGTACCTTTACTTTCTGTATTAGCTAAGATGGTTTGAACGGAGTTTATCTGTGTCTCGTATTCTTGGAAACCAGACGTTATAGGATCAATTGTCAACGATGATACTATTTTTTTACCAGCGTCTACTGCCGAATTTGTGATGTTAGCAAGAGCGGTTACGCCCATTACCTCAAGAGCTGAAAATTTAGCATGCACTGATTCGACGGCATTACCTAGACCTGAAAAGTTCACACGCTTAGAAGCAGATTCGACCTGCTCCAGACCTTTGGACGCGCCATCCATGTTCAAACTCTTTTTAAGTTTATCCAATGTACCCAAACTAGTCTGGACATTAGATTCGAAATTCTTATTGTCGAATTGCATCGAGACGACGCGCTCATCGACTTCTTTGCTCATAATTTGGTAACCTCCCTCCATGCTTCATCTGCGATTCTATCAAAAATAGGCTGGATGGCAGGATTGATATAATCTCTACCCTGCACCCAACCACCTGAGCCGGTTCCGTGACCATACTGCAAAATTATGGCTATTGGAACTCCATTTTGAATATTTGAGTTATTAAACTGAATCTTTACGGATCCATTTTTGTTTTCAATTTCGTAATACCACGAAGAAGCTGTTAAACCAGAGTCGACTGGTGTTGCAGACGCAAGGGCAGCTACACCTTCTCGACCATATTTGTCAAGGTCTCCGATACGGACCACATTTTTTGCTTTTTCCAAGAAACGAGTCAGCTTGGAGAAGTCGCCCTTTTGCCTGAAACTTATCATTAAGAAACCTCCTTATGAAAGAATCTCGTTTACTCTTTTCTGAACGGCATTATAGTCGTAGCCGGCATCAGTTAAAGCTTTCTTTCGAGCTTCACCATTACCCCAGTCGCCACATATTACTTCATTGGCTATTTCATTTATTGATTTCTTAGCAGGCTTGTTGATCTCGGTCATGAGCTTAGAAACTTCCTTCTGAACAGAATCGTAATTATAGCCAGCTGATGCCAGTTTCTCCTTGCGCTCCATACCATTACCCCAGTCACCACGAATTACTTCCTTAGCAATTTCTGTATTGCTTTTCTTAGAAGCAGTATCAGACTTTACTCCAAGTCGAGCGTTAACTTCAGCAGCGATCTTTCCAAGACGGCTATATATGTATTCGCCGGGGCATGACTTACCTGGGTTGAACCAACGATGAACAGTCATGTTCTGCTTATCAACCTGACCAATCAAAGACTTGTCAGCCTTCCATTTGAGTTCCTTTATATTATTTCTCTTGCAGATATCTGTGCATAACTCGATGAGTGCGGAGTATACTTTATCGTTTATAGCGTACGGCTCGAACGCATCGCTTGCGCACTCGATCGTGATCGCTCTGTTATCATTCGATGCGCTTGAAGAACACCATGAACGATCCTTCTCTTCTACGTACATTGCGATTCGGCCATCATAGCCGATTCCATAGTTAGATGAAGCTTCCTTCGTCTGAAAAAGTTCTCCTAAAGGTTCAACCGCGCACTGACCAACAACACAATGAATCGTGATTGTATCGATCTTATGATTTCTCGGGCTGTTTCTATGCGGACTGATTTTTGTATAGCTAACAAGTGAACTATTACTCATTTGTTTTCGCTCCTTCGCCTTTTATCCTCTGCTTCCTAATTGCTGTCTTCTTGCAGCGTTTAAAGCCGAATTGCGGCTCATCACTGCTCTTTTGCCCATCTTCTTAGGAGGCGTATTCTTGATGCTACAAACTCTTATTAATGTCAGTAGTCTATTAAGATGCCATTTCTGACACTCGAACGGTATGTTCAAAGCTATCATCCAATAATATATAAGCTCCGAAGTTATAGGCTCTCTACTAGACTTACTGTTATCTATTTTCGAGAAATATGTAGCCGTCATAGGAGCATTTATGTATGCCGTTATTTGCTCTATTATTGAATCTGGCATGTAATCATAGACTTCTTTTGGAACATTTTGTGTAAGGGTCATACATCTTATATAATCCATTGTTTCTTCTTCAGTTATGTTTTTATTGGAAATAAACGATTTGCACCATTTTGATTCCCATTTTGAAAGAGAGACCAGAGAATGCTCCAACTGAAGTGTCCGCTCTTTCATATAAACGTATTCTTCTTTTGACTCATCCCATAATTCTATGGATGGTATGGTTATCTGGAGCATTCGTCAGACCCCCTATTGTTTTCGTTATTACTTAACTACCGGAGGCATAGGTGATGCCTTCTGGTTTGACATATCATATGGGATAATACCGTTAACGAACTTAGCAGCGGCATCAGAATCTGTTGCAAGTTCCATAAAGAGGTTAGAATATGCTTCTGTCTGAGAGAATGCTGTGGAAAGTTCTTCCGACTTTATGAATCTCTTACCGTCTGCGCTCTTTTCGCCATAAGCTTTAAGTACGAGCTCCTTGAATATCTTGATTATAGACGGAGCATCCTGAGCTGATACAATCTTCTGAATTCTTTCAGCAAGACCGCCTGTTGTGCTCATCTCCATTTCCATAACCTCAGCCTTAGAGAGGTTGAACCAGTAATCTTCTGTTCTTTCGTTACCGTTATAGTCTGTATAGCTGATAGTCTTCTTAATCATAGATTTTATTCTCCTTTCGAAATAAAAAAATAGGGGCCGACAGATTAACTTATATCGACCCCTAAAGTATTATTAATTGTTAGTTATTAGCCTTCGGCCATGATAGTTGAGATTTCATCGGGAAGAGGAAGTCTGGGTTCAACGCCATTCTTGTAATACTCTCCATCTCTGAATGTGGGAGCTGATTCTCCTGTTACAGAAACAAAGTCGCCTTTTGAATCCTTCGTGACATATGTCTTATAGTTTGTTGTCCAGTCACTGGGTTCTTCTAAAAGCTTCTCAGGATCCTTTCCGTATAAGATTTCTTCAAGAGCGGTAAGCTTTTTATCATCCGCCTTAGTAGAATCAATAGTAATCGTAGCTGTAGGCTTGAATCCTTTAATATTCACGGGAGTTGTTGTTACTTCCCATGAGAAAGTGATTGCCTCAGGGCTATCGTTTATAGTTGCATAAGCCTTTTCTGACGGGGATGCCATAGCGCCGTAAATGATATGGAGCTTATAACCGTAATCGCCCATTTCTGTGTCATTGCCGAGGGTTGTCCTGTAGCAAAGACCGAATGCCTGACGTGTCTGCTGGCCAACTATAACACCTGCTGCTAACGAAGCCGATCCGTCGCACTTCGCGAACTCGTCAGGGTATGTATAAGCCTCGATTGTTGCTCCGAATTCCTCAGCCGAATACAGGTTGAGGTACTTTGTGTCGTCAGCATACAGAGCTGTTGCTTCCGCGCCTGAAGGGCTCTCTGTTACAGCAGTAAGGCCGTTCCAAGCCACACCCTTAGGATATGCGCCAGATATCTGAGGGTAAAGAACACCCTGTTTTACGCCGGTTTCATAAAAACGTTCGCCGGCCTTGTCCCAGATAAGTTTAGACATGTTATGTCCTCCTTTTAAAAATATATTGTGAATACATCGTGATGTAGATTGTCGGACACATAGTTTCGATCATACGAACAATATGGTAGCTCCAGCAATTTATCTATTACCGGATCATCCGGCAATCTTGAAATCACGATGACTTCGTACCTAGTGTTTTTTAAGTACATAGAATCGTTTGCGTGTGTGCCATCGAGCCTACTTTTAGAATATACAATGGCTGTATATTGCAGCTTTATCGACTCGGGGGGCTGGTAGTATACGTTTTTAGTTCCGAGTAATTTTTCAAGTTTACTCTGCAGTTGTAGCCTGCTAGCCATTATACACGCCCCCTATAGTCAATATTAGTCTTGGGTGCTGAACTTCAATGTTCGAAACTTTCCATTTGGCGCCCATAAACTCGATATAACGAATTGAGTGAAAATTATGATTGGCGTATGGGTCGGCGATTATACTGATATCGTTCGAGATATTGACGTTGTCGTTAACACCGCCCGAATTTTCCAGACGCCTAGCATTTCGAACCAAATCTCCATAGTACGGACGAACTGTCATTTCTTCAACCCATACGCCGGGTTCGGTCTCTACTGTTTCGGCAAAACCGATGTTCCCATAAAATTTAGCCATATCAAATCACTCCATTTTGAATTTAATTAGCCGGAAGCCTGTTCGTCGTGCGTGTCGATAGACGAAGATGTTACATCTTCCTCAATAGCGATTGCTGAGTAAACTCTTGTAAGAGCGCCAGAGCATCTTGTCTCAAGCAGCGACTTCTCCTGGTTGAAATCGATGTCGAACTGAGTGAAGTGGGTTACTTCGCCGCCCTTTGTTGAACCGAGAGAGTAGTCAGCCAGGTTAGCGATGATTGCATGCAGCTTCTTAGTCTTATGGTCAGTTGTTGTTCTTGTCTGTCCTTCAAACTGTTCAGCAGTGTAGATATTTCCGACATTGAGTGCAGATGCAAGTTCAGCCTTAGAGCTGTAAATTCTGCGTCCGTTCATGTCACGAGCAAGCAGCATAACATTCAGCATGTGGGGTGTTATGAACATATCCGGGGTTCCTGTACCCTTGAACTTCTCTCTCGCATACAGAACTGTGTTTATCATTGCCTCAGCAGTAATATAGTTATCACCGAAGCTTGCGCCGGTTCCTGTGCCCTGAAGTTCTGACTTTGCGCCGGTTATGTCGAGATCGGTGTGAATTGTGTACAGATCATCGTCGAGCCAGATCGGTCTGATCTTATCGGGTGCGATCTTTCCGTCGTCGCCTTCCTCGCGGCCGTCGCCAAGCATAATAGCTGTTGCGAGCTCTTCATTGAGCATCATTCTGTCAATGTTGTATAAATACTGAACATAGTCGAAATCTGTGATGTCGATGATATCGTCTCTGTGCAGAGCGTTCTTAACGTAAATTGTCTGAGGGTCGGTCGTTCTTCTCACAAGGCTGAAATTTCCAGTCTGGCCCTTCTGCTTGCCCTTCTTATAGCCCTTTGCTCTTATTGTGTCGATGTTTCTGATGTCAACCTGGCTTGTTCTGATTCTGGAAATCGGGCTCTTATGTACCTTGCCCATAACTACAGAGATCCAACCCTGATCATTTGCGATGAGCTCGGGTGCGCCCGGTCTTACTTCCTTATACTCGGGGAACAGCGTAGTAACGTTACCGCTTCCCGACTGTACGAAACCGCTGCTTACAGCGTCGTGCTGAAGATTATTCTCATCTGCGTAAATCTGAAGCGCTGTCTGGAAACTTCCTACCTGGCTAGACTTAGCCATGGCAATGATACTCTCCTGATCAGCATGGCAGAGTGTGCCGCTCTCTTCTCTTACATCATGTTCAAATACATTGTGTTTCATGTCTTCCTCTCCTTCTTCTGATTCATCTTCGTCTGATACGCCTGCGTCTTCAAGAGCCTGACCGATCATTGCATATACAACAGTCTTCTGCTCTTCTGTTAACTCATTAAACACATCCGCAACCGTCTTATCTTCTTTGCCTTCTGGCTTCTTAGAGCCCTCATCAGGCTTTTTAGTTTCATTAGCCATTTCTTTTTTTCCTTTCTGTTCTGCATCGCTTTCTGCCGCATGGAACAAAGATATTTCTTCGCCGGTGAAGATTACGGCTTCTTCTTCCGACTCTTCACCGTGCATGATTACTGATTCGATGGACGCTCCTGGATTAGCCCCAGCTAGAACGAGACTTAATTCACGAATATTTCCGTGCATTACATTAGGCCCCTGCTGCTTAAGCTGATTAGCATAAATCGATAAAGCGTTTACGTCACCATGCTGAACAAGAAGTCTAGCTGTTTTTCCAGACTCAGTTTCATTGAATTTGCAATATGCATAAACGCCTTCATCACGATTTTCCAATAAAGCATGACCTAGAACTTCGTCTGGATCATTGTGCTGATGATTCCATACTAAAGGCACAGTCTGCCCATCATTATGCTTAAAAGCATCTTTACGGATGATTCGCCCATCGGAGCACATAAGATTCGCTTTGGTAGCCCATCCACAAAAATCGAAATTATCCATTTTGATTTTCTCCTTTCTTAAGAATTAGTCCAGTAGTTTATTCGCTGCATATTACCGTAGTTTTGTAACATTCTTAAACCGAATTGTGCAGTATATCCTACTGTTTTAACGCTTGCGCTTCCGATTTTTTGCGCTGCCTTTTTGGCTCTTTTTTTACCGGAAGCTACTTTCTCTTTTGGCGACTTCTTTTTATTTTGTCCAGACGCCGCTTTTTCATACCGAGATGCCTCAGCACGTTCCTCTGCTGCGTATTTCTTATACTTAGCTGCTTTTTTGTTTTGCCTTTTTCTAATGCGTACTTAGCCATTGTATCCCACTCTTTAGAAGATTCACGGGAAAGTTTGGCCTTATTTGCATATTTTTGGGCCTTACGATGACCCCACTTCATGCCTTTTACGCCATGGTGGTAAAGCTCTGCATCATTCCTTTGCGTTCAACTCCTTTCATTTCGATAATTCTTTAACCGGAATATCTTCAAATGATTGCTCTGAATCGCCATAGGAATCATCGGCAGTTCCTTCTTCAACAGCATTCGACGACTCATTCGGATGGCTTATATTGCTGTTCACGAGCTGGTCAGCCTTTGGATCGTCTGATGGCTTCATTCCTATTATTTGCCTGATCTCATTTGAGGTCATTACCTCATTTCTAGTAAACTTATCGGCAATTTCAGCCATATCGTTTACAGGAACAAGCTTAAATGGATCTCTAAAGAAAAGAATTGACTGCTTCTGTGATCTAGCAGTTTTAGTTAGAAACTTACGTTTCATTTCGTCAACGATAGCGGATACAATCGGCTCGATAGTTCGGCTATAGTAATTAAGCATAGTCTTTTCGTCAGCCGTACCATCCAATATACTCTGAGTGATTCCTAACTGGCTATAAAGCATACTCGTTAAGTATTCAATCTGTTTCATTAGATTGTTTTCGACCGGTCGATTCAACTGTGTTATACGCTCAGTACCATCAGTATAAGCGATACCATACTTAGAACCTGCTAATTGCATCTCTATATCCTTACGCCTTTCTTCAGCCTGTTGACGTCTTGCTGGAGTTTTTATAACATAAGGTAATTGAATGATTAGATCCAACTTACCAGAGCTTGTGTGCTCATCAACCACATCCAATAGGCTTAATTTATGAATCAAACGCTGCATAGTAGAGTTTGGCTCATTGATCACTGCATAAAGAGGGTTCTCTATAATAGCAATAGTGCGTTTAGGTACTACTATTTCCTCTTTTCTGCACGTGGCTTCGTTATACACTTGGACTCTAACTTTATCTGAGAACCACGAAAGTATTTTTCCGGTCCTCATGGATAAAATTTTGTAAGAGTCAGAAACCTTTGGATCTATATCGGTTTCAACCGGTATTATCGCCACACAACCTTCATCAAGCATAGACATGACTACGTCTTGAATAAATGCTCGTCCAGTCTGATCGATATTGGCGTCAAGAGTCAGACAAGTATTGAGTCCCGATTCAATTGTCTCTTTAAATCGGTTGTTTTCGTCCAGACGAACATGCTGTATATTTATCGCAGAAACATCAAGAGCTATTCTGTTGTAAACCGCTGTAACGATAGAACGTTCATTACCTCTTGTAAATCTTGGTCGGTCCGGTCTATAAAAATAGCTCGTTCCTCCACCACTAAAATTATTAGTAGGGTCTCGATTTAAAAAAGCATTCCATGCATGTTTAAGTCTGGAGCCAAAAGATTCTTCCATTAAAATATAGTCACCCCCCTTTAATCAAAGGCTTCTCTATTAATCTTATAGGCTACATAAGCATCCATCATAGCAGCAACAGCGTCTATCTTTTGTTCATGTCGTTGCTTATATAACTTACGATTGCCATTTGTGTCCTCAAGAGTAATACAGTTACCCATTGCGAATGTCATAAGCTCCTCGTCAAATAAGAGCATTCTTTCTTCGGCTAACTTCTTAAGTTCGCCTAGCGGAACCGATTCGGTTTTTGCGCCTTGTATGACTTTTTCAATTCCGAAAGGCCCATTTTCTCGTTCCCATCTTTCTACGAATTCTTTAGCGTTATACGGGTCAAATCCGAAACAGCGAACATCGTACCGGCATTCTGCAATATGATTATCGAGATCCTCATACACTTGCATCATGTCGAGAACGGTTCCAGGCATAACGATTAAACTTCCTTCTTTCATGAACTCTTCATACTTAAATCTCATAGCAGAAGGTAATTTATTAAGAGTAAGTTCAGTTATGTAATTTCGAGTCTTTATTCCGAATGCACCGTTTCGTAAAGGAAATAAGAATGTAAACGAACAGAAGTCGTCGCCCCTAGAAAGGTCTCCACCCAATGCGCAAGGTAGTTCCCAATAATCTCGTCTACGATGCGGAAGAGTTTCTTCATATGTAAAGTAATATGTGTAACCCTCCATAGGTATGCCAAAACGCTTTGCCAAAATATCATTTCGCACAGCCGGGGCTTTTTCAGCTCTTTCCACATCAAGCTGATACGTTTCATAAGTAACCGTCTTGCCAAGATTCGGGTTTGCCTTCAACCACATATTTGGATCGGCTACCTCGTCAATCGAATCTAGCTTATACCACCAAATGGAAACATGAGGGTTTATGTAATCCCCCTTAAGAATGTCCATCAACTCCATTTTGATTGTATCGCCGCTTCCATTACGGACTGTACCCTCTGAGCTTATAGCCACTATAAGATAGTCGTCATTTTTAGAAGCGCCCTGCTCAAGAGCTCCTATGACATCTTCTCTTATATCTCCAGACAGCCACTCGTCGACAGTGTTTATCCTGCTATTAAGACCTTGAAGCTTATCTATACTCATGGGCCTTACTTCAAGAAGTGAACCGGTAAGAAAGTTTTCTATGCCTTTCTTTGTTGGAGAAAGTTTCATACGATTTGCTTTTGAACCTGTTGTGTTTTGGAGTGAGCCCTCTGTTAAAAACTTGAACAATGGTCCTCTAGCTCTCGCGATTGCAGTTTTTATCGGGGACATTACTTCCTCTGCCTGTTTCATGGTCGGAGCTGTCGTAATCTGATGTGTTGTCGATGTATCGACGTTCAGATAATAACTTTGTATGCACGATGCATACATAGACTTTGCAGCGCCTCTTGCGACTATAAGATACTGTTTATTCGTCAACCGTTTCTTAATGGTCTTATTAACATACCGTCCGCCATGGCCATCAGGATTTGGTTCATATACGCTTCTTTCAACAAAGTAATACCAACCAAATATTTGTTCAGCCCATAACTTAAACGAATCAAGCAAATGAAGATCGTCTCCATTCGTGAGTGTAAGTTCGTTTTCGCAATAATTAATAAAACCCTGAACAGCTTGGTCGTCGTACCAAACCCCAGGATTAGCAATTAAAGAATCTATTCGATTCATTTCTAATGATATGGTTTCACATACAGGTATTTCGCCTCTAATGACCGCGTCTCTAAAAAGCCCATAGTATAAAGGAGTTGCGGTATTTGATAGTGACATATATACTACTCCTTTTAAACAACTTACCAAATTCGTCAGCATTCATTTTGCTAACTTAAATACCGATCCATTTTTCGCTTTACATAGGAGCTACATTCAGATATACTTTTCGATCCGAATTTAGCTACATATCCTATTGTGTTAGCCGAAATTTCTTTTCTAAGACGTTCAGCATTGTATTTTCTATATAATTTATTAACGATCTTAGGGTTCGTTTCCGAGACAGATTGGAGTTTTACGGAATCAGTATCGAATATTATCATGGGACGTTTAGCATGATAGCTAGAATACTCTCTATCGTTATAATCAAGCAATGCATTATAGCCCTTCTTTTTCAACTCAGAATAAAAACGATTTTGAGCAGCGACTTCCTGCTGATTATGGTTTGTCAGAGAAAGATTTAGCGCTTTATAAACAGCGATTTTCTCCGAAGAAGTCATCTTGCCTGGATCGTTTTTAAGAGCTTTTTGAGCTTGATTAAACAAAAGCTGCTGCGTTGGACGTCTCATTTTTTCCTTAGAATCTTGTATCGAAGCTTCTACGTTCTTTTTAAATTCTGATTCTTTAAGTAGATTAGCCGTTATATAGCCTGCGTTTTCGTCAGATGGAACTTTTAATTTCTTAACCGCTGATGATTTTAACTGGTGCACTTTCATATTATCAGCCTTATTACGTGCCTCTTTTGCCATCTCTATATCGCTCTCGCTGCCGGAAGCATTTGCTTTTTCTTCGGCTTGTTTGGCGTCATGTTTTGCTCTATTCATAAGGTTTTTGCCGAATAGCCCCATATACTTATCGGAGTCTTGCTTTTTATAGGTGGCATAAAATGCAAAATTCTCAAACTCTTTAGACGATTGAATCCTTGAGAACTTTGTGTCCTTCTTCAAGTATGTATCAACATATTGATTTCCTGTGATTTTGGCCTTTGTTTTATTCACCAACTCATCAACACGCATATTCATTAATGAAGTCACACGTTTCACGCCATTAGATTTTTGACTGATTTTGTATCTTTTCTTCCCATTAGGAGTTAAACTTCCGTCAGCAAACTGGTATCTTCTGACACCCCATTTCTGTCCTTTTATTCCGTGGTGACATAATTCCAAATGATCACCCCCTTAGCTCCTTTATTGCAATGGCTACAGCGAGGGCCGAGCTGCCAATGCCTAAAATTGAGCCGGTTGTGTCGAGTATTTTATTAAGGTATTCTCTTCCTTTAGCAGCCTTTTGAGGAGTAAACATATCGCTGTACTGACGCTCTAAAAATTCGCGGTTTATCCTTTTTCGCATTTCATCGTCAGTCATCGAACTTAAATCCATGCGAGGCTTCGGACGATTTTTTATACTTGTATTATTAGCATTCTTAACTTGATTAACAAGATTTGAACCGGCATCTGTTAACTGTTTCGAACGCGCAAGGTCTTCCTTAGCCCAACGATTAGGATTGATTGGAACTGCTTTTTTTCCGTTTTTTTCTCTTTGGTCACGCTCATATCTTTTCTGACCATCAGACGTCAAAGATCCATCTTCATTCTGGTATCTTCGAACGCCCCATTTCATGCCTTTTATGCCCCAATGGGTTAGTGAGTTATTTTCCATTTTGAATTACCTCCTCTCCGTTACTAACGGAATCAGCAGCAACGTTGAGTCGCCATTCGAATTCGCTTATCATTCGATTCAACGCATCCATCGCTGCAGAGCTTGTTGGCGGGTCGAAAAGAAGTTTGACTTTAAGATACATATACGATTTTACAGATTCTAAATTTGAACAGTCTGGCATAAACTCACTCCATACGGATGTTTTATCTTTTATTGTGAACCCGTCGGACGGTCCTATTCCGAGTTGCGTTAGAACCATAAATGAAGAATTGATATGTATAATTATGTCAGTGTCAAAGTCTTCGCATTCTTCTGTGATCCCGAGTAGTTTTTTAATTGATGTGAGTATGCTATCCATATCAATCCTCCTACCGCTCATATCTTCTTCCTTATTCTTCAACTGTGATGAACTTCTTCATGCAATAACCACAAATGCCAGTCTCAGTGTATATGTTGTAGAATGCGTCATCGGAATCATCTGTAATGCTGACCTTTGCTCCACAATCAAGCACACAAACTACCGAAGAGTTGACCATTGGTGAAACTCTCACATTGAGTCGTGCGCAGTTTACGGTTCCTATCTTTTCATTAGGTTCAGGAATTTCTGCTGACTCTTCATGAATTTCGACATTAACCTCTTCGCCGGAATGCATCGTTTCCTCTTCCATTATTTCTGCGTCTGATTCTTCAAGAATTTCATCAACTGCAGTGTTATCATCTGAGTATACAACCTTCGTCTTCTCGGATTTAAAATTTTTCTTAGCCATTTAAGCCTCCTTAATCATGTCTCCATGGACAAGTGTCATTTCGTTTTCTTTCAACTGGTTCTTGGATTAAAAGATTTGTGTCGCCATAATGTATAGCGTTATGTGTTTCGTGAAATGTAGATATTAGAAACTCTGGATCCAATAAGAATTCTGTTTGCTGAGTGATATCCTGAATTGTGATTGGGTTCATATGATGAATGATGATCCTTCCATGAATTTCTCGACCTTCTATTCCTAAATCACAACCATTATCCCTAACTATTACGAAGTCTCTGATCGACCTCCACTTCGAAGACCTATAGAAAACCTGGTTAAGATATCGATCGAAACCAAAAGTCTCTTTACCTACAAACCCGTTCAATCGCAAATAGTTATAGCGTTCTTCAAAGGTGGTTAATTTAGATAGCTCAGAATATGTTTTAATACTCATCTTGCTCACCTTGTCCGCTATAATTTCTCATAGCCTTTATAGCCTCCTCATAAAGCTCTTCAACTCTCTTCATAGACTGAATTTGCGCAGTCCTTGCTTTAAGAAGTTTGTTCTCTTCTTCGAGTTTTTCGCGCTCCAGCCTTTCTCTCATTGATCCGAGCTTTAAATAGTGGGTTATTACCTGCGAAGAGGCAGTCCCTTCTTGCAATTGTCTCTCAGCCAGATCAACAGCCAAAGATATCATTTGATTCTCTCTTGCTTCTGGCGTTAGAGCAGGTCTAATTGCTCTGATAGAATCTGAGACTTTAGTTTTTGCCATACTTGCTGCCTCCTTTCATGCAGTTATAGTAATGTTTGGCAGTAGTTTAGATAACATTTAGAAGAGCTTACAAAGCCGGAAAGGGGCATAAGTATTGTATTAGTTGAAAGGAGGAAACCAAACAATCAAACATAAAAATATCACAACGCGATTCGTGTGATAAAAGGTGTGAACGTGGGCAAAACACCTTATGAACAGCCTTGTAAGCTCGTCTAAATGTCATCTAAAACTAAAATGCTTTTTTAAATATAAACCCCCGGGGAATTTTCGAAGAGGCAAGCGATCCATGGAGGGGGTGTAATTTTTAGACCCCCTCCCTATGCCTTTTCAGTCTATGGAGTGAGTTTTCTTGTAACTTTCTTGTATATATCAAGCGGATCGTACTT